>Ga0316604_10000460_pt1 | contig 49899 bp, 40 predicted proteins | sample OWC_soil_day20_C_FD_207650 | JGI IMG/M metagenome (GOLD analysis project Ga0316604, IMG submission 207650) | Wetland soil microbial communities from Old Woman Creek delta, Ohio, United States - OWC_soil_day20_CT | ecosystem: Environmental > Terrestrial > Soil > Wetlands | place: USA: Ohio...
CAAACTGGATGCCGAGCAAGGGGCGCTGCGGGGTGGGCAATGCCTTGGGATGCCAAAGACGCTGAATAATCAACGATTCCAGCGCCAGCCAGGAAAACACGCCCGCACCCAGGAAAAGCCAGCCCCAGTCGGCATGGCCCAGGCTGCCAAGTGACGCAGCGCTGGTGAAGTTGCCGGCCACGGTTGGCAGGTACAGCGTCGGCGCGGTATCCAGCGCATCGCGCCCTCCTTGCCACAGATTACCGGTATGCCACAGAGAAAATGCCAGGTGCCAGCTAATTCCCGCTGCCGCAAGAAAATAGGCCAGCGGTCGCGAATAGGGCAATGCGGCCAGGGAGATCAGTAGCGTTGCCACCGCAAGCAGCGCTGGTGTGCTGCCTTGTACCGGGTGCTGGAATTCGTTGCGAACCACGGCAGGATTGCGCAGCGCTTGCACGATATAGCTGACCAGCAATGCCAGCCAGACCAATGTCGCCAGCAGCAACAAACCTTCGCCGATCGCGCGCGGCATACCCCACAAGGAAACGGCCACTCGCCATGCCTGGCCCAACCCGGAAAAGCCGAGCACCATGCCAAAGAACGAAGCGGGAAGCGGTGCACGCGGCATATTGAAATTCCTTGGATTGCTGGACGATTGGCCATGTGGCCGAACTATTGGGATCTGCTCGTTTTTATCTTGCGAACCGGTGGACGCATTGTCGCCCGCCGAGATGCTGGGCGATTTTATGTCGATTTTGTGCCGTTCAGTAATCGTTTGCGATTATTTGGGAGCAATTGGAACTGGGTCGATCAAGGCAAAATTGGGTTCGGCGCGGACGACCGCGAAGGGGAATGGCAGGCTCGGGTGCGGACAGTGGCTATGCGTTTGATGCTAACGCGCTGCCCGCAGGCCCTGTGATTGACTGAAGCGAAGGATGTGAACGATGAGCGAGGGCTTACCGGTGCGCGGCAATGGCCAAGCCCAACTTCGCATCGCGCGACTTGATGTGGGTGCGCAGCCAATCGCTCAGGAAGTTGAACACGCTGACCGAAAGGGTGGATGTCCCGCTCTTGAAGCGCGCCTGCAGTTCCAGCACTTCCGCCACCAGCTTGGTGTGCTCGGCTTTATGTTCGGCATATTCCGCGTAGCTGATTTTCTGCATCAGCATTTCCTCGCGCTTGAAATGACTGGCCGTGTACTGGATCAACTCCGCCAGGATATCCCCCAGAACCGTATTGCCCTTGCCGGCCTTCATCGCATCGTGCAACTTGTTTACCAGATCAACCAGTTGCTTGTGGTCGCTATCGATTTGAGCGTTGCCGACGGAAAGATCGTTCGTCCAATTAAAATATGCCATGAAAACTCCTGTTGTGAGATGTCGTTAGATTCGCCGGTCGCACGCCAGCGTAGGGCACTTCGATTGCGCCCGTATTAAACCACATCCAAAGTAATGTTATTTGATGCAATACAGAAGTCGTGCGTGTGCTCGCCAGTGCTGCGGCCCATGCCATTTCGCGCGCTCGAAATCCATCGTCAGGCATTGCGCGGGTGTTACCGAGGGATGGGTTGCAAGGCTTTTTCCAGCGAGTCCAGGCGCGGATCGGCGGGCCAGCACTTCCGATTGGCGGCCCTGCTCTAGCAGATACTGGCCCAGATTGTGATAGGCCGGCAGCAGGGGCTGGGGCGGTGGCAAGCGCACTCGGGCCGCACTGATGCTCGGTCTGCGGGAAGAAGGGAACCTCGGCCAGCTAGACCGTGGCGGGGCGGCCAGTACGGGACTCCAGCAAGGCAAGCGTCTGCGGCGCCGCGCAGGCGGTCAGCAGCAGCGCGGCGAGCACGCAAAGCCAACGCAAGGCTTAACGGATGGAGCGGGTGAAGGGGTACACCTTGATCAAACCGAGGATATCGGTGATCAACAGAACGATGAACACGGGAAAGACTGCTCCCGGATCTTCACAACGAGCAGTGTTGAGACCGATGTCAATCACCGCTAACCTTGATATGGGCATAGGCGGGCCAAGCAGGCCGGCTTGGTTTATTCCCAGCGGCTGCCGCTGGCGAGGTTGCCGCCGACCACGGTGCCTATCACCGCGCCGACGGCCGTAGCGGCAGTACGACCGTTGCCCTTGCCGACCCCATTGCCGATAAGCCCACCCGCCACGCCGCCGATCACCTGCCCGACGAGCCGGTCGGAAGGACCGACATACGCCACGGCGCGCTCGGGGTAGCGCGGTGCCGGCGCATAGACCGGACGATCCCGGTACACGATCCGCTCCCGATAAACCACGGGCGGGGCTTGGTATACGACCTGCGGCTCATCGTAGACATGATGAACCACAACATGCTTCACCCGTTGGTGATGGCGGGGCTTGTAGTAGTAGTCATCATCGTGATGCCGATCTGCGAATGCGTTGGTACTGAACACGACGGTGGCAAGCACCATTGGAAGCCATAGTTTGTTCATGATTTTTCCCTGGATGAGTCTTGTTGTGTCACGGGAAGAACTATATTCATTTGCGGGGTTGGCGGCTGTGATGACCTTCACAGGGCGCTGGCTGGGCTGCTGGCAGCCAGATTACAGCCTGGCCATCGTGAGAATGAATGCCATGCCGCCGCCAAGAGTTTATGCAACGCGTGAACGATGTGATTTTGTATGTATCGAGGCCGGCCATCGGATATGCCACCCCCGCCAGCTTGAAAAGCAAAAGGCCCAGACAGAAGTCTGGGCCTTGAATTTGGTGGCTATGAGTGGACTTGAACCACTGACCCCAGCATTATGAGTGCTGTGCTCTAACCAGCTGAGCTACATAGCCTTAAAACAGAGGCGCGATTCTGCCAGCCCCGCCTACCCGCTGTCAATACTTTGCCGTGGAAAAACGATACCTTCAAATTTCACCGGGCCGGACCAATTAGCTTCGGGGCTTATCCTTCACCAGTGGCAGTGCGTTGTTGAACTGCTGAATCAACCCGGGAGGAGTTTTCCGGCTGCACATCAGGTAACGATACTCCTCGGGCGGCATATCCGGAAAACTCAGCGGCACAATGTCTTCAACCCGGATTTGCGCCTCTTTCAGGTAGTAATCCAGTTCTTCTGCGTTAATAAAAACAGCATCCACACGCCAGGCCACCAGTTTGCGCAGGTTGGTTGAGACACTCGGAGCCACGTCAAGGCGGTCGCCCAGTGGCAGTAAAAGATCATCCAGTTTTTTGCCATAGGAAAAACCCGCCACGACACCGACCCGTAGCTTGGGTGCGGCAAGCAGTGCGCTCAGGCTGGGATGGTTGCGGAAGGAATCATGTTTTGTCGCCCGTACCACGACTAGCATCGGGGCATTCTGGGTGATCGGCGCGGAAAACACGGCAAAGGATTCGCGCTCCGGCGTTTTGAACCAGCCAATCGAGCAGGTTGGCACTTGGTTGGCCCGGATTTCCTCGATGGCACGCCGGGGGGAGCGGGATTGAAAGCTGAAAGTATGACCGGTCAATGCCGCTTGAACCCGCTCCAGCACAATACCGGCAGGCTTGCCCGTGCTATCCGTGTAATACAACGGCGGCTTCTCAATGTAGGTCAGCAGCAGATGGTCGGCGAAAGCGGGCGCGCAGGCCTGAAGCATGGCCGACAGTAGCCCAATCCCAAGCGGGGAAAGCGTGCGCATCATGTTGAACGGGCCATGGCAGGGCATATCCGGATCAGACCGGCCCGGCACCGGGCAGCGCCATGATTTCGACACAGATCGGGTCAAGGCCCGTGGCATGGCGCTGTACCGGCGCCAAGCGACCGCTGTCGGCAGCGATGGCATACACGGTCAGGTGGGCAGAAATCTGCCCGGCGGCAATCAACCAGCGGCCGGAAGGATCGATACCCATGCCGCGCGGCTGGGTTTCGGTCGGGTAGTGATCGATCAGTGAAAGTTCGCCGTTGCGCGGATCGATGGCGAAAACCGCAATCATGCTGGCGGTGCGATCCGTGGCATACAGGAAGCGGCCATCGGGCGTGGCGCGTATTTCAGCCGCCCACGGTTTGCCGTCAAAACCGGGCGGCAGCATGCTGATCGATTGTTTTAATGCCAGCGTGCCGGTGGCGGCATCAAAGTCGAACAGGTCGATACTGCCGTCAAGCTCGTTCAGGCAATGCACATGCCGGTTATCCGGGGAAAACACCAGATGGCGCGGACCGCTGCCGGCGCGCACCTGGATCAGTGCGGGGTCGTTCGGCGTAATGCGCCCATCGTCGTGCAGGCGGTAAATCCGGATCGCATCGGCGCCAAGTGTGGGCACCAGCAGCCAGCGGTTGCTGGCATCGATCACGGCCGCATGGGCGCGCGGCAGATCGTGCTCGATCTGGCTAGGCGGCAGCGGTGCGCCTTGGGCATCGAGCGGGAAAACGCTCAGGCTGTTGCCACCGTAAGAGGCGGAAAATGCCACGCGCCGGTTCCTGTCGCTTGACACGAACGTGGCGGGACCGGGGGCGGCGGTGCTACCCAGCAGCGTCAGGCAACCGCTCTGCGCGTCGAGAGCCAGTGCGGCAACGCCATTATCCTCGCGCATGCCCGCATACAGGATCTGCCGATCCGCGCTGATGCGCAGCGGCTGCGGCATGCCCGGCATCACGCATGAATCGATGGCGGCCAGTTGGCCGGTTGCCGTATCAAGGGAAAAAGCCTGGATTTCCCGGCTTTGGGAGCAGGAAACGTAAACGCAGGTCCGCGCCATGGGGCACCTCACGCAAAAATAGGAAGCGAAGCCGGCCGGTAAGCCGGGTTCTGTTCGCCGGTTGCCCGGCGCGACAGTCATTCCTCTAGGCCCATTGTTACCAAGGGGCTCAAGCAACACACCCGCAGGCTCGGCGGACCGCTTCAATGCCTGCTGCTTGGTCTTGCTCCGGATGGGGTTTACCCTGCCGTCCGTGTTACCACGTCCGCGGTGAGCTCTTACCTCGCCTTTTCACCCTTACCTGTGAAGGAGACCGAAGTCCCCAACCATCGGCGGTTCAGCTCTCTGTTGCACTTTCCGTCGCCTCGCGGCGCCCGGCTGTTAGCCGGCATCCTGTCCTGTGGAGCCCGGACTTTCCTCCCCCCGTTTGCACGGGCGGCGACTGTCTGGCCTGCTTCGCGGGGTGGATTATCCTTGAGTCGGGCAGTAACAGCCAGCAATGACTTTTATTTCTGCTGTTCGTCGAGCGGCAGGCCGGTCAGCGCGGCCAGCGCGCCGGCCAGTTGGCTGGCCTTGGCCACGCCGCGCTGTGTGGCCCGGAAACGGGCGAACACGAATGGGTTGCCGGACCGACCGGTCAGCATCACCCAGACGCTGTCGCGCCCGAAGATGTTCGGCTCCTGCTCAAGCGTGACGGCGGAAAACTGGCTGACGGGATACGCCTGCCGCCACAGCGGCACCAGCCCGAGCAGGCCATAGTGCCGCTCGATCATCGTTGCTGTGGCGCGTTGCTCGGCCGGTATCGCCCAGAAGGCGGCGCCCAGCGCCAGCATCGAATACCAGAACAGGCCGAAGAAATGGTTTTCCAGCTTGGGCGATTCGATCAGCGGCAAGCCCCACCACGCAGCGGCGGCCAATCCGGCGCCGAACAGCCACCAAGCCGGGCTGCTGATCGTGCGATGAACAATCACTTCAGTTGCCATGCAATGCTCTCGCCGGCGCGCAGCGGCACCACCGGGTGGCTGCCCGCCGGGTATTCGGCCGGGACGGTCCAGCTCTCTTTTACCAGCGTCACGGTGCCGCTGTTGACCGGCAAACCGTAGAACGCCGGGCCGTTCAGGCTGGCAAAGGCTTCGAACTTGTCGAGCGCGCAGGCGGCATCAAACACTTCGGCATACAGCGGCAGCGCGGCGTGCGCGGTATACATGCCGGCGCAACCGCAGGCGGTTTCCTTGGTGTGCTTGGCGTGCGGCGCACTGTCGGTGCCGAGGAAGAACTTGCTGTTGCCGCTGGTCACGGCTTCGACCAGGCGCTGGCGGTGCGTTTCGCGCTTGAGCACCGGCAGGCAGTAGAGGTGCGGACGAATGCCGCCGACCAGCATCGCGTTGCGGTTCATCAGCAGGTGGTGCGCAGTGACCGTAGCCGCGACATTGGCCGGCGCGGCCAGCACAAAGTCAGCCGCCTGCGCGGTGGTGATGTGCTCCATCACCACCTTCAGTTGTGGTAGGCGCGCGATCAGCGGCTGCAGGATCGTATCGATGAACACGGCTTCGCGGTCGAACACGTCGACGGCCGCATTGGTCACTTCGCCATGCACCAAGAGCGGCAGGCCCAGTTCGGCCATTTTTTCCAGCGTCGGCATCACCTTGTCGAAACTCGTCACGCCGCTATCGGAGTTGGTCGTCGCGCCGGCCGGGTAGAGCTTCACGGCGTGGATAAAGCCGCTGGCCTTCGCCTTCTCGATCTCGGCCGGCGGCGTGTTGTCGGTCAGATACAGCGTCATCAATGGCTGGAACGTACTCCCGGCGGGCAGCGCGGCCAGGATACGTTCACGATAGGAGGCCGCGAGTTCGACGGTGGTGACCGGCGGGCGCAGATTGGGCATCACGATGGCGCGGGCAAATTCGCGCGCCGTATGGGCCACAACCGCCGCCATCATCTCGCCATCGCGCAGGTGCAGATGCCAGTCGTCCGGGCGGGTAATCGTAAGGGTCTGGGTCATGATCAACGCTTCCTTATCAAAAACAGGTATTGGTGCGCGTCTTGCCACTGCTCCAGCAATTCATTGCCGGTCTGTTTGCAAAACGCCGCGAAATCGGTCGGCGTGGCCGGGTCGGTGCACGTCACCTGCAGTACCTCGCCGCTTTGCAGCGGGGCGAGCGCTTTCTTGGTACGCAGAATCGGCAACGGGCAATTGAGGCCGGAAAGATCGATGGCCAGATTCGGGGCAGGGCGGGCAGTCATGCCAAAGTCCTCAAAGACTTGCAAAAATGGCATTGTACCGCGCGCGACAGGACGCCTGTACCTGCGCCATAATGGCTGAGAGTGTGAATCATTGGCGTATACGGGAGATGGCAATGAAAAAAATCCGGGTATGGGACCCGCTGGTGCGCGTGTTGCACTGGATTCTGGTGGCTTGCGTGATCGGCAACCTGCTCAATGAAAGCGGTTATTTCGCCCACCGCACGCTGGGGTTGATGGCCGCCGGCGCGGTGACCTTGCGCCTGATCTGGGGTTTTGTCGGCCCGCAATACGCGCGTTTTTCCGACTGGTTTCCCACGCCCTCGCGTCTGGTTCCGTACATGAAGGCGCTGCTGCGCAACGAGGCGCCGCGCCATATCGGACATAACCCGGCCGGTGCGGTCATGATGCTGGCCTTAATGGCGCTGGTATTCGGACTGGGTCTTTCTGGCTACCTGATGACCACCGATCCCTATTACGAAAATGAAACGTTGCTGGAAATCCATGAAAGCCTGGTCGGCATCCTGATCGGCGCCGTGATTCTGCATGTGCTGGCCGCGTTGTATGAAAGCTGGAAACACCGCGAGAACCTGATCGGCAGCATGGTGCATGGCTACAAGCCATTGGAGCCGGGCGCCAGGCACGATGATGAGAAAGCCTAGATTCCCGCGCATTCCTTGAGCGGGTGGGTGCAAATTGCTACGATGCGCGCTTCCAAGGAGAGTTCCCATGTTGTCACGCCGGCTTTATTGTCTGATCCTGTTGTTGGCCACGAGTCTGGCCTGTGCCGAAAAAAAAGAAGACAGCGACGTTCAACGCTGGATGAAAACGGACCGCGAAAACATGCCACCACCCGAGGAACAGGCATTTCCGATGCCGGATCTGGCAAAACTGAAGGATTGGCGGGTATACGATGCCGGGCGTTCGATGGGCTCGACCCGGGTGGAAATTGCCACCGATTCGGTTTCGCTGGGCAAGGAAGACCGCATCTTGCGCTATGCGATCGCCGTCATTCCCTCGACCGGGCTGCGCAATGTGTTTTTTGAAGGGCTGGATTGCTATTCATCGCGCTATCGCAATTATGCCTGGGGCAACCCGGACCAAAGTTGGCGCCAGAATGAAACGGTGGTCTGGCGCGTGGCCAGCAAGGGTGTGCGCAATGCCTGGCAGGGCGCATTGATTGAGGATTTCTGCGGCGATGCCGGCCCCTATTCGCAGGAAGTCGTTGTGAATTCGCTGAAAAAAGGAACGTTGCCGCCCAAGAGCAAGGACTGACTTCCTATCTTCCATTAAAAAAGGGACGCAACAGCGTCCCTTTTTTACTCTATTCAAAAATGCCTTACTCGGCATCGCCCGCCAGCAGCTTTTGCAGTTCGCCCGAGGCGTACAACTCTTTCATGATGTCCGAACCGCCGATAAATTCGCCGCGGATATAAAGCTGCGGGATCGTTGGCCAGTTCGCATATTCCTTGATGCCCTGGCGAATGGCCTCATCGGCCAGCACGTTGACCGCGGCAAATTCGGCGCCGCAGTTTTTGAGTATTTGTACTGCACCCGAGGAAAAACCGCATTGCGGAAAGGTCGGCGTGCCTTTCATGAACAGCACAACCGGGTTCTGGGTCACGATCTGATGGATTTGCTCTTGGGTGCTCATGGCGGGTCTCGCATGGTTGACAATTTCACTCAACCATTATGGGGGCGCACTCCATGCTTCACAAGACTAAAAATTTACCGGACGCCGCCGCTGATCCGCTCGTGCCCGGCCAGATCGCGCCAGCTTTGCACATCTTGATAGCCCGCTGCCTGCAGCAATTCCCGGCTGGCCGCGCCCTGGTCCCAACCATGCTCGAACAATAGCCAGCCGCCCGAAATCAGGTGTGCGCGGGCACCCGCCACAATCGTGCGCAGATGGCTCAATCCGTCACAGTGATCCGTCAGCGCGCCGCGCGGTTCGAAACGCAAGTCGCCCTGCTGCAGATGCGGATCATGCTGCTCGATATACGGTGGATTGGAGACGATCAAGTCGAACATTTCGCCAGCCAGCGCGGCGAGCCAGTCCGATTCGACAAAGCGCACCTCGGCCCCCAGTTGCCGGGCATTGTCCGTTGCGACCGCCAGCGCCTCCGCCGAGATATCCACTGCGGTCAGCGCCAGATCGGGGCGTTCGAGCTTGAGCGTGACCGGAATGCAGCCCGAACCGCAGCCGAGATCGAGCACCTGCGCCTGGCGCGGCGCGCGCGCCAGCGCCAGCTCGACCAGCAGCTCGGTTTCCGGACGGGGGATCAGCACCGCCGGCGAAACGCGGAAATCACGCCCGAAAAACTCGCGCCGCCCGGTGAGATAGGCCACAGGCTCCCCGGCGTGCCGGCGCGCGGCCAGTTCGCTGAAGGCGGCGGCCAGTTGCGGGTCGGCTTCGTCGCGATCATGCGCGATCAGCCAGGCGTGATTTTTGCCGCTGGCGTGGGCGAACAAAGCCAGCGCATCACTGCGCTCAAGGCCGGATTGGCGCAGCAAGGCTGAATAGGTGAGGAGTTGGCTAGTCATTCGCGCATTATCCGCGCAACGCACGCTGCAACTCAAACCGGCGCACGTTGTTTTTGCCGTGCTAAACTCGCGCAGCCATTGGATGGGAGGGCGCAACATGTCGGCAACCGAGCGCAAAAACAAGGAAGTCCTGCAGCAAACCCTGCAGGAAGTAAAGCACCTGCTTGGACGGCAGCGGCTGGTTGAAGGCATGGTGCACAAGCAGGATATGCCCAAGCACGATCTGGTGGAAAACCTGGTGCACAAACAGAATCTGGTCGAACTCAGCCACCGGCTGGAAACGCTCGAGCCCGCCGATATCGCCGGCATCATCGAAGCACTGCCGCATGCCGACCGCTCGCTGCTGATCGGGCTGATTCCGATCGACCGCCTGGGCCTGGTGCTGCTCGATCTGAACAACAGCGTGCGCGAAGTCGTACTGGTTGGCATCGAGCAACCGACGCTCAATACCATGGCGCAGAGCATGGAGTGGGAAAAGCTGGTACGCCTCGCCAGCAAGCTGCCGGCTCCGCGCCTGGCACCGTTGCTGGAATCGCTGGAAGAAGCGCGGCGCGAAGAATTGCAGTCGGCACTCTCGGTGCGCCAGATTCCGATCGGCTCGATCAAGGCCTTCGTGCTGCAATCGGGGCGGCTGATGCAACTGCCGAACCTGACCGCCGACGATCTGCTGCGCCCGGATATTCTCTGGGTCGACATGGTCGATCCAACCGACGACGAGCGCGAACTGGTGCAAAGCTCCTTCCGCCTCGAACTGCCGGAAGACGAAGAACTCGAAGACATCGAGGAATCCGCCCGCTGTTATATCGACGAAAACGGGCTGCATATCAGCTCGTTCTTCCTGCACAAGGATGATTCCGAAGCCAGCAACGTGACGGTTTCGTTCACGCTGCACGCCGGGCGTCTGCTGACGATCCGTCAGGAAGAACTGGCGGTTTTCCGCCTGTTCCGCCTGCGCGCGCGCATGCAGCCGGGCATGGTGGCGAACGCGCAGGATATCCTGCTTTCCATTTTCGATGCGGCAGTGGAATACGATGCCGACATGCTGGAGGCGGTTTACAACGATCTGGAGCCGATCAGCCAGCGCGTGCTGAATCACAGCAACGAAATGGATGACCAGGGCATGGCCGAAACCGTGGCCAAGCTGGCCACCTACGAGGATATTAACGGCAAGGTGCGTCTGGATCTGATGGATACGCGCCGGGCGCTATCCTTCCTGTTGCGCAGCCGCACGCTGGCATCGGAGCAGGAAGCCAATCTGCGCGAGATCCTGCGCGACCTGGAATCGCTGAACAACCACACCGGCTTCTTGTTCGACAAGGTCAACTTCCTGATGGACGCGGTGATGGGCCTGATTAACCTGGCCCAGAACACGATCATCCGTCGCCTGACCGTGTTGAGCGTCGTGTTCATGCCGCTCAACGTCGTGGCCGGCATCGGCGGCATGTCCGAATTTTCCATGATGACGCAGGGCATCCCCTGGCCGATTGCCTACGGCAGCTTTGTGGTCGGGATGCTATCGATTGCCGGGATCACCCTGCTGATCCTGCGCCACTACGAAAATCGCAAGAAAAATCGGCTGAAGAATCGCGGCTGAGCGTCAGATTTACCGCCCCATGCCCCCAACCTGCTGCGCAAGATAGGTCGCGTAGTTGTCGGTCATGCCGCCGATGAAATCGAGCACGCGGCGGTAGGTCTGGTAGAGCGGCCATTCCTTGCGCGGCGCGTTATATTCCATCAGGTCGAGGATGCGCTGCATGCGGAACGGCATCTGCGGCGAAACCTTCAACTGGTAGGCCGCGTTGCAGAAGGCATCGAGCAGAATATCCAGGCAGGTGAAGGCGCCAACCTCGACTTCGACCTTGTGGCGGGCATTGAAGATGCGATCGCGCGCCAGTTGCTTGGCCTGTGCAATGCCTTCGCGGATAAAGCCGGGGCAGTCGTTGAGCAGATCGCCCTGGTAGCTGCCTGCGAGCATGCGCCGGTGCTGGTTCACGAAGGCTTCGGCCACTTCGCGCACGCAGCGGTCGATCGCCTTGCCGCGCAGCAGCGCCATCTTGCGCCGCAGCGACGGGGCGGCGGCCAGTTCCATCTGCAGCAGCTCGTTGCCGCCGCAAATCTTCAGCAGCAACGGTTCCACGGTTTCGTAGGGCAGCATGCCGATCTCGATGCCGTCTTCCAGATCCAGCACCGCGTAGCAGATGTCATCCGAGGCTTCCATCAGGTACGAGAGCGGATGGCGCGCCCATTTGCCCGGGGCGAGTTCGGGCAGGCCGAGCTCGGCCACTGTCTGTTCCAGCAGGAGCTTTTCGCTCTGGAAACAACTGAACTTGCCCTTGTCGCCGGCATGCTCGCAGGTCCACGGGTATTTGAGCGTGGCACCCAGCGTGGCGAAGGTCAGGCGCATGCCGCCGTCGAAGCGGTGGTTTTCCAGCTGGGTGACAACACGGAAACCCTGCGCGTTGCCTTCGAAGGTCTGTAGATCGCGCCGCTCTTCCGGCGTCAGGTTCTGGAACAAGTAGGCGTGCTCATCGCGACGGAACCAGTCGCGGATCGCATATTCGCCGGCATGGCCGAACGGCGGGTTGCCGATGTCGTGCGCGAGGCAGGCCGCCTGCACGATCGCGCCGATATCGTAAGGCGTGATGTCCGCCGGCAGCTCGCCCGCCAGGCGGCGCGCCACCAGCAGCCCCAGGCTGCGCCCGACACAGCTGACCTCGATCGAATGCGTCAACCGGGTGTGAACATGGTCGTTTTCCGTCATCGGGTGGACTTGGGTCTTGCGCCCCATGCGCCGGAACGGGCTGGAGAAAACGATGCGGTCGTGATCCTTGTGAAAATCGCTGCGCCCGGATTCGGGCGAGGTGAGGATATGCGGTTCTGCCCCGATACGGTTGGCCGACAGCAGCTGGTTCCAGTCCATCATGTGGTATTTCTTTCCCGTTGTTTCAAGGTGGCATAAAAAGGCGGAATCTCGTCCGGCGCCAGCGGTTTGCTGAAGAAATAGCCCTGGATCACGTCATTGCCCATTTCGGCCAGCAGGCGGGTCGTTTCGGCATCTTCCACCCCTTCGGTGACGACCGTCAGACCCAGCAAGTGTGACAGCTCAATGATGGTGCGCACAATGCCGGCATCTTTTTGCGATTCGCGCATGGATACAATAAAGCTGCGGTCGATCTTGAGTTCGTCGATGGGCAGCTGTTTCAGGTAACTGAGCGAGGAATAGCCGGTGCCGAAATCATCCAGCGCAAGCTTGCACCCCAGGCCTTTGAGTGCACGCAGGGATCGCAGCGCATCGCCGAGGTTGCCGATCAGGGCCGATTCGGTGATTTCCAGGATCACGCGGTGCGCCGGCACCTGCCACAGCGTCAGGGCATCCTGGATCCTGGCGGGCAATTCGCGATCCAGCAGATTGCTCGGGGCCAGGTTGATGCTGATCGAGCCGGGAATGCCGGCCTTGAGCAGCTTGGCATATTCGCGCAGGCTGGCGTTGAGGATCCAGTGCGTGAGCGAGCCCATCAGGCCCAAGTGCTCGGCCACCATGATGATCTCGTCGACGCGAACCTGGCCCAGCTTTTCGTCCTGCCAGCGCAGCAGCGATTCCATGCCATACAGGCCGTAGCGGCGGCAGTACACCTGGGGCTGAAAGACCAGATTGAACAGGTTGTGTTCCAGCGCGTTGCGCAGCGGCGCTTCCAGGCGGTGCAGCGAGAAATTCAACCGATCCTGCTCCGCGTCATAGATGCCAATCCCGTCGGCAGGATTGGACCGGGCGGCGTTGGTGCTAGCCTCGAGCAGCTGTTTGGCGGTTTCGCCGTGCTGCGGTGACAAGGCAATCCCGATCCGCGGATGCAGGCGCACCGCATTGCCATCCTGCATCAGGATGGCATCGTTGAAGCATTGCATGACGCGATTGGCCGCGAGCAGCGCGTGCCCTTCGCCGTTCAGGTTCGCCAGCACCAGCCCGAAGCTCTGCCGGTCGAGCAGCAGCAGGGTGTCTTGATTGCGCAGCAGCGCGGCAAGGCGTTGCGCCAGGACCTGCAGCAGCGCATCGGAATAAACATGCTGGCCATGGGTGATCTCGGTGTACAGCAAGGCCACGATCCGGTTCTCCCCGGTCTGGCTTTGTGCCTGTGCCAGTGCTGCGGGCAGGGCTGCGCGGTCGAGCAATCCGGTCACGGGGTCGCGATCATGACGCCCTCCACTTGCCTGGGGATGCAGCAGCGGTTGCATGGCGGCCAGGCAATCGAGCAGCAAGGGCTCCAGGCAAGAAGGCGTGTGTGTTCTGCTCACCAGCCATTGGCGCCAGGCCACCAGTACCGCGCCAGCCTGCTGCCGGGCCGGAAAGCTCAGGTCCTGCAGCACCGTCATATCATGCCGGCCGGCGGCAAGCTGGCCCAGGTACTGGCAGTAGCAGGCACTATCGCGGGGGAGGCGACAACCAGCGTTCGCCAGCGTTTCTTCGACCATGGCGCGCAGCGCGTTGTCCGGTAGCGATTGGCGCAGATGCCAGTCCCGGAATGCCTGAAGGTGGGCCGGCGCCGGGCCGGACCGAGGATTCATCACAGGAAATACTCGCGCGGATCAATCCCGAAACTGCCGCGCGGCAATACGCGCCGCACGGTGATGGGCTGGTCGCCCGGTCCGGGCGGATCGGTAATCAGGTCCAGGATCAGCGGCTTGGCATGCGCTTGGTGATCGGGGCCAAGAAGGGTCATGACCTTGGGCTTGAGGCGCCGGGTGTAGTTCTGCCCGACCACGATGGCGATATCGCTGCTGGTCAATTCGACCAGGGTGCCGACCGGAAACACGCCCACGCACTGGGCGAACTGCTCGACCAGCACCGGATGGAAAAACCGGTCGCTCCATTTGTACAGCAGCTGCAGCGCTTCATGCGGACTTTTGGCAGCGGAATAGGCCCGGTCGCTGGTGATGGCGGTAAAACAGTCGACGATGCTGGCCATGCTGCCAAAAATACCCAGCGATTCCCCTTTCAGTCCATAGGGGTAACCGCTGCCGTCGTAGCGCTCGTGATGACGCGCGACCATATCGAAGACATCCATCGGCACATCGTCCATCTGGCCGAGGATATCCAGGCTGTGCTGGACGTGCGTTTTCATCAGCATGAACTCGCCCGGCGTATAGCGGCCCGTGTGGGTGAGCAATTCGTTCGGCAGGCGCATTTTGCCGATATCGAGCATCAGCCCGGCAAAGCCGAGCTTGTGCAGGTCTTCACGGGGAAAACCCAGTTCTCGGCCAAACGCAAGGAGATAGATCGAGGAATCGATTGCATGGCTGTAGCTGTAGCTGTCGCGATCTTTCATTTGCGACAGCCAAAGCAGGGCATTGGGATTGCGGATGATCGAATCGACCATCGTCGATACGGCTTCGTTCACTTCTTCGGAATGCGGCTGCGTGTCTTCGCGTGCCGAGGTCATCAGTTCCGACACTAGCGATTGCGTGGCATCGTGCACGCTGCGCGCCGCGCTGATTTCCTGCTCGACCGGCGCACTCTCCTCGTAAATGACAATGCGGGGCGCGCTGGGCGGTGCATCCTCATCACGGCGCATGCGGGCCGAACTGAACATTTCCCGCAAGGCAAGCAGGATGCTCAGTCGCTCCTGCTCCTCGGGGGGATGACGGGAAATATCAAGCTTGTCTTCCGGATTACCCACAGGCTGTACCGCAAAGTTGTTCCAATGGAACGGGCCGCCGACCGAGCGCGCCAGGTCAATCGTCACATACTGGCAGTACTGGCTCAGCTCATCCAGCTGCGCCCCGTTTTCGATCAGGAATCCTTGCAGCAGAAAGGGCGTATCCAGCCACGGACGATCGAGCTCGGTCACGAACATGCCGATCTGGAGCTGGGAAATGTGCAGCCGGTTTTCCACAATCAAATATCCGGAATGAACGCGAAAAGGGTGCTGCAGTGCAATAGGCAGCGGCTCGATTTGCAGTATAGTCACCCACTGACCATTGTTGAGATGAAAACCGGAGCCGGGCAAATGGACGGCGCCCTGCCGGAGCTGGCATCGGTCATGGGCTTGCTGCGTGCAAATCCCAGCCTTTTCAGGGCAATGCGCGCTGTCCTGCCCCCCATATTTTGCTAGAATACTCGCCGTTTTTTAATGAGGACGATCATGGCGTTGCTCGAGATTCGTGATGTGGTCAAAACGTTTGGCGACTTCACTGCCGTCAACCACGTCAGTCTTGCCGTCGAGGCCGGCGAATTCTTTACTCTGCTCGGCCCTTCCGGCTGTGGCAAGACCACGCTGCTGCGCATGCTGGCCGGGTTCGAGGCGCCGGATTCGGGCGAGATCATCCTCGACGGCCGGAACATGGCCAATGTGCCGCCGGAAAAGCGCCCGGTGCATACCGTGTTCCAGAATTACGCGATTTTCCCGCACATGACCGTGGCGCAGAACATTGCCTTCCCGCTCAAGATGGCCGGGGTGCCGGAGCCGGAACTGAAGGCGCGCGTGGAAGAGGCGCTGGAGGATGTGCGACTGCAAACCTTCGCCAAGCGCTTCCCGCACGAGATGTCCGGCGGCCAGCGCCAGCGCGTGGCGATTGCCCGTGCGCTGGTGAACCGCCCGCGCGTGCTGCTGCTGGACGAGCCGCTTTCCGCGCTCGACGCCAAGCTGCGCGAACAGATGCAGATCGAATTGATCACGCTGCAAAAAGAGGTCGGCGTGACCTTCGTCTACGTGACGCATGATCAGGGCGAGGCGCTGGCGCTGTCGCACCGCATCGCGGTGATGAACAAGGGCCAGGTCGAACAGCTCGATGTACCCGAAGCCATCTACAGCTATCCGAAGAGCCGCTTCGTGGCGGATTTCATCGGCCAGTGCAATTTGCTCGATGCCACGGTGCGCGAAATCGGCAGCGACCGCATGAAGATCGAGATCGCCGGCGTCGGCATGGCCGAAGCCTTGCCGGTCGAAGGCGCGAGCGTGGGCAAGACCGGTGCGCTGTCGCTGCGCCCGGAGAAAATCAAGCTCGGCGTGACCCTGCCATCCGATGATCCCGATGAAGTGCACTTCAAGGGCCGCGTGCACGATTGCCTGTATCTGGGCGACGTGACGATCTACATCATCGAGCTCGATAACGGCATGCTGGTCGAAACCATGCTGCCCAATTCCGATCCGGGCAAGGCCAAGTTCTTTGATGACAACGATGCGGTGGAACTGGCCTGGCGCTTCGATGCCGGCCACTTCCTCCCGGCCTGACGGGCATTTGCGATGGCATATAACAATAACCGTGTTTCCAAGTGGCTGATCTCCGGCCCGCCGCTGCTTTACCTGATCCTGTTCTTCGCGATCCCGACGCTGATCATGGCATTTGCCGCGTTCCGCTTTCCCGGCGATTACGGCGGTCTGTTGCCGCTGGTCGGCACGAACGACGCAGGCGCGACCGCCTTGCTGGTCAACAGCGAAAACTGGCGCGATTACCTGACGCTGGAAAACTTCGGGCGCTTTTTTGATGACCCGATTTACATCGAGCTGTTCGTCAAATCGTTCTGGTATGCCGGCATCACCACGCTGAGTTGCCTGGTGCTGGCCTATCCGCTGGCCTGGCTGATCGCGCGCAGCCCGAAGAAGTACCGCGATCTTTTGGTGCTGCTGGTGATCCTGCCGTTCTGGAGCAATTTCCTGATTCGTGTCTACGCCTGGATGATCATTCTTGGCCCGCAGGGCTATCTCGCTCGGGCGGCCAATGGCGTTCTGGCGCTGTTCGGCGTTGGCCCGGTGCAGATCCTGTTTTCGCACTTTGCCGTGATCGTGGTGCTGGTCTATGTGCACCTGCCGTTCATGGTGCTGCCGCTCTATGCCAACCTGGAAAAGCACGACATGAACCTGCTCGATGCGGCGCAGGATCTGGGCGCCAATACGTGGCAGCGTTTCTGGCGCATTACCTGGCCGCTGTCGTTGCCGGGCGTGTTCGCCGGCGCGGCGCTGGTGTTCATTCCGGCACTGGGCATGTTCGCGGTGCCCGATCTCGTCGGCGGCACCGACGGTTTCATGATCGGCAACCTGATCAAGCAGCAGTTCCTCGATAGTCGCGACTGGCCGTTCGGCTCGGTGCTGTCGATCATGCTGACGCTGGCAGTATTGCTGCTGGCCGCGATTGCCGGCTGGCTCGGGCGGGGAGGCAAGCGCGATGCACTTTAAGCAAAACAAGGTCCTATGGGCCATCGCCGGGCTGGTGTACGCGTTTTTGTACCTACCGCTGCTGATCGTGGTGATCTATTCGTTCAACGATTCGCGCCTGAATGCCGAGTGGGTGGGCTTTACCCTGCACTGGTACCACGTGCTGTTCGCCGATGAGCAGATGCTCTCCGCCGCGCGCAACTCGCTGGTCATCGCGCTGATCACCAGCGGCATCGCGACCTTTCTGGGCACCATGGCGGGCCTGGCCATGTACAAGTACAAGCTGCGCCTGCTGCCGGTGCTGGTGCTCACGCCGATTGCGATCCCGGAAATCCTGATGGGGCTGTCGCTGCTGGTGTTTTTCGTGACACTGAATTTCACCATGGGCTTTGTCTCGATCACGCTCGCGCATATCGCCTTTTGCATCGGCTTTGTCGCGATCGTGGTGCGCGCACGGCTGCAGGGCATGGACGAAGCGCTGGTCGAGGCCGCGCGCGACTTGGGCGCCACGCCATTCAACGCGTTCCGCCTGATTACGCTGCCGCTGATCATGCCCGGCATCGTGGCCGGGGCGCTGATGGCGTTCACGCTGTCGATCGATGATTTCGTGATCACCTATTTCACTGCGGGCGCGGGCGCGACGACACTGCCGCTGCAAATCTACTCTATGCTGAAGATCGCCGTGACGCCTGAAGTCAACGCGATTTCCTCCCTGCTGATGCTGCTGACACTGGCACTGATTTTCATTGCCGGCAAACTGGCCCCCGGCGCCCTGCATGCCGAATGACCTGCAAGGAAGGTGCTGGATTGGTGCATAAATAACCCTTATGCACCAAGGTGTTACAGCGTATTCCTCGGGCTGGATTTACGCTTTTCCGTATTGAAAATCATGGCATAATGAGATCCGGGGTGAATCCCCGCATCGTTAACTTGTTGTTCTTTACTCCCCTACGAGGAAGGTGACCACCATGAAAAAACTGCTGCTGGCCCTGCTGGTGGCGGCGGGCGCTGCCCATGCCGAAGACGTACTGCATCTCTACAACTGGAACAACTACCTGGCGCCGGAAACCGTGAAACGGTTCGAGGCCGAATGCAAGTGCAAGGTCGTTCAGGATTACTACGGTGCGATGGAAGAAATGCTGGCCAAGCTTTCCGCCGGGGCCAAGGGTTATGACGTGGTCGTGCCCACCGGTTTTGCCATTCCGCCGCTGGTGAAACAGAACCTGGTGCAACCGCTCGACAAGGCCAAGTTGCCCAATCTGAAGAACGTGGATGCCGGCTTCATGAACAGCCCGTTCGATGAGGGCAACAAGTTCTCGGTGCCGTATGCCTTCACCACCACGCTGGTCGGCTACAACGACGCCAAGATCAAGGAGCTGGGCCTCGACCCGGCTTCGTGGGCGATCATCTTCGACCCGGCCGTCCTCGCCAAGATCAAGGGCAAGGTCACCGTGCTCGACGATTCACGCGAACTGTTCGCCGCCGCGCTGATGTACAACGGCTTCTCCGCCAACTCCACCAATCCGGAAGAGTGGGCCAAGGCCAAGGAAACCATCCTCAAGGCCAAGCCGTTCTGGGCTGCGTTCAATACCCAGAGCTACATCAAGGAGCTGACGCTCGGCAACATCTGGGTGGCGCACGGCTATTCCAGCGACATGTTCCAGGCCAACCTGGATGCCAAGGCTGCCAAGCGCAAGTTCGGCATCGGCTACGTGTTGCAGAAGGAAGGCAATACGCTGTCGCTCGACAGTGTGATGGTGCTCAAATCCGCGCCGCGCCCTGATCTCGCGTACAAGTTCATCAACTTCATGCTCGACGGCAAGAATTCGTCCGAACTGACTAACATGATCGGTTCCGGCAATCCGAACGCGGCCTCGGCCCAGTTCGTGCAGCCGGATATCAAGAAGATCAGCGCGGTCTTCCCGGATGCCGAGGCCAAGAAGAAACTGGTGCAGCTCAGCGCCCTCGAAGGCAAGCCCCTGCGTGAGCTGAACAAGCTCTGGACGCAGGTCAAGACCGCCAAGAAGAAATAACGCGGCTCAACCAGGCGCGGGTGGCCAAGGCCGCCTGCGCCTGGCTGCGGACAAAGTGGTGTGCGGATATTTTCAAGGTCTCGGCCAAGCCGAGCCCGAAACGCAAGGTGTTGATTCCGCAGCCTTGTCATCTATTCCCTCTCCCCCCGCCCTCTCCCTGAGAGGGGGCCGCGCTTTGCGCGAGAGGCATGGTACGAATCTGGCGCGGGTAGCAGATCTGCCCGTATTCTCATGACATGAAGGTTCGGATGCGCGATTTCCCGCCCGTCAGCTACCTTGCACGCGAAAGCGCGCCCTCGCGCCTTGCCCGTTATTCCTTCTATTGCACCTTGCTGCTGATCCTGATCACCAGCCTTTACCCGTTTACCGGCTGGCGTTATACCGGCGCTCCGCTGCTGGCATTTCTTTTCTACCCGCTCCCGTACTATTTCACCGTTTTCGACAACACGATCAACCTGCTGGCGTATGTTCCGTTCGGTTTTTTCCTGGCGCGCATGCTGCCGCAACGCTGGTTTGGCTGGTTGGCGGCCAGCCTGGCCGGCGTATTGGTTTCCACCGCAGTCGAGTTTATCCAGCAATTCCTGCCCAGCCGGATTTCGTCCAACCTGGATATCCTTAGCAATGGCGCCGGTGCCTTGCTCGGCGCCATCCTGGCCCTGGCCTTTTCCAATCGCAGCAGCAAGAGGCTTTGGCTGATCTGGCGCCACGCCACGCTGGCGCCGGGTTCGGCGGCCGAGTGGGGATTTGTCTGGTTGATGCTCTGGTTCGTCTCGCAACTGGACCCAACCCAACCCTTTCTCGGCGTGGTCGTGGTGCCGCGCGGCCTGCCCCAACCGTTTGAATCGCCGCTCAGCAATCCCGCATTTTTCCTGGGTCTGCTTGAGGGGGGCGGCATGATGCTGAATTTGCTGGGCGTGGCCTTTTTTGTCTCGCTGCTGGCGCGCTATACCGCCCAAGTGCCGCGCATGATCGCGCTGACACTGTTGGTCGCGCTGCTCGCCAAAATGAGTTTTGCCGGCATGCTGCTCAAGCCGACTCAGTTCTTCGCCTGGCTGGATTTGAATATTGCCATCGGCGGCACGGCCGGATTGCTGCTGCTGTCGTTGCTCTGGCGCCTGCACAGTCGCTTGCGCGCCTTGCTGGGGTTGTTGGCGTTGCTGGCCGCACAAGCCATCAGCTGGATCTGGCCATTGACCCCGCAATTTTCAGCGATGCTGCCACTGTTCCGCTGGCACTACGGGCATCTGGAACACCTCAGCGGCCTGGCGAACATCATCAGCGACATTTGGCCACTGGGGGCAATGGGCTGGCTGGCCTGGATGACGGTCCGGCCCAGCCCGGAAGAAGGATGGATACATGAAACCCAATTTCCCCGCTATTGAGCAAGTGGCCGAGCGCCTGCTGGCTGCCGAGCGCGTGCTGTTCATCACCGGCGCCGGCATTTCGGCCGATTCCGGCCTGCCCACCTATCGCGGCATCGGCGGGTTGTACAACGATCAACACACCAGCGAGGGCATGCCGATCGAGGTGGCGCTCTCCAGCGAAGTCATGCGCCGCACGCCGGCGGTCACCTGGAAGTATCTGGCCCAGATTGAAGCCGCCTGCCGCGCGGCCAAGCCCAATGCCGCGCACGAGATCATCGCCCGGCTGCAGGCGCATCGCGCCGTGACGGTGCTGACGCAGAACATCGACGGCTTTCACCGCCAGGCTGGCAGCCGCGATCTGATCGAAATCCACGGCAATTTGTTTGAGCTTTATTGCAGCCATTGTGGCCATGAAGAGCGCGTGGCCGATTATTCCGGTTTGACCACGCTGCCGCCGCCCTGCCCGCAGTGCACCCACTGGCTGCGGCCGCGCGTGGTGCTGTTCAACGAGATGTTGCCCGAGCCCGCGCTGAACCGACTCTACGCCACGATGGAAACCGGTTACGACGTGGTGTTCAGCATCGGCACGACCAGCGTGTTTCCCTACATCGCCCAGCCTTTCCTGCTCGCCGGGCAGACCGGCGCGCTGGCGGTCGAGATCAATCCGGCCGACACGCAAGTCAGCCGGCATGCCGATGTGCGCTGGCGCTGCGGTGCGGCCGAGGCGATGACGGCGTTGATGGCGCAACTGGAGACGTCATCGTGATGGAGTAGGGTTTTATGCGCCTCTGGCGCGGGATTTTGGCGCCGGTCGCGCTCGGCATGGCGTGATACTTATCTTTGCTTTTGCAAAGGGCGGATTCAGGGAGTAAGTGCAACTGGGGCGCCAGTCGAAGAAATGTGGATCGATTACATCTTGGCGAAATTGAAAAGTACACTTAATCACTGCTTCAACAATGTGCTATATCGTTCAAGAGATGATTTGTAGTTCAAGCAAGCACTAGTTGTGAATCTGGTTTCTTTTGATACGTCGCGCCTTATTTCTCCAGCCAAAGAAATAACCGCCATGGAAATATCGTCCTTAGACGACAAACCTTTTCTTTTTGCGATGCCCTCTATTTCAGATATGGAAGAAGAATATATTTCTGAGTTTAATTTCATCCACTTGGATAATTTTTCCTCTATGTGAAATCCTTGTTTTTTGCAAAAATCCGCCTCTTGATAAGCCCATTCAATAACGGTTAGATTATGTGTCGCATCCTCGGGTGACATGGCATAAGTTAATCTGGCATCAAATGCCAATACCATCACAAAAAACAACAGGATACGCTTAAATTTAATTGAGTAAGCCGCATCTACGGATTCAGGCATATTTATTCCTTTAATTATGAATGATACCGCGTACGGCGCACTTGTAGGGCGTCAATGAGCAACGCGAATTGCGCCGCATGTCAAACCTTGGCAAGGACGTAAACGGTTATCTCTGGCCACGATTGGTCGATGGTTTTATGCGCCTGCGGCGCTGTTTTGGGTGCCGGTCGCGCCCGGCATGGCGTGATACTTTCTTTGCTTCTGCAAAGAAAGTATCCAAAGAAAGCAGCCCCCGGGCGGCAGGCGCTCCGCGCTGCCCTCGTTTGGTCGGGAGCCCACGGTCTCCCTCCGCGCACTCGGCTGCCTTGCAGGGGAGATGTCGTGCTAACACTGTCAGCTGATGCAGAAGCATTCAAGGGCCGGATGAATAAACTGCGATAGTGCGGGTCAGATAAAGCTTGCACTCAAAGCGTATTGGTCCGTACCCGGCCCACCGCCTTGCACCACCCCCCGTAAAGCCTGCCGCGGCGCTCGATCGACATGTCGGGTTCGAAGCGTCGGTTGCGCGCCCAGTGCGCGGCGACTTCTTCCAGGTCCCGGTACATTCCGCAGCCGAGCCCGGCCAGATACGCGGCGCCGAGCGCAGTGGTCTCGGTGATGGTCGGACGTTCGACCGGCGTGGCAAGGATGTCGGAGAGGAACTGCATCAGCCAGCCATTGGTCGCCATGCCGCCATCGACGCGCAAGGCCGCCGGCGGCGCGGCACCGTCGGCTTCCATCGCTTCGAGCAGATCGCGCGTCTGGTAGCAGACAGATTCCAGCGCGGCGCGCACGATCTCGCCGATGCCGGAATTGCGCGTGAGGCCGACGATCGCGCCGCGCGCTTCCGGATCCCAGTACGGCGCGCCCAGCCCGGTGAACGCCGGCACCAGATACACGCCGTGCGTGTCCTCGACTTCGCGTGCCCATTTTTCCGATTCGGCCGCGCTGCCGATCAGCTTTACCGCATCGCGCAGCCACTGCACTGCGGCGCCGGCGATAAAGATGCTGCCTTCCAGCGCGAAGGTCGGTTTTCCGTCGATGCGGTACGCCAGCGTGGCGAGCAGGCGCTGGGTGGAGCGCACGATCTCGCTGCCGGTGTTCAGCACCATGAAGCAACCGGTGCCGTAGGTCGACTTGACCATGCCGGGCTTGAAACAGGCCTGCCCGACGGTGGCCGCCTGCTGGTCACCGGCCACGCCACGGATCGCAATCGCGCGGCCGAACAGCGCCGGGTCGGTTTCGCCAAAGTTGGCGGCGCAATCCTTCACGACCGGCAGCAGCGCGCGCGGCACGTTGAAGAACGCCAGGAGCTCGTCGTCCCAAACCTGCGTTTTCAGGTTGAACAGCATCGTGCGCGAAGCGTTGGTCGCGTCGGTCGCATGCACGTGCCCTGCGGTCAGATTCCAGATCAGCCAGCTATCGATCGTGCCGAACGCGAGTTCGCCGCGCTCGGCGCGTTCGCGTGCACCAGGAATATGGTCGAGCAGCCAGGCGATCTTGGTCGCGGAAAAATACGGGTCGAGCAGCAGCCCGGTCTTGTCGGCGAGCCAGGCTTCGGTTTCCGGCGAATAGTGCTGCTGGCACCAGCCGTAGGTGCGCCGGTCCTGCCAGACGATGGCGTTGTGGATCGGCCCGCCCGTTTCGCGCTCCCAGATCACCGTGGTCTCGCGCTGGTTGGCGAGCCCCAGCGCGGCAATGCCGGCGAGATCGACGCCTTTCAGCGCCTGGCGGCAAAGCTGCAGGCAATCGGCCCAGATGCGCATCGCGTCGTGCTCGACCCAGCCCTCCTGCGGGTAGTGCTGCGGCAGCTCCTGCTGCTCGCGTGCCAATACGTCGCCGTCGCGGCTGAACAGCATCGCCCGCGTGCTGGTGGTGCCCTGGTCGATCACGAGGAGCTTGTCTGGCATTTTCCCGAACCCGCTGATATAAGTAGCGGCAGAATACTCCGGGCGCCCGGCTTACTCAATTTGGAGAAACTTAGAATGGACAACTTCAGCTACTTTAACCCGACCAAACTGTTTTTCGGCAAGGGGCAGATTGCCGCGATCGGCGAAGCGATCCCGAAAGACCAGAAAGTGCTGGTGTTGTACGGCGGCGGCAGCATCAAGAAGAACGGCGTGCTCGATCAGGTGCATGCCGCGCTGGCCGGGCATACCTTCCTCGAATTCAGCGGCATCGAGCCCAACCCGCATTACGAGACCCTGATGAAGGCGGTCGAACTGATCAAGCGCGAAGGCGTGCAATACCTTCTCGCGGTCGGCGGTGGCTCGGTGATCGACGGCACCAAGTTCATTTCTGCCGCCGCGTGCTATGAAGGCGGCGAGCCGTGGGACATGATCGAAAAAGGCATCACCGCTGGGCGCGCGTTGCCGGTCGGCTGCGTGCTGACCCTGCCGGCCACCGGCTCGGAAAGCAACACCTTCAGCGTGATCTCGCACGTGGGCAAGGGCCTCAAGCGCGCCTACGGCGATCCGCTCACCTACCCGGCTTTTGCCGTGCTCGATCCGCAAGTCACCTACAGCCTGCCCAGGCACCAAGTCGCCAATGGCGTGGTCGATGCCTTCGTGCACGTGATGGAACAGTACATGACCTATCCGGCCGGTGGCGCGGTGCAGGATCGCTATGCCGAAGGCCTGTTGCAGACCTTGGTCGAGATCGGCGAGAAGGTCGTGAACACGACTGACGATTACGATTCGCGCGCAACCTTCATGTGGGCTGCCAACCAGGCGCTCAACGGACTGATCGGCCAGGGCGTGCCGCAGGACTGGAGCACGCACATGATCGGACACGAACTCACCGCCGTGTACGGACTGGACCACGCGGTTTCGCTCGCCGCGGTGCTGACGCACAACCTGCAGGTCAACCGCGAAGCCAAACGCGCCAAGCTGCTGCAATATGCTGCTCGGGTGTGGAACATCAACGAAGGCAGCGAAGACGCGCGCATCGATGCCGCGATCGCCAAGACCGCCGCGTTCTTCGAATCGGTCGGGCTGAAGTCGAGCCTCAAGGGTTTGGGAATCGAAGCCGCTGCTGCCGACAAGATCGCCGGTCGCCTGGAAACACAGGGGCTGATTGCACTGGGCGAGCACCAGAGCGTCACGCCGGCCGTAGTGAGCGCGATCCTGAACCACAGCCTGGCCTGAGCTTGGACCCGATGGCGCAAGACATCACGCCCGGCCTGCTGGTCCTGCACGGCAACCGGCTCGAGGACTTGCGCCAGGTGGTATTCGAGTGGACGCGCCAGCATCCGCTCGCGCCGCTCGAAGAAGCGCTGTTTCTGGTGCAGAGCAACGGCATCGCCGAGTGGCTGAAGCTCGCGCTGGCGCAGGATGCCGGCATTTGCGCCGCCACGCGCGTCGAGCTGCCGGCGCGCTTTCTCTGGCGCGCCTACCGCCAGATGCTCGGGCGCGCGGCCGTGCCGAGCACCGCGCCGTTCGACAAGACGCCGCTGACCTGGCGCCTGATGCGCCTGCTGCCAGGACTGCTCGAGCTGCCGGACTTTGCGCCGCTGCAGCGCTTTCTTGCCGACGGCGATGCATTGCGCCGTTTCCAGCTCGCCGAGCGGCTGGCCGATCTGTTTGACCAGTACCAGGTCTACCGCGCCGACTGGCTGGAAGACTGGGCCGCCGGGCGCGATGTGCTGCGCCGCGCCGATGGAGAGCGCGTCGAACTCGCTGACGACCAGCGCTGGCAATCCGCGCTGTGGCGCGCGGTGCTGGCCGATGTGCCGGAAATTGAGCGCGCCAGCAGCCGGGCCACGATCCACCGCCGCTTCGTCGCCGAACTTGCAGCCGGCGGCGTGCCGCAGCAGCCGTTGCCGCGCCGCGTGGTGCTGTTCGGCGCCTCGGCGCTGCCGCTGCAGACGCTCGAAGCGTTGGCGGCAGTCGCGCGTCACTGCCAGGTGATCCTCGCCGTTCCCAATCCCTGCCGTTTCCACTGGGCCGACATCATCGACGGGCGCGAGCTGCTGCGTGCCGAGCAGCGCCGCCACCGGCTGCGCAACGATCTGGAACTTGCCGCGCTGCCGCTCGAGGACCTGCACGCGCACAGCCATCCGCTGCTGGCGGGCTGGGGCCGGCAGGGGCGCGATTTCATCCGTCTCTTGGATCAGTTCGACGATGCCGCTGCCGCGCAGGAGCGCTTCGACATCGCCCGCATCGACCTGTTTGACGACGTGCCCGGCACCACGCTGCTGCAACAGCTGCAGGCGCGCATCCGCGATCTGGAGCCGCTCTCGCCCGAGCAGCGCCCGATGATCGATGAAGCCGATCGCTCGATCGTGTTCCATATCGCGCACAGCCCGCTGCGCGAAGTCGAAATCCTGCACGACCAGCTGCTGGTATTGCTTGAAAACGGGGGCTTGAGCCCGCGCGATATCGTGGTGATGGTGCCGGAGATCGAAACTTTCGCCCCGGCGATCCACGCGGTGTTCGGCCAGTATCCGGCGCACGCCGCGCGCCATATCCCGTACACGATTGCCGACCAGCGCAGCCAGCAGGTGAATCCACTGTTGCTCGCACTCGAATGGCTGCTGGCGCTGCCCGAGCAGCGCTGCACCGCCAGCGAGTTGCGCGACCTGCTCGACGTGCCGGCGCTGGCGCGCCGCTTTGGCCTGAATGACGACGATCTGCCGCGCCTTGCGCAGTGGATAGCCGGCGCCGGCGTGCGCTGGGGCCTGTCGGCGCGGCATCGTGGTGAGTTGGGCTTGGGTGCGTGCGGCGAGCAGAACAGCTGGCTGTTCGGCCTGTCGCGCATGCTGCTCGGCTACGCCAGCGGCGACGAAGGACCGTTTGCCGGGATCGAACCATATGACGAAATCGGCGGGCTCGATGCCGCGCTGGTCGGTGCGCTGGCGGCGCTGGTTTCGGCGCTGCAGCACTGGCAGGCTCTGCTGGCGCGGCCGGTTGCTGCCGGCGAATGGGGCGAGCGCTTGCGCGGCCTGCTGCAGGCCTTCTTCAGCGCGAGCGACGAGCGCGACCAGCTTACGCTCGCCGCGCTGGAAAACGCGCTGCAAAACTGGCAGCAATCGTGCGCCGACGCGGGTTTTGTCGAGCCCGTTGCGCTCGCAGTGGTGCGCGCCGCCTGGCTCTCGCTGCTCGACGAGCCGAACCTGACCCGGCGTTTCCTCGGCGGCGGCGTGACTTTCTGCACGCTGATGCCGATGCGCGCGATACCGTTCGACGTGGTGTGCCTCTTGGGCATGAACGACGGCGACTACCCGCGCCGCGCCAGCCGCGCCGATTTCGACCTGCTGGCGCTGCCCGGCCAGGCACGGCCCGGGGACCGATCACGCCGCGACGACGACCGCTACCTGATGCTCGAAGCGCTGCTGGCCGCGCGCCGCACGCTTTACATCAGCTGGAGCGGACGCAATCCGCGCGACAACAGCGCCGAGCCGCCGTCGGTGCTGGTGTCGCAATTGCGCGATTATCTGGCGGCGGGCTGGGCCGATGGCCTGCTCGAAGCGCGCACGACCGAACACCCGTTGCAGCCATTCAGCCGACGCTATTTCGAGGGCGGCGCGCTGTTCACCCATGCGCAGGAATGGCGCGCAGCGCATGCCGCTGGCGAGGTGACTTCATTCCCACTCTCCCCGCTCTCGCCCGCCGGCGAGAGCGCCTCGCTGGCGCTCGATGTGCCTGGCGACGGTTCGCTGCCGCCGTTCGTGCCCGAACCCGGCTTCAGGCTAACGCTGGCGCTGCTGGCCGATTTCCTGAAAAACCCGGTGCGCCACTTCTTCCGCTACCGGCTCGACGTGGTGTTCGCCGAGCGCGACACGGCCGCCGACGATGACGAGCCGTTCGCGCTGAACAAGCTCGACGAATACGGGCTGGTCAGCCGCTTTCTCGATGCCGCGCGCGGCGAGGAGGCGGGCGACGACATCGGTGGGCAGATCGGCCGGCTCGCCGACGGTATCGCCCGTGCCGGCGAGTTGCCTCTCGGGCCGTTCGGCATGCGCGAACGCCAGCATCTGGTCGAGCTCATCACGCCGGTCTGGCGCGAATGGCGCACTCAGCAGCAGGCATGGTCGCAGGATGGCGGCAAGGAAGTGCTGCTGTTTGCCCACGGCGATCTGCAGCTCGAAGACTGGCTCGACGGCCTGCGCCAGAGCGCTGACGGGCGCGCCTGGCTCAAGCTCGACCCGACCGTGTTCGTCAACAAGCAAAAGCAATTGCGCGCCGACAAGCTGATCGGCGCCTGGGTGCAGCAACTCGCGGCCAGCGCCTGCGGGCTGGCGGTTGGCGGCGTGATCGTCGGGCGCGATGCGGTCTTGACTTTGGGGGCGCTCGAACAAGGCGCCGCGCAGTCCGCATTGCGCGAACTGATCGATGCCTGGCGCGCCGGGATGCAAACGCCGTTGCCGCTCGCCAGCCAGAGCGCGCTGGCGCTGCTCGCCGAAAACGGTAATCCGCGCCAAGTCTACGAGGGCGGCTTTAACAGCGGCGGCGAAGTCGGCCGCGACCCGGGGCTCGCGCGGCTCTATCCGGACTACGCCGCGCTGACCGCTGACGGCCGCTTCGCCGAGTTCGCGCAGCGCCTGTTCCTGCCGCTGAAAACCTGGCTTGACCGGCAGGTGACATTCACGATTCACGACCCGCAAGCGCGGGACGACGAGGAGGGCGGCGATGGGCCAGATGCTTGATGCGCTGCGTTTTCCGCTCTGGGGCAGCCGGCTGATCGAAGCCAGCGCCGGCACCGGCAAGACCTGGACCATCGCCGCGCTGTATGTGCGGCTGGTGCTCGGCCACGGCGGCCCGGACGAATGTTTTGCCCGCCCGCTGCTGCCGGCGGAAATCCTGGTGATGACCTTTACCCGCGCGGCCACGCGCGAGTTGTCCGACCGCATCCGCGCACGCCTGTTGGAAGCCGCGCGCTGCTTCCGCGGCGAAGCCGCGCCGGATGACAAGGATGTGTTCCTACAGGAAGTGCTCGCGAGCTTCCCCGAGGGCAGCGAGCGCAAGCAGGCCGCGCGCCGGCTGGCGCTGGCGGCCGAAGGCATGGACGATGCCGCCGTGCACACGATCGATGCCTGGTGCCAGCGCATGCTGCGCGAGCATGCGTTCGACAGCGGCAGCCTGTTCGATGAGGAACTGGCCGCCGACGAACAGGCGCTGTTCGCCACCGCCGTGCGCGATTACTGGCGCCAACAGGTCTACCCGTTGTCCGGTCCGGCGCTCGCCGCCGTGTTGCAACTCTGGCCCGAGCTCGCGCGCCTTGAAGCCGACGCCGCGCAGCTGATCAAGCTCGAAGCGCTCCTCGCGCCGCAGCCGGGAACGCTGGCCGCGCTGGTGATCCGCACCCAGACCGAGCGCCAGCAGCGCCTCTCCGAACTCAAGCAGGGCTGGGATGAGCGCGCCGCGGACATGCAAGGCTGGCTCGATGCGCAGACGGCGCGCAAGGACAAGCCGTTTGACGGGCGCAAGCTCGGCAAGGCCAATTACACGCGCTGGCTGGAAGCGCTGAAGGGCTGGAGCCTTGATCCGGCGTTGGAAGTGCTCGACCTGAAAACCGGCTGGACGCGCTTTACCTTTGAGGGCATGCAGGAAGCGGCCAAAGACCCGGCCAGCATGCCCGAGCTGCCCGCCGCGTTTGCCGATTTCGCTGCGTTGAAACCCGCGCTCGATGCACTGCCGCAGGTCGATGCCGTGCTGCTGCGCCATGCCGCCGCGCACATCGCCGCGCGCATGGACGAGCTCAAGCGCCGCGCCGGCACCTTCGGCTTTGCCGACCTATTGACGAGGCTCGATCGCGCGCTGGCCGGCCCCAACGGCGAGCGGCTGCGTGAGCGCATCGTCGCGCAATACCCGCTGGCGCTGGTCGACGAATTCCAGGATACCTCGCCGCTGCAGTACCGCATCTTCGACCGGCTTTATCGCTGCGCCGACAACGCGCCCGACTGCGGCCTGCTGCTGATCGGCGATCCGAAGCAGTCGATCTACGGCTTTCGCGGCGCCGATATCCACAGTTATCTCGCCGCGCGCCGTGCCACAGACGGCCGCCATTACGCGCTGGCGACCAACTACCGCTCGACGCAGGCGCTGGTTGCAGCGGTCAATCACGTGTTCGACCACGCGGCCGGCTACCCGCGCGGCGCATTCCGCTTCCGCCACGGCGAAGACGATCCGCTGCCATTTATCAAGGTTGAAGCCGCCGGGCGCAAGGAGCAACTGGTCGATGCCGCCGGGCCGATTGCGGCGCTTACGGTCTGGCGAAGCGACGAGGCGCTGAACAGCGAGCAGTACCGCCAGCACTTTGCCGCGTACTGCGCTGAGCATATCGTCGGCCAGTTGAATGACGCGCATGCCGGGTTCCGTGATGCAAAAGGCCGACTTGCCCGGCTGAAACCGGCCGATATCGCGGTGCTGGTGCGCAGCGGCAAGGAAGCGGCGGCGGTGCGCCGGGCCTTGCGGCAGCGCGGCGTGGCGAGCGTGTATCTCTCGGACAAGGATTCGGTGTTCGACAGCGCAGAGGCGGCTGACCTGCTGCGCTGGCTGCAGGCGGTGGCCAATCCGCTCGATGGGCGCCTCGCGCGCGCGGCGTATGCCACGGCGATTGCCAATCTGCCGCTGGCCGAACTCGCGCAATTCGCCCAGGACGACCAGGCCTGGGAAATTCGCGTCGAGCAGCTCAAGCGCTTGCATCTGATCTGGCAGCGCCAAGGCGTGCTGGCGATGCTGCGCGCCTGGCTGCATGAACTTGCGCTGCCCGCGCGGCTGCTGGCGCAGATCGGCGGCGAGCGCAGCCTGACCAACCTCTTGCATCTGGCCGAGCTCTTGCAGGCCGCGAGCCTTAAGCAGGAGGGCGAGCAGGCGCTGATCCGCTGGCTAGCCGAGCAAATCGACGGCCAGGGCGAACGCGGCGACGAGATGATCGTGCGCCTCGAAAGCGATGCGGATCTGGTCAAGGTCGTCACCGTGCACAAGTCGAAAGGGCTGGAATACCCGCTGGTCTACCTGCCATTCGCCGCGAGCTTTCGCCCGGTCGACAAGCGCGGCAAGCGCCTGATCGAGTTTGCTGCCGCCGACGGCACGCGCCAGATCGATTTCAGCCTGTCCGATGAAGCCTTGGCACAGGCCGACGAGGCGCGGCTGCAGGAAGACCTGCGCCTGCTGTATGTCGCGCTCACCCGCCCGCGCCATGCGCTGTGGCTGGGTCTCGCGCCGCTGAAAATCGGCCATAGCGACAAGCCGCAATTGCAGCGCAGCGCACTCGGTTATCTGCTGGGTGGCGGCGCCGACATCGGCGCGGACGATCTGCCCGCTCGCCTCGCCGCCTTGCAGGCCGGCAGCAGCGAATTGCAGCTGGAACCCGTGGCCCACCCGGCTGGACATACCATGCTCAATCGCGGTGAAACCCTGCCGCCGCTGCGCGAATTGCCGCCCTACGCCGGCCAGTTCGAGCGCGACTGGTCGATCGCCAGCTTCTCGGCGCTCACCCGCGATCTGGGCCGCGCGACCGGCTGGTCGGGCGAGAACGTGCGCGACGAAATCCTGCTCGAAGCCGGGCCCGTCGCCCGTCCCGCGCCGGCCGAATCCGCGCTGTGGCATGCGTTCCCCAAGGGCCCGATCCCCGGCAACTTCCTGCACGATCAGCTCGAATGGCTCGCCAATGAGGGCTTCGATCTGGCCGATACGCCCGACTTCGCCCCGCGCCTTTCCAGCCGCTGCGATCGCCTCGGCTGGGGCCACCGCAAGGAGGCCGTCGTCGACTGGCTGCGCAACGCGGCAACGACGCCGCTGCCGCCGCTCGGCATCGCGCTTGCCGGCATCACCCGGCACCTGCCGGAAATGGAATTCTGGTTCCCGTCCGAACGCCTAGACAGCGCCTTGCTCGATAGCCTGTGCCGCACGCACATCCTGCCCGGCCAACCGCGCCCGGCGCTGCCCGAGCGCACACTGCACGGCATGCTCAAGGGCTTCGCCGATCTGGTGTTCGAGCACGGCGGCAAGTATTGGGTGCTCGATTACAAGTCGAACGCGCTCGGCGGGCACGACGCCGATTACCACGCCAAGGCCTTGGACGGTGCGATGCTGGAGCACCGCTACGATGTGCAGGCGGCGTTGTATCTCTTGGCGTTGCACCGCTTGCTTAGACAGCGTTTGGGGGAGGCGTACCGGCCGGAGCAGCAGTTGGGCGGGGCGGTGTATTACTTCCTGCGTGGGTTCAATGGACCGGAGCAGGGGTGTTGTTTTGTTCCGGCGCCGGTGGGGTTGTTGGAGGCGTTGGATCAGCAATTGATGGAATGTTTGTAAGGTGTTGATGGCAAAGCACATTGTGCTGGGAATCTCAAGTCGAGAAGTACAATTCACTGTCCTGTGATCCGAGCGGGTAGCCTGGTTTATTTCAACAAAAGTCAGAAAAAGAACATTTTTTTATAGTGCTAGCATTCGTAATTGGTAAACATGCACAAGATTTTCCCTCTGCAATTCCTGGTTAAATGGCTGCCTTCACAAAGCAAAAAATGGGTTCAGGGAATACCTTAGGTATGCCGAACTCTGGCATTACAACTTTTGCTCAGCAAACCAGGAGGAAAGAATGGATAAAAAGAATACAGAATCCAATGCAATGGATTTTTCACGCCGCAATGTACTGTTAGGTGGAATTGCGGCTGTGGCATCGGGAATCGCTACAGCATCCACGTCTTTTGGCTTCAAACCCAATCAGCGCTATCCAGATCCTGCTGTCTTGATTCTCGACCCAAGCTTTGCTAAATACCGCATCTATAGCAGCACGGTCGAGCAAGTCGCCTCCGGCATGCTCTGGGCAGAAGGACCCGTATATTTTCCGGAAGACGGTGGCTATTTGCTGGTCAGCGACATTCCGAACAACCGCATCATGAAATACAGCGAGAAGGACGGCAGTTTTACCGTTTTCCGCAAGCCGGCCAACTATGCCAACGGTAACACGCGTGATCGCCAAGGCCGCCTCATTACTTGCGAGCACTCAGTCACGCGTCGCGTGGTACGCACCGAGAAGAATGGCAAACTCACCGTACTGGCTGATAGCTTCGAAGGCAAAAAGCTCAATGCACCCAACGATATCGTCGTCAAATCGGATAACAGCATCTGGTTCACCGATCCCTTATTCGGGATCAATGGCGAATGGGAAGGCTTCAAGGCTAAACCGGAACAGGCCAACACCAATGTTTTCCGCATCAGCCCCGATGGCAAACTCACGGCCGTGATCACGGATCTCGTCAACCCTAACGGTCTGGCTTTCTCGCCCGACGAGAAGAAGCTTTATGTGGTTGAGTGGAAGGGCACACCCAATCGCAGCATCTGGAGCTTTGATGTCAACGCTGACGGCACCGTATCCAACAAGACCAAACTGATCGACGCGGCTGACCAGGGGGCTCTGGATGGCTTCAAAGTAGATCGCGATGGCAATCTGTGGTGCGGCTGGGGCAGCAATGGCGTACTACAGTCCGAACCTACCGATGTGGCTGGACGTAAGGTATTTGAACTCAAGGGGAAATCTGAAGATCTGGATGGTGTGATGATCTTCAACCCGCAAGGCAAGGCTATCGGCTTTATCAAGCTGCCAGAGCGCTGTCCTAATCTGTGCTTTGGCGGTCCAAAAAATAACCGCCTGTATATGGCCAGCAGTCATTCGATCTATGCACTCTACGTCGAAGCACACGGCGCGGTGTAATTCATAACGGTCGGCAATCGCTGCAAAAACTGATTGCGGCGATTGCGATTTACCACATACCCGTATTTCTACCGCGTACGGCGCACTTGCCGTGCGTCTTTGTTTGCCCTCGGCCGTTCGATGGGGCGGGTTAGTCGCCCGCCCGACCATTGGGTATTCCCCGCCGTCCGGGATCACGAAGCCTCCGTCTCCACCCGATTCTTGCCGTCATGCTTTGCCCGGTACAGCGCCAAATCGGCGCGCTCGAGCAGCATCTGCCAATGGGTATCCGACTCGGTCAACCAGGCCAAACCGATGCTGACGGTAACCCGCTTGACCTTGTTCTGTTCCAGGTTGATGTGTTCTTCGGTCATTTTGCGCAACCGTTCCGCCACATCGATGGAGGCTTGCGGGCCGGTTGCCGGCAATAAAACACAGAACTCCTCACCGCCGATACGGCCGATCGCATCGTGGCCGCGCAGCGCGTGCATCCATGCTTTGGCGCACAGGGTCAACACCCGATCGCCGGTGCTGTGTCCGCTGCGATCGTTGATCTGCTTGAAGTCGTCGATATCCAGCATCAGCAATGCAAGCGGTGCATTCTGGCGCTTGGCGCGGGAAAACTCCCGGTCGGCATAGGCAAAGAAGGCCCGCCGGTTCATGAGTTGCGTCAAGTCGTCGACCGAAGCCTGCCTGTGCAGCTCGCGCTGCGTTTTCAACAGGGCTTTCTGGGTGCGATATATCAGCGCGGTAAAACCCAGCGCCGCCAGGGTAATGACCAGGATCACGCCGAATACAATGCGCCGCACCAGATAATAGTTTCCCAGCGTTTCGTCCAGCCCGCGAGTGACTACCACCCCGAGAGGGAAGTTCTCCAGGCGTTCGACGCTAACCAGTCGCTTCATGCCGTCGGTTTGCGGGCTTTCGGTCAACAGGGTGCCTTTCCCCTTCTGGAAGATCGTTCGCAGCGCAGCTTCGTCGAGCATGTTGATGCCCAGATATTTGGCATCGAAGGGGGCGCGCGAAAGCAGAATGCCGTCGTCCCTCAGCAGCAAGATGCTGCCCGGTGTGGGAAAACGCCAGCGTTCGTGCGGCGCGACCAGGCGATCGAGCTCGACGGCCGCGAGGATCACGTGCAATCCGGCCACTGGCGACTGCATTCGCCATGAAATCGGGATGCCCCATTCGCCGGAGACGCGACTTTGAACCGGTGCGCCGATATAAAGCTTTCTAGACAGGAGGGGATCCAGCTGGGCGGTGTAGTAGGTACGGTCGCTGACATCGGCCAGCGGTTTTCGGGTTGGATTGGGGATGTAATACAGTTTGCCTTCCGTGGAGATCACCCGGATATCCACGAGCCCGTCCGAGATGTCGCGCAAGTCGTTGATCATGGCCACGAACGCGGGGTCGTTCAACGGATCGTCGCCCTTGTAGACTTGCAGCCAGCGATCCACCACGTGCAGATCGGTTTCAATGGCCTTGAAGAGCGCCAGCGTATGCTGGGTGACGACGCCGTTGAGCTGCACCAGCTCGCGCATGCTGCTGGAAATCAGCCTTTCCTTGTAAACGGACGAAAAAACCAGCGCCAGCGACCACAATGCCGCGAGAATCACCGCAACGATGATCCAGAGTCCGTTGTGCATCACGCGGGAAATCCTGCGCAGCGTTCGTATCTGCATGGGGCCCTCAAGATCGAGACCGATATCCTTACAAAGTGTAGTCAAATCGAACGGTAGAATAAGAATCATTTTCGCCTGCAGGCCGCCAAACGAAGCCTGTTACGCCAAACGGATGATTTCGTCACTCTGCGCGGGGAGCAGGACACGAAATTGCCTCACGTTCGGCGGCCCGTGCAGATTCCATGCCGCCAACTTCCCCATTGGCAGGTACTATCTCGCCTTGCCCAATCCCGCGAAGCCCTTCCCGAATGCAAACAGAAGTCCAAGAGCAGCCCAAATACGCCATCGTCGCATCCGTACAACGGCCGAATGTGTGCGATGCCGAGTTCGAATCGTCGCTGACCGAGCTGCGCGAACTCGCCAAGACGCTCGGTTTTACCGTCGTGCACACCTTCGTGCAGCGGCGCAATACCTTCGAGATGACGGCCTATCTGGGCGCGGGCAAGCGCCAGGAAATCCGCTGCTTCGTCAGTGACGAGCCCCTGCCGGCCGAGCTGGCCGAAACCACGCAGGCACCTGCGCCGTTCGACGGGCAGATCGACGCGCTGCTGGTCGATCACGAAATCTCGCCTTCGCAGGCGCGCAATCTGGAAATCGAGGTCGGCTGCCCGGTGATGGACCGCACCATGGTCATTCTGGAAATCTTCCACCGCAACGCCCGCACCCGCGCCGCGCGCACCCAGGTCGAGATCGCGCGCCTCGGTTACATGGCGCCGCGCCTGCGCGAGGCGGCGAAGCTGGCCGGGCAACAAGGGCGGCAGCGCAGCAGTGTCGGCGGCCGCGGCGTCGGCGAATCGCTGACCGAGCTCGACCGCCGCAAGGTGCGCGACCGCATCGCCGAGCTGCAGAAAGAAATTGTCGCGATGGATGCCGAGCGCAGCATTCAACGCGCGCGCCGGCTGGAAAATCAAACGCTGGCCAGCGTGGCGCTGGTCGGCTACACCAACGCCGGCAAGTCGACCTTGATGCGCGCGCTCACCGGCAGCGAAGTGCTGGTCGCCAACAAGCTGTTCGCCACGCTCGATACCACCGTGCGCACGCTCTACCCGGAAAGCAAACCGCGCGTGCTGGTCAGCGATACGGTCGGCTTTATCAAGAACCTGCCGCACGGCCTGGTCGCATCGTTCAAGTCGACGCTCGACGAATCGCTCGATGCCTCGCTGCTGCTGCACGTAATCGACGCCAGTGACCCCGGCTTTCAGCGCCAGCTCGAAGTCACCGACGAAGTGTTGAAGGAAATCGGCGCACACGAAGTGCCGCGCCTGCGCGTGTTCAACAAGATCGACCACGTGGGCGATGCCGCCGCACAAGCCGAATGCGAAGCAGTGCTGCGCGCACGGTTCCCGGATTGCGTGGTGATGAGTGCGAAGAATCCTGAAGACGTGGCAAGGCTGCACGGGCAGATCGTCGCCTTCTTCCAGCAGCATCTGGCCGAGGCCGAGATTTTCCTGCCCTGGGCCCACCAGCAGATGCGCGGCAAAATCTACGCGAGCTGCACGGTGCTGGACGAGCATTCCAACGAAGAAGGCACCTTCTTCACGATTCGCGGCGAGCGCGATGATGTGGAGCGCCTGAGCGAGCAGTTAAACCCGGCTTGATGGATCAACGCAGGGCGCTGCATTTGAGCGCTAACACCCAAAGGCCGCAGCACGCGGCCTTTTTGTTTGTCCGTTGGACCGGAAATGGGATTGTGGTTTTCATCCCGGCGTTACCGCGGACGCCGGTGATCGTGTGTTGGACGTTAGAGATCAATGCCATGCGGCCGCGCTTTTCCGCATACACCGCAGCGGTTTTGCCAGTTTAGCCACCGTTTCGTCCGGTGAGCTCTGGCCACCGGCTAGCACCCGGTTTTTCAAGGGTAGCTTGGCGAGGATGGGGTGTCCAATTGATTCGTTGGCATCTGTTATTGACGTTATTCAATCCTGAACCTTTCATTAAAAAATAGGCTAGAGTAGGCCCGTTCATTCGTGCGATTGACCCATCCATGCAAAAACCTACTGCCATTACCCCATTTTGGGAGCGTTTTCCGTTTTTCTTTGCGCAACCCTTGCGGCTGGATTCGCTGTTAAGTCTCTCCCTGCTGTCGATTGCGTTCTGGTTGATCAATAGCGTGCTCCGAGGCGGGATTATGTCTGTCGCGCTCAATACGCTGCTGTTTGCCGCTTTGCTGCGTCATGCGTTCAAGGTGCTGGAGCATATGGCGCTGGGCGAACACGAGCAGCGGGATGTGTTACGCGAAAACACGCAGGAACACCCGTACCGCCCCTACAAGCAATTTGCCGCGTTGGTCGTCGGGGGGATTTTTGTCGGGATGATCGGGTACTTGCTGGGTCCGGCGGTCGCGGTGCTGGCTTCGCTTTTGCTGATGCTGGTGTTACCCGCGAGCATTATGTTGCTCGCCTTGACTGACAATCTGCTTGAATCGATCAACCCGGAAGAGCTCTGGCGCCTGATCGCAGACATCGGCATGCCCTATTTGGGTCTTTGGGGTTGTTTAAGCTTGCTGACTAGCAGCGGTACGGCTGCTTCATATTATTTGCTGCCCATCTTGCCTGCAGGCGTGCAGCCGCTCTTTTTCTTCTTTATCAACATGTATTTCGTGATCGTGATGTACGCGCTGATGGGTTATGTGTTGCATCAATATCATGTATCGCTGGGCATTCCCCAGACAGGAAGCGATCAGGCCAAGCCTGTGCAAGCGCAGGACGCGGATGGCAAGGTCGTGCTCGCGCAGGCCGGTGAAATGGTGCGGGCGGGCCAAATCACCGAAGCGGTACATTTTCTGGCCGGGGCGCTGAGGGCCAACCCGAGAGACCTCGCGTTGCGCGAAGGCTACTTTCGGTTGCTGCTTGCCTCCGATGCGCATCGTGGCGAGTTGGTGCGCGAGGCCGATTGCTATATCGGCGTGTTGCTGAATCAGCGGCGTGAAACTCAGGCGCTGCAAGTGCTGGAATCAGTGCGACACCACAATCCGGTTTTTTTGCCTGCCGATGGGCAGATGCGTGCCACACTGGGGCGCGTTGCGTTGGCGGCACACAAGCAAGCGCTGGCGCTGGCGCTGGTCAAGGAATTTGATGTGCAATTCGGTAACCATGCCGCGCTGCCGGAAATCCTGTTGCTGGGTGCGCGGCTGGCATCGGAACATCTGCGCAATGATACGCAGGCACTGAAAATCCTCGAAATCCTGCTGCAGCGCTTTCCCGCACATACCGTGCGCGCGGAAGCACTACAGTTGCAGACGGTGATTTCACGCTTGCGCTAGGCGCATCTCAGGATTGGGCTGACGAGGGCGATGGTTTGCGCACCAGCTGGGCCTCTGCCGATTGCGGATAATGGCGGATCAGGATACGCCAGCAGCCGAAGGCACGCTCATCCTGTTTGGCTTGCATAAAAGCTTGTCCCAGACGGTAGAGTTGTGTCGGCAATCCCGGATGTTGGCCGCTTTTGCTGCTCAGCATGCGTAGCAGCTGTTCGGCCGGCACCAGGAATCTGCCATCGATCCATGATGCCGCGAGTCGCGTCCAGTCACTGTTTGTCAGTTTTGGCAGCATGGCCTTGCGTTCGATCAGGTATTGCCATGCTTCCGTGGTTTGCTGCGTGCCGGTATTGAGGGTCAGGATAAGTTGGCAGGCCTGTTCGCGCAGATGGGTATCAGGCTGCAATCTGGCCGCTTGATAAAAATCAATGGCGAGTTTGCGGTCTTGCGGTTGCGCGACAGTGAGCTTGGCATAGAGTCGGGCAGCGGGTTCGAATTGCATCCGGGCAAACAGGTTTTCGGCTTGTAATTGCAGCTTTTTCGTTGCCGCGTCATTTTCCTGCGCGATGACATGTTCAGCGGTTTGCCAGCTGCGCCGCCAGCGATAACAGGTAGCCAGCAATGCGCCCGTCAGCAGGCCACAGAAGTGCGCGTAGTAGTTCACATGGCTGCCAGGGTTCATGACTTTCTGCAGCAGTTCCTTGCCCAGCCACACCGGTAGTACCAGCAACGCCGAGGCGTGCAGCGTGCCCATGTAGAAAAACAGGAAATAGAAAAACCGGATTTTGCGCAGGCCGTAGATGACAACAAACATGGCCATTACGCCGGCGATGGCGCCCGATGCGCCAAGCGTACCGACAAAACTATCTGAACGCAGAACCAGGTCGGCCGCCGTCGCGCCCAGCCCGGACAGGATGTAAAACGCCAGAAAGCGCCCGCTGCCGAGCGCCGCTTCGACCGTGTAGCCCACGATGAATAGAACGGCCATGTTGCCGAGCAAGTGGTCCACGCTGCCATGCATGAACATGTGCATCAACAAGCCGTACCAAGTCGGATTCGCCGGCTTGAGGATGAACCGGTCGGTAAAGCTCTGCGCGAGCAATTTTTCGAATTCGGCGCGCTGGGCCTTCCACGCCGGATAACGCGGCTCGTCGGGACGAATAATTTCGTCCTGATGCAGGCGGCGCATGAATGCTTCATCCGCCTGCATGCGCAACAGCAGCATGATCGAATCGCGCGGCGTATCGTTGTCTGCCGCCGTTGCATGCCCCTTCTGCCGCAAATGCTCAAGGTAGCGCGGCAGCTCCAATTCGTGCAGCCGGTGTTCCAGATAATACGAATACGCACGCGCCTCGATCGGCCCGTCTTTGAGCTGCAAAAACAGGAAGATAAAGCTGCAAATCACGATGATGGCGAGCGTGACCCACGGCGGGCGCCGCCAGTCAGGTGCCGCAGGCAGGGGCAGAATCAGCATGGTTTATTGTCCGGGGGAGGCGATTATTCGTCGTCTTCATCACTGGCTGAATTTTCCGGGGATTCTGGCGCTGCGCGGGCCTGACGCAGAATTTCTGCTTTGACCTCGGCCATCAGCCATTCTTCGCTGAATCCGTCATGTTTATTGTTGCCAACGACCAGCGTAGGCACCACCTGGCCGCCAATGCGATCGAATTCGCGGCGGCAGTCCGCGGAAGTCTCGATATCACAATCGTCATAAGGCAGGCGCGGGTGGCGTAAAAACCAGTTTCGCGCTTCGTGGCAGGCACCTGAATTGGGGGTGCAGTAGAGTACGACCAGATTGCGCTGACTTTCTTCCGGGGCCGCCTGTTTCTGCTGAAGCAAACCCTTTTGTTTGGTGCCAACCCCCCCGCCGATCATCAATGCGACAAACAGGACGGCGCCGATATAACCGAAGGCGGTGTTACGTTCGTTTGGCAGACCGAAACGATTGATTTTGCTGGAGCCCGGCCAGGCAAAAATCCACAGCGAGTAGATGAACAGCGGGATGGCACTGAGATACAGCAGCCCTGCCGTTCCACCGGATAGCATCTTGTAGGCGGCATAACTTTGCAATGCACTGAGAGGAATCGCCAGACATTGCCACCAAGCGCTGCGATCCATGTCGTGCAGGCGCAAGCTGGTCAGCCGGACGAGATAGACCAGAAAAATCAGCCCAAAAAAACCGATGCCGATCATGTTGCGGATCAGGCCCAAAGCCAGCAATAAACCCAGCACGCCGCCGGTAATCAGGGATGCCCCAAAGCAGTAGCTCATATAGCGGATGCGCCCCAGCCGGCCTTCGAACGAGAAATCGCGAAATTCCGGGGTGAATTCGGCGCCATCCTCGAGTGCCGCATCGGGTGTCGCTCGGCTGGCGCTGGTGGTGACTACTGCCGGCGTGTGTGCCATTTCGAATTGCGCAGCCTGGAAGCGTGGCATATCCACGCCGCAGGCCTTGCATAGGGTGCGCTTGGGCTGTTCTACGCCGCATTTCGGGCAATCCATCATTTCAGGAGCCAGCGCAAGCGCCGCTGCCCCTGGCGGAGCAGTGGCTACCGCGACGGCTGCGGTGTTGCCGAAAAGCGAGGGAAACAACAGATCTTCAGCCGGAGGCTGGGGTGTCTCGCTCTCGGCTTCAACAAGAATGCCAAGTTGTGCGAGATAAGTGATGTATCGAAGGGAATCCGCACGGGGCACATTGCGTTTCAGAACAACCGGCTTGCCCGAAAAGAGTGAATGTACATTTTGGGTCGCAATTTTCAAAGCGACGGCCAGACGTGGTGCGACCTCGTCCTGGGTCTTTCCTGGCGCAAGCGATCCTTTAAAGACGATCTTGACGATATCGTTCATAAATTTGTATGGATAGGAATAGGCTGTGTGGATAATCCGTGTAAATTTTTGTTACGTCAAATTCATGCAAGTTTCTGCGCGTTTGCCTTGTTAGACTGGGGGCGTCCGATAAAGCTTGGTCAAGTTGCTGCCATCAGATCAAGAGCGATGGATTGAGTGGCGACAAACCATGAAAATTCCCGGCATGGTCATAGATCGCGCCGCGCAGCAGCCGGTCATGTCAGAGCTCTGGCGCGACATGCGAACAGCACTCGACCAGGAAAGCCAGCATGCTCGCCAGCGCCCGTCCGCAAGCCCCGGATTGCGGTTTGAGGCCTTCATTCAGGCTGTTTGCTAAGGGAAACAAGGCGCAAGCAAAAAATTGCTACGCAGCATATATTTGATATGTAAGGAGAAACTTTTGCGAGTACCGCAGTATCGCGAGGAAAGGTGGTTTTTCGAGGCGTCCACAAATCAGGTTCCCGATGGCTTCAAGGGCATTTTTTTAGGTTGAGATGGTAGACCAGGGCGCCACCCGGGGCGGCATCCGTGGTGTCCAACGACGCCATGGCCTCGCCGGCGCGCAGGTCGCCATCGAGGCTCAGTGTGATGCCGACATTAAGCACGGCGGCAGCGCCACACCCAACCCGTTTCATTTGTCCAGCACCGATGTTTTCCGTAAACGAATAATCGTTTTCATGCGGACCCTTGATTTTGCGTTTGAAAACGCGACCGTGTTCGTTGTCGCGTGGACCCAGAAAATATTGAACGGCGAGTTCGGTTTCTTGTTTCGCCGCCAGTTTCGCAAAGCCCCGGTAATCGACCTTGTAAACCCCGATGGAATAATCTGCCGGTAAATTCAGTGGTGCCGAAATACGGCAAACTTTTCTGTGCACTCCGCTGACTGGATTGCCACGGCTTTCGACGGTGAACTGGTCAAACAAAAAGCTCAGCGTGGTGCCATCGGGCGACATGACGACTGAGTAGCTTCCCTCAGGGCAACCGTTGGCCTCCTGGGCCGATGCCGGCAGGCCGACAAGCCAGGCGCACGCGAAAATACTGCGCATCATCCATTTCATGGCATTTACCTCTCAAAACCGGGCGGTGCTTGTTGGTTCCAGGCACCGCCCGGTATGCGTTCAGTTACAACTGCGCCATTGCAGGTGGTAAACGATAGCCGCATTGATGTCTTCGGAGTCGATCGAGGCCATGGCTTCCCGGTTTGAAACCGTGCTCACCCGCATGCTGGAGTTGGTGCGCAGGTTGACGTCCGCACCACAAGCCGACCAAACCATTGCCTGAACGGTAAGCTCGTTGTTGATCAAATAATCCTCTTCAAGCGGGCCGCGAAACCTTCTTTGGAATGCCGGGCCTCTTGTGCCGGCAAAGAAGTATTCGACATCGAACTGCGAAGTTGCCGATTGCGGCAGGCGATTGAAGCCACGAAAGTCGATTTTCAGGATCGAGACGCTCATCCCCTGGGGCACGCGCACCGGAATGGCGATGTTGCAGCTCTTGCGGTCAAAGCTTTTGCCGGTCGTACCGCCAACGCTCACCTGGTATTGGTCGAATAACAAACTCAACGATTTTGCATCCGGACTCAAGGTGACAGATACCGTGCCGGCCGGACAGCCAGTTCCACCGTATCCGGGCTCGCCCAGTGAAATGTCATCGGCAAAAGCCGGTGCGCCGAGGACCATTGAGGCCAATAAAAGAATGATTTTTTTCATATCGAATCTCCTGGTGTTGATACGCCTGCTTAAGGCAGGATCGCATTGCCCGGTGGCAGCCCGGCCCTGAACTTCTCCAGTTCAATTCTGACTGCCGTACTCCATCTTCCCGGTATGCAATGCAGGGGGTGCCACAGCAAACAGCGCCGGGCATGCACTTCTCTTCACCATTCCCCCATCACGCATGGCCCGGGTGCAGGCATTGCGCATGGGCAAATTGGCTCAGCTGATTGAAAGCTTATGGAGAACAGCCTGCGTCGTCTGTCTGCTGGCGCACATAATCAATGGCGGCAGACGCTATGGATCATTCCTGAAAACCTTGCGGACGGGATATTTGATCCGAACACGGCATGCACCGGCTGGCATGGGGTGGGCTCTCCAGCCTGAAGTTGCGAGAGGCTCGAAGGGCTGCGAGTGAATGAGGGCGGCTAGATGGGGCTGCTTTGTTTGTTCAAATCGTCATGCGCATTGGCACCCTGCGGACACCCGGCAAAAACCGCCCTTGTGAAGCAATGAACCGGACCCGGCGGCGGCTTGGCCCGCTCGCCAAACCGGTATGTGCGCTATCGAACGGACGAAGAACGCGGGGCCGTCCAGACTGTTGATGTGGAAGTTTCCAGACGAAGTGCTCGACAAATTGTTAGGGCCTATCTCTGCAACACCCCGAACAACGAAAAGGTGAACATCATGCTTTATACAATTGCGATTGTTTTGCTCGTACTGTGGCTCCTCGGGCTTGTCACGTCCTATACCTTGGGCGGTTTTATCCACATCTTGATCGTGGTTGCCGTCGTCATGATCCTGGTTAACTTGATCAGCGGGCGACGCTGATACATCTGTAAAACCTGAACCTCAGGCAGCGAATTACGCCGCCGACCAATCCAAGCTGCGCCGGCTTTCAAAGCGCCGCGACTGCCCGCTGAGCGGGTCGACGAACTCGATCGCCCGCGCCAGCAGCAGCAAGGGGCGGCTGAAATCGCTGCCCTTGTCCGGCAACAGCGCCGGGTACCAGATATCGTTGAGGATCGGGATGCCCAGCGCCGCCAGATGCGCGCGCAACTGGTGCTTCTTGCCGGTGTGCGGCAACAGGCGGTAGCGCGCCTTGTCGCCGCGCGTTTCCAGCAGTTCGATCCGGGTTTCGCTGTTGATCTCGCCCGGCACCTCATGCATCACGAAGCAATCGCTGCGCTCTTCGAGCCGGCTGCGGTGCACGCGCGGCAACGCCAGCTCGGCGCGGTGCGGCGCAATGGCTTCGTATTCCTTCTGCACCGTGCGGCTGGCAAACAGTTGCTGGTAGGCCCCGCGCCGCACCGGATCGGCGCAGAACATCATCACCCCCGCGGTTTCGCGATCCAGCCGGTGGATCGGGCTCAGGTGCGGTAGGTCCAACTTGGCGCGCAGGCGCGTGAGCAGCGTTTCCTGCAGATGCCGGCCGGCGGGAATGCAGGCCAGGAAATGCGGCTTGTCCGCCACCACCAGATTTTCATCCTGATACAGCACCGGGGAATCGAACGGCACCGGCGTTTCCGGCGGCACTTCGCGGTAATACCAGATCCGCCCATGCCCCGGATACGGGCTATCGAGCGCAAGCGAATTCCCGGCATGGTCATAGATCGCACCGCGCAGCAGCCGGTCATGCCAAAGCTCGGGTGCGACATGCGGACAGCGCTCGACCAGAAACGCCAGCATGCTCGGCCAGCGCCCGCCCGGCAGGTTCATGAAGCTCGGCGCCACGCCATCGCGCAGCGGCAAGGGGGCAATGCGTTGGCTCATGACATTGATTCGTTGGGAGAGGGGCGCAGTTTAACCGCGGCGAGGCGAGATCAAAAGGGCCGCGCGGCGGAGTCCGGGAGCGGCGTTGTGATCATGTCGGGTGCGGGAAGCAATCACAGGCGGGGGGCGATCAGGATGGGTGCCGAATCAGGCGCAAGTCCCGGATTGCGGTCCGCTGCCTTCATCCAGGCAACTTACTCATCCGGCAACGTCAGGGACGACGCCCCAATCCCGCGGATATACGTGGCGGCGGCGTGAGACCACGCAATCAACTGGCGCGCGACCAGGTTGTCGGCGATGTCATCCGGAATGTCCTCATCACCCAACTCATCATTGACCACCTTGCGCAGCCAATAGAGTTCTTCCTCTGTGAATTTTTCCATTTCGTCGCTTTATTTGAACTGAAGCGGTTTTTGTACAGACTGGTTGAAGCATAGCACTTAGGTTGGACAGAGTTTGCGAAGCCCAACGTTTACCGGCGCTTGATGCATTGGTTGTTGGGCTTCACATCGTTCAGCACCAAGCTACCGACGATGTTCAATTTCCTGAAACGAGCACTTAAACATTCGCACCACCGGCGAATGAAAGAAAACGCCGCCCACCCGATAAGGATGAGCGGCGCGAATCACCAAGCGATGCCTGTTACTTGTGCAACCGCGCAAACGTCGCCGTGTTGTCGATGCCATTGGCATAGCGGTCCAGCTTGTCGCCGACCGAGGCCTCGATCCTGTCGAGCCGGTCCTGCGGGCTGGGGTGGGTGCTGAACATCAGGCTGACCGCGTTGTCTTTCGGATTGATATTGCCGATGGTGGTCAACACGCTCGGGAGGGCAAACGGGTTGTAGCCGGCGCGGGCTGCCAGCACCATGCCGTGGACGTCGGCTTCGTACTCGTCATCCTTGTCCAGGCCCCGCACGAAAATTTCCGTGCCGCCGGAGAACGCGTTGGCCGCATATTGGGCTTCTTCGCGGCCGCGTTTTTCCGCAGCGATCTGCGCCACGTTGGCGAGGAAATCGCCGCGTGCCGAGGCTTTCATCGCGCGGATATGATGGCCGCGCACCACGTGGGTGATTTCGTGTCCGAGCACCGCGGCGAGTTCGGCTTCGGATTTGAGCCGGTCATACAGGCCGCGCGTGATCAGGATGTAGCCGCCGGGCGCGGCGAAGCTGTTCACGTGCGCATCGTCGGTTACACCAAAGCGCCAAGGCAGATTGGGCTTTTCCGATTGCAGCGCGACCCAGCGCCCGACCTGGTTCACATAGCGTTGCAACTCAGGGTTCTTGACGAGCGGCGCCGCGCCGAGCAGATCGGCCATCACGCGCTTGCCGATGATCTCTTCCTGCTCCGGCGAGGTGCTCTGCAGCGAGGTGGCGGCGCTTTCCACGGCCTTCACCACCTTGTTCAGGTCGATGCCGCTGCTGCCATCCAGGATCTTGCCCAGGTCGATGGCGAAGACCGGCGTGGCAAGGCCGGCCGCGAGCGCCAAGGTGACGAGTGATTTTTTCATGTGTTCCTCCTCAATCCGAGCCGCGGTTCGATTGCGACTCTGTGCTGGCCAGGCCGATATCCTTCACGCTGCGGGTTTCCAGTCGGTTGCTGCGGGCAAAGCGCTGCGCCTCCTCGCTGCTGGCACTGTAGCTCTTCATGCGTTGCACTTCCTGCGGGTTGGGCCGGGCATTCTTGATCTGTTCGGCGGAAAGTCCTTTCACGCCGGTGGTGACGGTATTGCCGGACGAGCCGGTTTTGGCCACGCTCAGTAACTGGTTCACGCCACCCAGGCCGCTGCCGCTGCTGCCTGTCGCACTGCGCAGGTTCAGGATTTTCAGCCAGCCTGATTTGCCGTCGCGGGTGCTGACCTGCGCCCAGGCGCCCTTGCGGGTCTGGACCTCGACGCGGCTGCCGGCAGCAAGCCGGGTGACGGTCGGTGCATCCAGGAAAGGCTTGTCCTTGAGATCGGTGGCGCGGGTCACGCTGCCGGGATCGGCCAGCGCCAGTGAGCTGGCGCACAGCAGAATGATAAGCAGGGATTTGGGCATCATGCCGACTCCTTCAGTTGGGGTTCAAACAGGACCACGGGTTGGGCGCGGCCCTTGACGGTGAAACTGCCGTGCTCGACAAAGGTAAAGGCATCGCCGCAAGCGGCGCGCGTGGCATCCGAGACCAGCACCCGCGCCACGCCCTTGGTCAATCCTTCGATACGCGAGGAAAGATTCACCGTGTCGCCGATGGCAGTGTAATCCAGTCGTGCCTGCGAGCCGATGAAACCGACCACGGCCGGCCCGCTGTGGATGCCGATGCCGACATCGAATTCTTCCAATCCGGCCAGGTCATGGCGGAAATCTTCCAGAACCTGCGACATTTCCAGTGCAGCCTCCACTGCGTGGCGCGCATGCTGCGGATCGTTTACCGGCGCGCCCCAGAATGCCATGATCGCATCGCCGATGAACTTGTCCAGCGTGCCACCATGACGGAATACCACTTCGACCTGCCGGGTGAAGTAGCGGTTCAACAGATCGACGATGAATTCCGGCGAATGGCTTTCGGAAATCGTGGTAAAGCCGCGAATATCGGAGAACAGCACCGTGATCTCGCGCGCTTCGGCCTGCTGTGCCGGATCGATCGCACCGCGTTCGACCAGATCCTTGACCACGCGTTCATCCAGAAAGCGCCCGAACAGCGCCACGGCCTGCGCGCCTCGGGCTTTTTCTTCCAGGTAGGCGAGCAGCGCCCCCAGCCAGTAATAGGCCCAGGCCCAACCCAGGGCGCCGGCCAGCGGCCAGAACCGGCGCAGGCCCAGTCCATACCATTGCGCGGCGATCACCCCGAGCGAGACCAGCAGCAGCGAGCCCGCCAGCCATAAGGTATTCATGCGGCGCTGAAAACCCAGCGCGATCAGCAGCATCAGGCCGAGCGCCAACGGCGCGCCGATTGCACGCGGTGCCGGCGTCAGCCAGTCGCCGTGCTGCAGGTTGTCGATCGCCGTGGCCAGGATATCGACGCCGGGGTAAAGCTTGGAGACCGGCGTCGGGCGCAGATCCCACAAGCCGGGCGCGGCTGCGCCGATCACCACGATCTTGCCGCTGAATTCGTTCGCCGGGCGCTGCGATTTTTCGCGGTTGAAGTCGAGATAAACATCGGCGTAGCTGATATGGCGGCGCCCGCTTTGCCAGTTGAGCATCTGGCGCGGGGTCTGCGGATGGCGCCAGCCCAGATCTTGCGCGAGCCGGGCCGGCAGCGACGGAATGCGCCAGCCGGCGATTTCCTGGTACAGCAGGTAATGCCGGCCGACGCCGTCGCTATCCTTGTCGAAATTGACCAGCCCGCCGCGCCAGGTTTGCGGTGGCAGCACCAGGGGCAGCAACAGTGGTGCGCGGGCCTTGGGGTCGGCGCGGGCGGTTTTTTCAAGGCCCAGGATAGCCGGCAGATCGGCCAGCGGGGCGCCGATGCCGTCGCTCAGCAGCACCGTGGGCAGATAGACCTCGGGGTGTGCGGCAACGGCTTCGCGAAAGGCCGCGTCGCTGTCCTGGCGGAAGGTATCGGGTTCGTTGAAGAAGATATCGAACACGATCGCCTGCGGCTTCTGCCGGGCAATGGCGTCGATCAGCTCGGCATGGATCGCGCGCGGCCAGGGCCAGCTGCCGGCGATGTCGTTCAGGTTTTCCAGGCTCTTCTGGTCGATGTCGATCACGACCACGTCCGGTGAGGCCGGTCGGCGCGCGGCATGCTGCTTGAGCAGGACATCGCCGGCGCGCTGATCGAGCACGGCGCTGAAGTCGAGCCCGCCGTAGTCGAGCGCCAGCAGCGCCGAAAAAACCAGCAGCAGTGAAAAAAAGGAAAACTTGCGCAGCAGAGTAGCCATAGCGAGCAGGTACAATCGCGGGGAAAACACTTTGCAATCTGGCCGCTTTGCCCGGTTTTGTCCAGCACGGATAGCCTCAGCAGCCATTACCGACAGGAAAATCCATGACGATTCGAGTCAACGGCGTCGAGATCGACGACGCAGCCATCGCCCGCGAGCAGCCCCGCCACCAGCAGGCGCCCGATCCGCTCGAAGCAGCCAAGCAAACGCTGGTGCTACGCGAATTGCTGCTGCAGGAAGCGCACCGGCTGGGCATCCAGGAAGCGAGCGACGATGAAACGATGGCGAGCCTGATGAACCAGAAAATCCAGGCCGAGCAGCCCGACGAAGCCGCTTGCCGCGCTTTCTTCGACGAAAACCAGGATAGCTTCGTGCGCGACGAACTGGTCGAGGCCCACCACATCCTGTTCCGCGCCGATATCGCGGAGGATCCGCAAACGGTGCGTACGGTGGCCGAGCTGATGCTGGCGCAGATCCAGATGCACCCGGAACGTTTCGAGGAACTGGCCCGCGCGCACTCGGCCTGCCCATCCAGCAGCAAGGGTGGGTCGCTCGGCCAGATTGCCCCGGGCCAGACCGTACCGGAATTCGAGCAGGCACTGTTCGCGCTCGGCGAGAATCAGTTGTGCGACCAAGTGGTCGAAACGCAATTCGGCCTGCACATCATCAAGAGCGGTGCCCGCAGCGCGCCGGCGCCGGTGACATTTGAAGAAGCCCACAGCCATATCGTGCGTTTCCTGACCGACATGCGCATGAACGAGGCGATGCACACCTACCTGAAAGGGCTGGCTGCTGCGGCGACGATCGAAGGCTACACCCTGCCTTTGTAAT
>Ga0316604_10000462_pt1 | contig 49866 bp, 48 predicted proteins | sample OWC_soil_day20_C_FD_207650 | JGI IMG/M metagenome (GOLD analysis project Ga0316604, IMG submission 207650) | Wetland soil microbial communities from Old Woman Creek delta, Ohio, United States - OWC_soil_day20_CT | ecosystem: Environmental > Terrestrial > Soil > Wetlands | place: USA: Ohio...
GTGCGCTGTTCAAGAAGGTCTATGAGGAAGAGTTCGGTACCTTCGGGGGGGCGCCCTTTGGGACCTTGATCGGTCAGTTCGAACTGAGCCGCCAGCCCGAAGATATGTATTTCATCGAACAGATGTCGCATATCGCAGCTGCATCGCATGCCCCGTTCATTGCTGCAGCTTCGCCGCAGCTTTTTGGCCTGGATTCCTATACCGAACTCGGCAAGCCGCGTGATATGGGCAAGGTGTTCGATACCGTCGAATACGCCAAGTGGAAATCCTTCCGTGAGTCGGAGGATTCGCGCTATGTCGGTCTCGCCTTGCCCCGTTTCCTCGGGCGCCTGCCTTACAACCCGATCGATGGCGAGGTGACTGAAGGCTTCAACTTTGTTGAAGAGGTTGATGGCACGAATCACGACAAGTATCTGTGGTGCAACGCCGCCTTTGCCTTCGCCGCCCGCCTGACCACCGCCTTCGAAAATTACGGCTGGTGCGCGGCCATTCGTGGCGTTGAGGGCGGCGGTCTGGTCGAGGATCTGCCGACCCACACTTTCCGTACCGATGATGGCGAAGTGGCACTCAAATGCCCGACCGAAATTTCGATTACGGATCGTCGCGAAAAGGAATTGAGCGACCTCGGCTTCATCCCGCTGGTCCATTGCAAGAACACCGACTATGCCGCCTTCTTTGGTGCACAGTCGGCCCAGAAGCCAAAGAAATACGACACCGACTCCGCCAATGCCAATGCTTCATTGTCGGCGCAGTTGCAATACATGTTCGCGGTGTCCCGCATTGCGCATTACATGAAGGCCATGATGCGCGACAAGATCGGCAGCTTTGCTTCGGCCGCCAACGTGCAGAACTACCTGCAGCGCTGGATCGATCAGTACGTGACGGCAGACGATTCCGCGTCACAGGAAACCAAGGCGCAGTTCCCGCTACGGGAAGCGTCAGTCGAAGTCAGCGAAGTGCCCGGGCGGCCCGGTGTCTATCGGGCTGTGTCGTTCATTCGGCCGCACTTCCAGCTTGACGAACTCTCGGTGTCTTTGCGTTTGGTCGCCGAGTTGCCGCAGTCCGGCAAAAACTGATGGTCTCTAACATTCAAGGAGAAAGCACGAAATGAAGGATATTTACGTTGAGTTCAAGGGCAGTGACATCAAGGGTGACTCCCGCGATGCCAAGCACAAGGATACGGTCGAGGTCTATAGCTGGAGCCATTCGATGCGCCAGCCGAAATCGGCGACCGCGTCTGCTGCCGGCGGCCATACCGCCGAGCGGGTCGAACATGGCGAGATGATTTTCACCAAGGATATCGACGGTTCCAGCCCCAAGCTCTACCAGGCCTGTTCCTCCGGCCTCGTGGTCAGTGACGTGATCATTTATTTCTATCGTGCTTTCGGCGGTCAGAACACGACCGGCAACCCATCGGCCACCCAGAACCGTCACCAATACCTGAAAATCGAACTGAAAAACGTCATCATCGCCTCGGTTTCGCCGGCGGTTGATGAGGAAGGCATTCCCAAGGAAAGCTTCTCGCTGAAATACTCGGCCGTGAAGTGGACCTACGACGAGCTGAATATCGACGGCACCAAGTCCGGCAAGGTCAATATCCAGGGCGCCTGGAATCTGGCCAAGAACACACCGAACCTGACCTGATCGCATCTTTGCTGAGCAATTCGGCGGAAACTCGTTTCCGCCGTTTTTTATGATCAAGGGTTTCGAGCCTTCCCTCTTTGACAAACTGTTCGACGACTTGCCGGTCGGCGCGGCACGGCGTCGTCTGTCGCTCGAACAACTGAAAGACTCGGTTGCCCGTGATCTGGAAGCACTTTTGAATACTCGGGTCATCCTTGATGAAGGATTTGATCAGGCCTTTCCCCTGGCCGTACGTTCGGTCGCCGGTTTCGGCCTGGCCGATTTCGCCGGGCTCAGTCTGGCGAACGTGCACGACCGGCGGCGAATCTGTGCCTCGATCGAGGCGGCGATTGCCGCCCATGAGCCTCGTCTGCGCGAGGTTCGTGTTGATCTTGAATTGCATCGCAAGACCGTGAACGCCCTCTACTTTTCGATCAATGCGGTACTGGTGGTCCGCCCGGCGCAGGAGCCGGTCAGTTTCGACGCGCTGTTGCAACCCACCAGCCTGCAATATTCCGTTACCCGGCATCGGCCGAGGCTGGGAGCCTAATTGGAAGACCTGCTTCCTTATTACGAACGCGAACTGGCCTTTCTGCGCCAGCATTCCCGTGAGTTCGCCGAGCGTTACCCCAAGCTTGCCGCCCAGTTATTGCTGTCCGGCGAAGGCTGCGACGACCCGCATGTCGAACGGATGATCCAGTCGTTCGCACTGTTGACGGCGCGCGTCTCGAAAAAGCTGGAAGACAGTTATCCGCAATTCACCGAAGCTTTGCTGAATGTGCTGTATCCGCACTATTTGCGCCCCTTTCCAAGTTGCTCGATCGCCCATTTCGAGCATGCGGCAGGAGACCTGTCGTCGATAGCGACCGTCAAGCGGGGCACCGAACTGCAGTCGAGGCCGATCAAGGGAGCTGCCTGCAAGTTCAGAACCGCCTGGGATGTTGAGTTGGCGCCGGTCACGATCGGCGAGCTTTTATTCGATCCAATCGCCAGTGCGCCCAGCGAGGTCCGCCTGCCGGTGGGCTGCAATGCCATTCTCTCTTTTACGCTGTCCTTGCGCGGCGCCAATACCGAAGCCGGCTTGCGCAAAGTGGACAAGTTGCGGGTCTATATCGACGCCGAACCCTCGGTGGCTTCGGCACTGCGCGACGCCTTGTTCCTGCGCACCCTCAAAATCTATGCGGCTGGGGCCGATCAACGCTGGCGCATTGCCCGGGCAGGGCTGATCGGCGAAGTCGGCTTTGCCGATGACGAAAGCCTGATCGAAATGCCGGATACGGCGCACGGTGCCTATCGTTACCTGACCGAGTATTTCTGCTTTCCCGAGAAATTCAATTTTTTCGACATCCGCATGGCGGATATTCCGTCTGGACTGCTCGCCGAAGGGAAAATCACCCTGCATATTTCGCTGGGCGATCTGCGCGCGGATAGCGATGCCTCCCGCTTGCTGCAGACGCTGAGCGGACAAAATCTCCGCCTGGGCTGCGTACCGGTGGTCAATCTGTTTGCCCAGCGCGGCGATCCGATCCGGATCAGCAACCGGCAGACGGCTTACCCGGTGGTTGCGGATGGCCGGCGGGCCTATGCCTACGATGTCTATTCGATCGACGCGGTGCGACGGGTCCGGCAAACGCCGCAAGGTGAATCGATCACCGAGTTCCGTCCTTTCTTCTCGCTGCGCCATGGCGAAACGCCGGAGCGCAACGGCTATTACTGGTACGCCCAGCGCGATCACATGGTGGCCGAGACCAGCCCTGGCTATGAAACTTCGCTGTCGATCGTCGATGCCGATTTCGACCCGGTGCAACCGAAGACCGACGTCCTCAGTCTGCAGCTGAGCTGTACCAATCGCGATTTGCCGACCCTGATGTCGGTCGGCCTGCCTTCCGGCGACCTCTTTCTTGAGTGCGGCTCCAGCGTGCGCGCCATCAAGCTGTTGAGAAAACCCAGTCAGCCCTGCCGTTTCGATCATCGGCGCGATGGGCTGTGGCGCATCATCTCGCACCTCTCGCTCAACCATCTGTCCTTGTCCGGCAATGGCCTGGCCGCCTTTCAGGAAATGCTGGCCCTCTATGATCTGCCGCGAACCGCCGCCTGCCGGCGTCAGATCGAAGGCGTCCTGGGCATCGAACAGCGGGACAAAACGCTATGGATGGCCGGCAAGCCGTTTGCCTGCTTCATCCGTGGCCAGGAAGTCCGCTTGACCATCGACGAATCGAGTTTCGTGGGCAGCGGCCTTGATATCTTCGCCCGCTGCATCGACCGTTTTCTCGGCCTTTACGTCAGCCTGAACAGCTTCATCCAGCTGGTGGTGATCTCGAAACGAACCGGAGAGGAACTGATCCGATGCGCACCCCGCAACGGCGACTCGATCCTGGTCTAGTCGAGCACAGCCTGCAGGCACCCGAGTGCTACGAGTTCTTCCAGCTCGTGCGTCTCTACGAGATTTTTTTCCAGAAAATTGCCCGGGGCGGCGGCGCCAATGTCGTCAGCGAGCGGATACGCTTCCGCAATTCGCTGCGCCTCGGGTTTGCCCCGAGCCAGGTCGATGCGATGCTCCCCGTTTACCGGCAAGACGAGGCGGGGCTGGAAACCGGCGAGTTGGAGCGGGTCGCCATCACGCCGAGCTTCATCGGCATGCTGGGTGTCAATGGCACGCTGCCGATCCACTATACCGAGCAGGTCATCAATCATGAGCGCTTCAAGCGCGATGAGTCGGGCCGCGCCTTCCTCGACTTGTTCAGCAACCGGGCGGTCGGCCATTTTTACCGGGCCTGGAAAAAGTACAAGCTGGCCATCCAATACGAGACGGATCGCCAGAATCGCTTTTTGCCGCTGGTCCTGGCGCTGACCGGGCTGGGTTTTGATTCGCTGCGTACACGCCTGAACGAGGCACCGGGGGCCATCGATGATGAGTCGATCGCCTATTTTGCCGGCCTGCTGCGCCAGCGCCCGGTTTCTGCCGAGTCGCTGCAACGGGTTCTTGGCGGCTATTTCCGGGAGACGGTCAAGGTCGAGCAATTTGTCGGCAGCTGGTATGCCGTACCGGCCGATCAGCGCTCCGCACTGGGCACGCGCAACATGGCGCTGGGCGGCAGTTTGTTGCTTGGAGAGCGGGTCTGGCAGCGCAATCTGCGCATCCGTATTCACATTGGCCCCTTGTGCCACGCGCGCTATATGGCCTTCCTGCCGCAAGGCGAATTGGCCGCCGCGCTGGAAAAGCTGCTGACGCTGGCCACCAGCGGACAGTTCGAGTACGAAATCTGTCCCATCCTGCGCGCCGCCGATGCAAGGCCAGCCGTTCTTGCGGCCAGCCAGGGCTGTCGCCTCGGCTACGACAGCTTCGTGATGACCCGCCCGGCCAGCGTCGACCGCAGCGATACCCGCTATCTCACCCATTTCACTCACTAATCACGAAGCAAAGCGATGAGCACCTCACTGAAGACCTTGATCAGCAAACTGAACACTACTTGCCGCCAGGCGGCTGAGCGCGCAGCCAGTTTGTGCATGGCGCGCAGCAATTACGAGGTTGATCTGGAACATTTGTTGATGGCGCTCCTCGAGCAGCCGGGCAATGACCTACTGGTGATCGGCAAGCGGTGCGGCATCAGTCAGAGCGGTCTGGAGCGCGAGCTGAGCCAGGAAATCGACTGCTTCAAGAGCGGTAATACCCGGACGCCGGTTTTCTCGACGCATATCCTCAAATTGTTCGAACAGGCTTGGCTGCTTGCTTCGCTCGATGCCCGCTTGCCGCGGATTCGCTCCGGCCATTTGTTGCTGGCCCTGCTGACCGAGCCGGAGTTATCCCAACTGGCGTTCCGGGGTTCGAAACTGCTGGCCAAGGTCCGGCTGGACGAGCTGAAGCATAATTTTGACGCGATCACCGAAGGCTCGGCCGAAGCAGCCGAACTGGCCGGCATGGCCGCCGCCGAGGCGGGAGAAGAGGCGGGCGACCCCTTGCTCGCGGCCGGTGCGCATGCCGGCAAGACCCCGGCCCTCGACCAGTTCACCACCAACCTGACGCAGCGGGCGCGGGAGGGCAAGGTCGATCCGGTGATTGGCCGCGATGGCGAAATCCGGCAGGTGATCGATATCCTGATGCGCCGCCGGCAGAACAATCCGATCCTGACCGGTGAGGCCGGCGTCGGCAAAACTGCGGTCGTCGAAGGCCTGGCCCTGCGTATTGCCGCTGACGACGTGCCCCCCCCGCTGCTCGGCGTCGAACTGCACACGCTCGACATGGGGCTGTTGCAGGCCGGGGCGAGCGTCAAGGGCGAGTTTGAAAACCGTCTGAAGAATGTCATCGACGAGGTCAAGAAAAGCCTGAAGCCGATCATCCTCTTCATCGACGAGGCGCATACGATGATCGGCGCCGGTGGCCAGTCCGGCCAGAACGATGCGGCCAATCTGCTCAAGCCGGCCCTGGCTCGCGGCGAGTTGCGCACGGTGGCGGCGACGACCTGGGCCGAATACAAGAAGTATTTCGAGAAGGATGCGGCGCTGGCCCGCCGTTTCCAGGTGGTCAACGTCGAGGAGCCGAGCGAGGTCCTGGCTTCGGCCATGCTGCGCGGCATGGTGCCCTTGATGGAAAAGCACTTCGCGATTCGGGTTCTGGACGAGGCGGTGACCGAGGCGGTGCGCCTGTCGCATCGTTACATCAGTGGTCGGCAACTGCCGGACAAGGCGATCAGCGTGCTCGATACGGCCTGTGCCAAGGTGGCCCTCGGCCAGAGTGCAACGCCGGCCCTGATCGACGAAGCCGACAAGCGCCTGCTGCGCGAGCGCGCCGAACTGGCCGCTCTCGAGCGTGAGGCGGCCAGTGGCGCCTGGCACGATACGCGGATCAAGGAATTGAAGGCGCAGATTGCGGCCGTCGAGTCCGATCTGGCGATCTTCAAGACCCGTTTTGACGAGGAAAAAGTGCTGGTCAGCCGTATCCTGGAACTGCGTGGCGCGCTGGAAAACGATAGTCCTGCGGTCGACCGGCCCGAAAAGGCAAAAACCAGTGGGCGCAAGAAAGCGGCGGCAGGCGACAGCGAACTGGACAAGGCGCTGGCCCGCCTGCGCGAGTTGCAAGGCGAGTCGCCGATGGTGCCCTTGCAGGTCGACGGCCATGTCGTGGCCGAGATCATTGCCGCGTGGACCGGCATTCCTCTGGGCAAGATGGTCAAGGACGAGATCAAGACCGTGCTCAACCTGAAACCCCTGTTGCAGGAACGGGTGATCGGCCAGGACCATGCGCTTGAAGCCGTCGCCCAGCGGGTGCGGACGGCCCGGGCCAATCTCGAAGATCCGAACAAGCCGAAGGGGGTTTTCATGTTTGCCGGCCCCTCCGGCGTCGGCAAGACCGAAACGGCCCTGGCGCTGGCTGACATCCTGTACGGCGGCGAGCGCAAGCTGGTCACCATCAACATGAGCGAGTACCAGGAGGCCCATTCGGTGTCCGGCCTCAAGGGCTCGCCACCGGGCTATGTCGGCTATGGCGAAGGCGGTGTGCTGACCGAAGCGGTGCGCCGTAACCCGTACAGCGTGGTCTTGCTCGATGAAGTCGAAAAAGCCCATCCCGATGTGCTGGAGCTGTTCTTCCAGGTTTTCGACAAGGGCGTGCTCGACGATGCCGAAGGCCGTGAAATCGACTTCCGCAACACCTTGATCATCCTGACCAGCAACGTCGGTTCGAGCCAGATCATGCAGGCCTGCCTGAACAAGCCGGCGGCCGAACTGCCGGTCGCCGATGCCCTGGCCGACGCCTTGCGGCCGGTGCTTTTCAAGTCGTTCAAACCGGCCTTCCTCGGTCGCATGAAAGTTGTCCCGTATTTCCCCATTTCCGACGAGGTGCTGGTCAGCATCATCGAACTCAAGCTGGGCCGCATCCGCGACCGCATCGCCGCCAACCACAAGGCCGAGTTCCTCTGGGACGACAAGCTGGTCGAAGCGGTGCTGGCCCGTTGCACCGAGGTCGATTCCGGGGCGCGCAACGTCGATCACATTCTCAACGGCACGCTGTTGCCCGAAATTGCCGAGGTCGTGCTTGCCCGCATGGCGGAGGGGGCTGCCGTCGAGCGCATCAAGGTCGGGGCCGGCAAGAACGGTGAATTCAAGTACGCCATCAAGTAAATCGCGATTTCCGACCATCATCCGGAGGCTCACCCATGCTCAATCTGAACTATGCCAATTTCGCCAATGCTTACCGGCGCTACGCCGCGCTGGACACGGACAGCTTGCTCGCCAGTCTGGGCTGGGCGGAGAAGGCGGGGACGCCCGGCTATGTCCGCAATGGGGCGCTGCTGACCAGTCTCGCCTTGTTGAGCGGCGGAGCACCGGTCAGTGGTTCGCTGCGGATCGAGGCAGGACCGTTGGCTGGCCGCAAGGTCTGCCATGGCGCCAATCGGCTGGCCGAGTGGCTCGCCGTGCGCCATGCCGCGCCGGAAGTCATTCCGCTCGATAAAGGCATGGCCGAGGTCAGCTACGAACTGTTCGGCCAGCGCGGCATCGTCGCTTTCATCCAAGGGAGCGGGCCGCAAGGCGGTGCGATGGCACTGCTCGATGGCCGTAACGCAGGGCCGCTCTGTGTCGCCGCCGAAGGCAAGCACCCGCTTGAGGTTCGCTTCTGGGCACTCTCCTGAGTCGCCGCCCGCGCTTTTTGCCGCATTTCACTCGTTGACCGCAGGAACATGAACAGCATCCTTGATTTGATCGCCGGCGGCGCCGGCTGGCGCCAGAGTGACCGGCTCCTGACCCTGAGCACGCCGGCCGGCGCGAACGCCCTGCTGGCCGAAACGGCACGCATCGACGAAGCGCTTGGCCCGCTGGCCGAACATGCCGGTTTTCGTATCGAACTGACGGTGTTGTCGAGCAATGCCCATCAGTCCTTGACGGCGCTCCTTGGCCAGCCGGCCCGGCTCGATCTGCAAACCGCTGCCTCGCGGACTGCGCTGCGTCCTTTCCATGGCCACATTACGAGAGTGGTGCGAGAAGGCGCCAACGGCGGTTTTGCCCGTTACCGATTGACCCTCGAACCCTGGCTGGCCTTCCTTGGACACAACCAGGACAACTACCTGTTTCAGGACAAGAGCGTCGTCGAAATCATCGATGAATTGCTCGGCGACTGGAAAGGGCAGGGCAAGCTTGTTCCCGAATGGCGCTGGGCCTTGGCCGAGGCCGCCACTTACCCCAAACGCGGCATGACCGTGCAATACCGCGAGAGCGATCTCGCCTTCCTGAAACGCCTGCTTGCCGAAGAAGGGCTCTTTTGCTGGTTCGAGCACAAGGCCGATACAGGCGACAGCCTGGGGAGCCACACCCTGGTCATCGGCGACCATAACGGCGTCTTCGTCGACAATGCCCAGGCTCGTATCCGTTATACCCAGGCCGGCGCCACTCTCGGCGAGGACAGCCTCGACCGCTGGCATGGCCTGCGTCAGCTCGACACCAGCGAGAGCAAGGCGAGCAGTTGGGATTACCGCACGCTCTCGAACCGACCGCAAAGTACCGCCAGCACGGTGAACAATGGTGCCGTGCCGCCCACCGTGGCCTGGCATGACCCCGGTCAATATGCCTGGCAGAGCGCAGCCCACGGCGAGCGCATGCTGAACAACCAGCGCCAGGCGATCGATGCGCGCCTCAAGCAGTTTTACGGCGAAGGCAGCGTCCGCGCCGCCGCGCCGGGTACCACCTTCCTGCTGGCCGATCACCCGGAACATGACCGGGATCCGGCCGAGCAGCGCCGCTTCCTGATCACCGCCATCACTCACCATGCGCGCAACAATCTCGGTGAGACCCGCATCGGGACGACGCCTGCGGTCGACCCGCAAAAAAGCACAAAAACCAAAGACGAGACTATCGATTTCTATCGCAACCAGATCACCGTCATCCGCGCCAGTTTGCCCTGGCGTCCACTGCTTTCCGACAGCCATGGCCGCCTGATCCATCCGCGGCCGACCATCAACGGCACGTTGACTGCCATCGTCGTCGGCGATGGCCAGGCGACCCATACCGACCGCGACTTGCGGGTCCGCGTCCAGTTTCCGTGGCAACGTGGCGCCCAGTCCGCCTCTCGCAACGAGCATCCGACCGCTGCCGAGAACGCCCCGGCCAGCGCGGCGCTGGGTGTCTGGCTGCGGGTGATGACCCCGGTCGCCGGCAGCAACTGGGGCGGCCACCTGACGCCGCGGCCCGGCCAGGAGGTTCTCGTCGCCTTCCAGAACGGCAATATCGACCGCCCGATCATCATCGGCAGCGTCTATAACGGGCAGGGCAGTCGCGATGCCCAAGGCAACCAGTTGGGCAGCGGCACCATGCAGGCCAGCGCCAACGCCCCCGCCTTGTTTGCCGGCCAGGACGCCGATTCGCATCGCCACGGCGCCAGCCTGTCCGGCCTGAAAAGCCAGCAACTCGACAGCAGCCGCAGCGGGCAGGGCGGCTACAACCAGCTCATCTTCGACGACACGCCGGGCGAGTCGCGCATCGAACTCGGCACCAGCGAATACAAGAGCAGCCTGCAACTCGGCCATCTCAAACAACAAAACGACAACGCCCGCCTCAACAATCGCGGCCATGGCGCCGAACTCGCGACCCAGGCCTCGACCGCACTCCGCGCCGGCAACGGCCTGCTGATCAGTGCCGATGCCCGCGCCAACGCCAGCAGCAGCCAACTCGACAGTCGTGAAGCGATTAGCCAGACCGAGAGTGCCCAAAGCCTCAGCCAAAGTTTGAGTCAGGTTGCCGCCAAGCAAAATGCCGCCCTCAAAGGCGATCCAGAAGCCGACAAGCTTCCTGCGGTGGACGCCCTCAAAAATGCGATTTCTGTGCTCGGCGCCACTGTCAGCAAAGGCAGCACCGCGGCCAGTGCCGGCAGCATGAAAGCCGTCGAGGGCGGCACCGGCACCCTGCCCGCCTGGAGCGAGCCACGCCTCCAATACAGCGCCCCGGCCGGCATCGCCCAACTCACCCCCAAAAGCCATATTCTGGCTGCCGGGAAAAACCTCAGCATCGCCAACCAGGACAGCAATCTGATCGCCCAAGGCAACCACAGCCTGGCGGTGAAAAACGGCATCGCGCTGTTTACCGTTGGCAAGGCCGGCGCCCCAAAAAAACCGAACACCGAAACCGGCATCCATCTGCACGCCGCCAGTGGCAAGGTCAGCCTGCAAAGCCAGAGCGGCAGAACCACTGCGGCCGCCGACAAGAAAGTGACTATCGCCAGCACCAACGGCAGCCTTAATGCCAGCGCCAAACAGAAAATCCTTACGACTGCCCAAGGGGCTTACCTGAAGATTGAGGGCGGCAACATCGAACTGCATGCCCCGGGCAAGGTGGAATTCAAGGCGAGCAAGAAGGATTGGACGGGGCCGGCGTCGAGTTCTGTCTCATCGCAAAGCTTTCCAAAAACTGAATTGGAAATCACGCCAAATAAAGCCGGCTATTACAGCCAGCAGCTTGACCTGTCACACCTCGTTGGCAATGAAATCACGGGATTTTCTTCCGAAGGGCTTCCATATCGGGTATTCGACGCAAAAGGAACATTCATCATGAGCGGCAGCACAAGCGATGCTGGCATGACAGACCGCATCTTCACCGATGAGCCGATGGATTTGGTCATCCTTTTGGGAGAAAGTAACTGGGAAATAGAGGAACGAACCGAAGAGTTCGATCTGCCTGACGAGGAGCAAGCATGAGTAATTACTATACAGTTACAAAAGGGGATTCGCTAAGCAAAATTGCAAAGACCCATGGAACAACCGTTCAGGAGCTTATGAAACTGAACGAAATTACGAATCAAAACAAACTATCCATTGGTCAGCGGATTGCCCTAAAAAAAGAGCTTGTTCTAGGTGTTCAGCCTTTGTTCCGAGACCACAATCGTGACCCGATAAAAGGTTTGGAATACATACTGGAGTACGCGGGCAAGACTATTTGCGGCGAGACAGGAGCGAATGGCCTCGGTGAAAAGACATTCACTGATGCAGCGGAAGACGAAGTAAAAATATTGGTCAAACGTCTTGATGGAACTATAAAAGAAGTCGGAAAGGTGGTGTCGGGTTACGGAAATAAGCTGGTTACACTCATCAGTCAACGAATAAAAATTGAGGCATCGACTGAGAAACACCCAGAGTTAAAACCTGGTGAACGGCCAAGCTCAAAAGAAAAAATTGTACCGGCTCATGATCCTCAAAAGAAGCAACCTCCGACAAATGAAAAAAAAGAGCTTGGCACTAAAACAAAGGCGACGAAGACGGTCGACGGTAAGCCTGTAGCGGTTGTTGAAGGCGATATACCGGATATGAGTTTTCTTGGTACGTATATTGGCGGGGAGATTACAAAGGACGATATTGAAGCAGCTGCGAAAGACCTAAAGTGCGAGGCTGGCCTCATTTACGCTATTGCCAGACAAGAATCTGCCCATTCGTCGTTTATAAAAATTGGGGAGCGCACGGTTCCCGCAATTCTTTATGAGCGGCATATTTTTGCAAGATACTCAAATTCAAAATTTTCGGAGAAATATCCAGATGTTTCCGGCCCGGCGTATCACAGAACCAGGCGCATTAAAAAAAACATTGAAGGGAAGAGCGGAAAAAAAACAACAATCTTTGAAGTGGTAGATGTGAAGACCGAAAAGGCCCCGGTAGGAAATGATATATATGGTCCGTCTGGCATTGCGCAATATAAAAGATTATCAAAAGCATATCAACTTGACAAAGAGGCAGCATTATATGCTTGCTCGTGGGGGAAGTTTCAGATAATGGGGTTTAATTACGCGGCCGCAGGGTACAAAGATGTATTTTGTTTTGTTAAGGGTATAAGCTCAGGTGACCCTGCGCATATTAAGGCATTTTTGAGGTTTGCAAAATCAAATAAGGTTTTGCTCAAAGGGTTGCAAGAAAAGGATTTCGAAATGATTGCACAGGGACACAACGGTGATAGTTGGAAACAGATAAATCCGGAGTACGCAGAAAATATAAAAAAATACTGCGGTGAATACAATGAAAAATAAAAAAATCTATTGTTTTGTTTTTCTAATATTAGTCTGTAGCAAGGTTTTTGGTGGGTGCTTGGATAATGAAATTATTGTATTTTCATTTTTGACGGTATCAGGTAATGATCTTTCGGTGTGCAGAGAAGAAAACAACAAATACCTTGTTTATAAGTATGGTAAAGGCGATAATTATTTCCAATACCCAAAGAGGCTTGATCATAGATCTTGGGGTGAGTTTTCGTTCTCTGGCATGAGGCGCCCGGGTGGAAAAATGAATGCCGGGTTTGGTGATTACGACCTTACTTTTATAAATAGTGGCTTTGAATATAGTATTTTCCAAAAATGGGATGACGAGAAATCAAGTTACGAAATTGGCGTTTTAGTGAGAAATTTAAAAACAAAACGTGTTGTCAAAATTAATGGATTAATGGAAACGCAAAAAGGCTCGCTGGTATTGCTGGAAGGGAATAAATATATAAGCAATTCCGCATTCGAAGAAAAATAGAATTTGTTATTGCTAGGCGGCCAGCCGACCGCAAACCGCGCACAGTGCCATCGACAGCGGATCGATCCCCCAAACCGCCGCCTGGCACGAACCCGGCCAATACGCCTGGCCAAGCAGCGACCACGGCCAACGCATGATCGCCAACCAGCGCCAGGCACTCGACGCCCGCCTGAAACAATTCCGGGGCGAAGGGACCATCCGCAGCGCGGCCCCCGGCACCATCTTCACCCTGGCCGACCACCCCGAGCACGATCTGGACTTGCCGGAACAACGCAAATTCCTGATCACGGCCGTCACCTACGAAGCCCGGAACGCCCTGGAAGCCAATGCCACGGTCGACAGCAAAAACAGCCCAAAAACGACACCCGCCACCGACCCCGTCGCCCCCCACCGCCACGGCGCCAGCCTATCCGGCCTGAGAAGCCAGCAACTCGACAAGGAAGCCTCAATGATCTCTTCAGTCCTTATGTCTATCGAAGTGACTGCGAATCGTTTTGCTCGTCGTCAAATGAAGAACCCGATTGGCTGCATTCGACACTTCGAAGCCAAGGCGCTCACCTTTGTCATTTTGTTCGCCGCGTTTTCCTGGGCTTCCGCACAAACACTGCAAATCGCAAGAAGATGTGGTGTTCTCATGCAAGATTCAAAAGTCGCGCAAGGTTGTGTCGTTATGCGCAACCTCCCAAGTGGTCAACGGAAAAATGAAAACGGTAGCGCTTCAATATCGTTTCGGGAAACCCAACACTCCCCGTGAACTCGAGTTTCCGTTGTCGGAGACAGGCTCTCTTGAACAATTCAAGCTCAACGAATATTTCGGGTCCCAAGTTTTTTCAACAAACATTTCTTTTACGATTGGAGAATTTGATTACGCTGTCAATGACTCCGAGGAACAACGGACACCTTCTTTTCATATGGCTGGTGTGACTGTGGTAAGTCGAATCACGAATAAGCAACTGGACTTGAGATGCGAAACGAAAAGTGTCTATGCCGATTGGGCCGTCATTTCCGGAGTAGTTCCCTGCGACGAAGACGCAACAATGGATGCTTGTGAATACAAGAAGTAGCATCGCCGCACTGCTGTGCGCCACCGCACCACTAGCGGCAACCGCCGTGCCAATGGTTATTGCCGTCTCTTCCACGGCCACATCACGTGGGGGGGCCGGCAAGGCGCCAACGGCGGTTTTCCCTGTTACCAGCTGCCCCTCGAATTCTGGCTGGCCCTCCTCAGGTACTGATCCTTTTTTTCAGTACCAAAGCCCTGTAGAAACATAGCGTTCGCCAGTGTCGCTCAGCACGGTGACGAGAAGGTGCTGCTCGCCAGCAGCTGCTACCCGCATGGCGACTTCGACGAAGGCGCCGGACGAGGGGCCGACGTAGAGGCCGAGTTTGGCCAGGCGGTGGCACATGGCGGCGGCCTGGTCGAGTGTGACCGGTTCGCGGCGGTCGATCAGAGTTTGGTCGAGAAGCGCCGGTACGATGTCGCCGGGGTGGCCGAGGGGTTTCAAGCCTTCGATGCCGGGAAATAGCTCGGGGATGGCGGCGACAATCAATAGCTCAGGGTTGTCGCGACGCAGGCGGCGGCCGATTCCGGTCAGGGTGCCGCCGGTGCCGATGCCGACGATCAGGGCGTCGGGCGGGCCAAGGCCGCGTTCGGCCAACTGCTTGAGGATTTCCTCGCCGGTGCCCTCATAGTGCGCCTGCCAGTTGGCCGGGTTGGCGTACTGGTCGCACAGCCAGTAGCGCTCCGGCTGTTCCTCGGCCAGCCGATGCGCGGTACGCAGGGCGTGGTCGTAGCCTTCGATCGGATCGGTCAGCACCAGTTCGGCGCCATGGGCGCGCATCCGGGCCAGGCGTTCGGCGCTGGCATTGCCCGGGACGACCAGTGTCACCGGAATGCCGAGGGCGGCGCCGAACATGGCATAGGAAATGCCGGCATTGCCCGAGGAGGAGTCGAGCAGGCGGCGCTGGCCGGAGAAACAGCCATTGCCCCGGGCTTCGAGCAGCATCCGGGCGACCGGCCGGTCCTTGATCGAGCCGCCCGGATTGACGCTTTCCAGCTTGGCGAAGAGGCGAACCCGATCGCTTGCTTCGGCGGCAAACGGGATTTCGACGAGCGGTGTGTTGCCGACGGCAGCGAGCAGGGCTGCCGCGCTCATGCCGCGGCCCGGCAGAAGGCCGTGTAGTCCACGTAGCCGGGAAACGCGCCATGGTCGCCGCAGTAGGCGCAATTCGGGTCGGGGAGCAGGGTGTATTCGCTGAACCTGCCGGGCAGGGCGTCGTAGCAGAGCAAACGGCCGACCAGCGGATCGCCCAGGTCAAGCAGCAGCTTGATCGCCTCGGTGGCCTGGAGCAAGCCGACGATGCCTGGCAACACGCCCAGCACACCAGCCTCGGTGCAGGAGGGGGCGAGTTCGGGCGGTGGCGGTTCCGGGTAGAGGCAGCGGTAGCAGGGACCGCGTCGTTGCGCGTAGCCTGGCCAGAAGACCGTGACCTGGCCCTCGAAGCGGTACACCGAACCGTGGATGTTCGGTATTTCCAGTTTGACGCAGGCATCGTTGACCAGATAACGGGTCGGGAAATTGTCGGAGCCGTCGACCACCAGATCATAGCCGGCGAAGAGATGCTCGACGTTGTTGCTGGTCAGGCGCTCCGGGTAAGTCTCGATATGGATGCCCGGGTTCAGCGCCAGCAGGCTGGCCCGCGCCGAATCGACTTTCAGTTGGCCAATGCGCCCGTGGGTGTGCAGCACCTGGCGTTGCAGGTTGCTGCGGTCGACCCGGTCATCATCGACAATTCCCAGCGTGCCGACGCCGGCTGCCGCCAGATAGAGGGCGGCCGGGCAGCCGAGACCGCCGGCCCCGACCAGGAGCACCTTGCTGTCGAGCAGCTTGGCCTGGCCGGTTTCACCGACCTCGGGCATCGACAGGTGCCGGCTGTAGCGTTCCCTTTCCTCGCTACTCATGGTTTGCGGCAATTCGCAGGGCAGGCCATCGGCTTTCCAGCGGCTATAGCCGCCGATGACCGAGGCGACCTGGCGATAACCCAGTTGGCGCAAGGCTTCGGCCGCGAACAGCGAACGCATGCCACCGCCGCACAGCGTCATCACCGGTTGCTCATAGTCTGGAACCAGGCCCTCGATGCGCAGTTCGAGAAAGCCCCGGCCCAGCCGCAGGGCGTTGGGCGGACTGCCCTGGGCAATTTCGTCGGCTTCGCGGATGTCGATCAGTACGCCGCCCCGAACCTGGCAGCCGAAGGCTTCCAGCGGGGTGAGCTCGGGAATGGCGGCGCGCAATTCGCTCAGCCGTCGCTCCTTGCCGCCGGCACCACCGGCCACGGCCGGGACAATGGCCAGCACGGCACCGGCCGGCAGCGGGGTGACCAGACCATGCAGAACCCGGATATCGTCGGCCCCGAGATAGATGTTTACGAACTGGCGCAGGCTGCCATCCGGCGCCACGACACGCTCCAGGATGCCTGGGTGGGCATCGCCGAGTGCCGTGATTGCGTCGCCAACGGTTGCCGCCTGCACGGCAACCTGATCGGCACCGTTGGTATAGCTGCGCAGCGGGGTGGGAATGCGGATGACGACCAATTCGCCGGGATGTTCAGCCATGGCGAACCTCCTCTTCATAGAAATCCCGGCCGGCGAGGCGCCAGGAGCGTACATCGACAACCTCTCCGGCCGTGACCGACAGGATCAGGTAAGACCAGCCGGGCCAAGCCATCGCCCGGTCCGTTTCGCTGGGCTGGGCGGGGTGGTCCGGGTGGCTGTGCCAGACACCGACCACTTCGACGCCAGTGTCCTCGGCAAACTCCTCGGCCGCCAGATAATCCTCCGGATCGAGCAGGAAACGATCGCTCGCCCGCTCCCGGTTCAGATTGTGGGCCGGGTACTGGGCAACGACACTGCAGCGCACAGCATTGTGCAGGCCGAGCAGCAGGCCGCAGGTTTCGTCGGGATAGCCGGTGGCGGCCTGTGCTTCAAGTTCGGCACGGACCCCGGGCGGGAGCAGTAGCACACAAGGCATCGCGCAGCCCTCATTGGTAACTTGAATTAGACCGGTTTGAGGGGCCGCACGTTCCGGCCGGTACGGGCTTGTTTTTGTGCTTCAGTCGAAACGATCGTCCCTGACCTGGACCCGGCCGTTTTCAACGCGCACCGGGAAAACGGGAATCGGCTCGTAGGCGGGCGGCGACAGGGCCGCCCCGTTAACCAGGGAAAAGCGGGCGGCGTGGGCCGGGCAGGTGATTTCCAGGCCGCACAACTGACCGTTGGACAGCGTTTCGGCCTCATGGCTGCACAGATCCTCGATCGCGTAGAAATGGCCATCGACATTGAAGACGACCACCGCCACGCCATCGACATCCAGCTGACGGCGGCTGCCCGGCAGAAAGTCGGTTTCGGCTGCGACATCGGTCCATTCGCTCATCGGTCATTCTCCTTCACAGCAGCCCAAGTTCCAGGCGGGCCGCCTCGCTCATCATGTTTTTCGACCAGGGCGGCTCCCAGACCAGTTCGAGTTGCAGATCCTCGACACCGGGTACCTCGCGGATCGTCTCGGCGACCATTTCGGGAAAGGTCTGGGCGACCGGGCAGCCGGGTGCGGTCAGCGTCATCTTGATGTGGACATGGCCGTTTTCAGGATTGGCCTTGAGTTCGTAAATGAGCCCCAGGTCGTAAATATTGACCGGAATTTCCGGATCGTAGATCGTCCGCAGCACGAAGATGATGTCGCTTTCCAGCTCGCTGCGCGGCGGCAGACGCTCGGCTTCAGCGCGTTCGGCCTTGCTCAGCCATTGGCGAAATCCCATGCTATTTACTCCGTACTGACCGGTTGTTTCTCGGCGTGCAAGGCGGCGTGCAGCGCGTGCCAGGCCAGCGTCGCGCACTTGATCCGGCTGGGGAACTCGCGGACGCCAGTCAGTACCTCCAGTTTGCCGAGTAGCGAGCCGGAAACTGGGACTCCGCCGGTCAACATGCTGTGGAAGCCCAAAAACAGCGCTTCCGCCTGTTGCTCACTGAGGCCTTTCAGGGCCTCGGTCATCAGCGAGGCCGAGGCCGTGGAAATGGCACAGCCGACGCCTTCGAAGCGGGCCTCCTCGATGACGCCGCCGACCACTTTCAGGCGTAGTGTCAGGCGGTCGCCGCACAGCGGGTTGAAGCCCTCGGCCTGGTGGCTGTATTCGGGCAGGGGGCCGAAATTGCGCGGCCGGCGCGCGTGGTCCACGATCGTTTCCTGATACAGGTCGCGCAGGTCGTTGCTCATGCGAACATCTCCCTGGCCTTGGCCAGGCCGCGAAACAGAATGTCGATTTCGGGCCGGGTGTTGTACAGCGCAAAGGAGGCGCGCACCGTGGCCGGCACCCCGAAATGTTCCATCACCGGCATGGCGCAATGGTGGCCTGTCCGCACCGCGACGCCGCAGCTGTCGAGGATGGTGCCGATATCATGCGGGTGGATGCCGGCCAGCGTGAAGGACAGGATGGCGCCCTTGTCGGCCGCCGTGCCGATCGGGGTCAGGCCGGGGAAATCGGCGGCCAGCTCGGTGGCGTAGCGTAGCAGTTCGCTTTCGTGGGCGGCGATGCTTTCCAGTCCGATATTGCGGATGTAATCGAGGGCGGCGCCGAGACCGATGCCGCCGGCGATATTGGGCGTGCCGGCTTCGAACTTGTAGGGCAGGTCGTTCCAGCTTGAGCCGGCAAAGCGGACTTCGCGGATCATGTCGCCACCGCCCTGGTAGGGTGGCATGCTGTCGAGAATGGCGCGCCGGGCGTAGAGCACGCCGATGCCGGTCGGGCCGTACAGCTTGTGGCCGGAAAAGGCATAGAAGTCGCAGTCGATATCCATCACGTTGACCGGCAGGTGGGCGACGGCCTGTGCACCATCGAGCAGCGCCACGGCACCGACCCGATGCGCCAGTTCGACCAGTTGCTTGACCGGGTTGATGCTGCCCAGCGCATTCGACATGTGGCTGAGCGCGACCAGCCGGGTCCGCGGGCCGAGCAATTCGCCGAATCGCGCGATGTTGAGCTGGCCGACGTCGTCGATCGGCGCCACCCGCAGCAGCGCGCCGCTGCGCTGGCAAAGCAGTTGCCAGGGCACGATGTTGGAATGGTGCTCCATTTCCGTGATCAGGATCTCGTCACCGGCTTGCAGGCGCTGGCCATAGCTGCTCGCCACCAGGTTGATCGACTCGGTGGTGCCGCGAGTGAACACGATCTCCTCGCGGCTCGGGGCGTGGATGAACTCGCGCACCCGGTCGCGCGCCGCTTCGTAGGCGTCAGTTGCCTCCTGGCTCAATTGGTGCACGCCACGGTGGATGTTGGCGTTGTAATGGGCATAATAGTGCCGTTCGGCCTCGATCACCGACCATGGCTTCTGGCTGGTCGCCGCATTGTCGAGATAGACCAGCGGTTGGCCATGGACTGCGCGGTGCAGGATGGGGAAGTCCTGGCGCCGCCGGATGACATCGAAGGCGGCAACCCGGTCGTCTTGCGAAGTATTCAAGGCAGTCAGCATCTGGGCTCCCTCACTGGCGCGGCAGCTTGTCCTGCAGCAGCTGATCCAGCCGCTCCTGCAGGGACAGCGGGCCGACCCGGTCGATGATTTCCTTGGCAAAGGCGCGGGTCAGCATTGCCCGGGCCGAGGCCTCGGCGATGCCCCGGGCGCGCAGATAAAAGACCTGGTTCTCGTCCAGTTGGCCGACCGTTGCGCCATGGCTGCACTTGACGTCATCGGCCCAGATTTCCAGTTGCGGCTTGGTGTCGATCTCGGCGTTTTCGGAGAGCAGCAGATTATGGTTGGTCTGCAAGGCATCGCTGCCCTGGGCATCGGGATGCACCACCACCCGGCCGTTGAAGACGGCCCGCGAGGCGCCGTTCAGGATGCCTTTGTAGAGCTGGCGACTGGTGCAGCGGGGTTTCTGATGGTCGATCCAGGTATGGTGGTCGACATGCTGGCGGCCATCGCTCAGGTAAAGGCCATCCAGCGTGCAACTGGCATCCTCGGCCAGCAGCTTGACGGCGATGCCGGTCCGCGCCAGGCGGGCACCGAGGGCGAAGGCGGTCGAGGTGAAACGGCTTTTTGCCGCCTGGGCGACGTTGACCGTAGCAATATGAAAAGCCGCCGGGCTTTCCTGTTGCAGCTTGTGATGTTCGAGGGTGGCGCCGCTGCCAACGACGATGTCGGTGACCGCATTGGTGAAATAGCTGCTCTCACCCAGGGCGACATGCTGTTCGACGATACTGGCCGAACTGCCAGCGCCGGCGACCAGCAGATTACGCGGCTGGACCGCGAGATTGGCCTCGCTGGTAATGAAAAGCAACTGGATTGGGGCGGCCAGCGTCGCTTCAGGCGGCAAGCGGACATAGGCGCCGTCGGCCATGAAGGCCAGATTCAGATCGGCGAAGGGCGAGGCCGGCGGGTAGGTGACCAGCGTATCCTCCGGCCAATCCTGATCCTGCTCGAGCTGATAGGCCAGGCTGCTCAACACGGTGCCCGGTGGCAGGCGGCCCGGCCGGGAGAGTCCGGGGTCCAGGCGGCCATTGACGAAGACCAGCAGATGGCTGTCGGGCAGGGCATGGAGGGCGACCTGCGGGGCCAGCAAATTGTCGCTGGCGGTCGGCAGGATGTTGAAGCGGCCCTTTTCGATGCTCGCCACGCTGGTGTATTTCCACTCCTCGTCGTGGAGTGTCGGAAAACCCTGCTGGCTAAAGCGGCCGATCGCCTCGGCCCGGGCCTGGCGCAGCCAGTCGAGATGCAGGCCGGGCAACAAGCTCGAAATTCGCCGGAAGGCGCCCAGGTAATCGGCGGCCGAGCCGGGTTGGCGGGGGGTCATGGCGTGGCCGCCTGCCGCCCGAGGTGATCCGCCGGCGTGCCATAGCCGGTGCGTTCGAGTTCGATGGCCAGTTCGCGGCCGCCAGAACGGGCGATGCGCCCGTCGGCCAGTACATGCACCTGGTCCGGCACGACGTAATCGAGCAGGCGCTGGTAATGGGTGACCAGGACGATCGCCCGCTGCGGGCTGCGCAGCCCGTTGATGCCGGCGGCGACCACTTTCAGGGCATCGATGTCGAGGCCCGAGTCGCTCTCGTCGAGCAGGGCGAGCGTCGGTTCGAGGAGGACCATCTGGAGAATTTCGTTGCGCTTTTTCTCGCCGCCGGAAAAGCCCTGGTTGACCGGCCGGTAGAGCAGGCTCTCGTCCATTTCCATCTGCTTCAGCTTGTTGCGGATCAGGGCGAGAAAGTCGATGGCGTCGAGTTCGGGCTGGCCGCGATGGCGGCGCAGCGCATTGAGCGCCGCCTTGAGGAAATAGACATTGGCCACGCCGGGGATTTCGACCGGATACTGGAAGGCGAGGAGGATTCCTTGCTGCGCCCGCTCCTCAACGCTCAGTTCGAGCAGGTTGCTGCCCTGGTAAAGGACTTCACCCGAACTGACGACATAGCCTTCGCGGCCGGCCAGCACATGGGCCAGGGTGCTTTTTCCCGAGCCGTTCGGCCCCATGATGGCATGGACTTCGCCGGCCTTGACGCTGAGGTCGAGGCCCTTGAGGATGGGCTTGCCATCGACGCTGACGTGCAGGTTGCGGATGTCGAGCATGGTGGGGGCCCCGTTCCTAGCCGATGCAGCCTTCGAGGCTGACCCCGAGCAGCTTTTGCGCCTCGACGGCGAACTCCATGGGCAGTTCCTGGAAGACTTCCTTGCAGAAACCGTTGACGATCATCGACACGGCGTCCTCGGCCGACAAGCCGCGGCTCTGGCAATAGAACAGCTGGTCTTCGCCGATGCGCGAAGTGGTCGCCTCGTGCTCGACCCGGGCCGAGGGATGCTTGACCTCGATATAGGGGAAAGTATGGGCCGCGCACCTGTCGCCGAGCAGCAGCGAGTCGCACTGACTGTAGTTGCGGGCGCCCACCGCGCTTTTTGCCATCTTGACCAAGCCCCGGTAGGCGTTGTGCCCGTGGCCGGCCGAAATGCCTTTGGAGACGATATTGCTGCGCGTATTGCGGCCGAGGTGGATCATCTTGGTGCCGGTGTCGGCCTGCTGGTAGTTGCTGGTCAGGGCGACCGAGTGGAACTCGCCCTGCGAATTGTCACCGCGCAGGATCACGCTCGGGTACTTCCAGGTAATCGCCGAACCGGTCTCGACCTGGGTCCAGGAAATCCGCGAATTGTCGCCCCGGCATTCACCGCGCTTGGTGACGAAGTTATAGATGCCACCGCGGCCTTCCTTGTCGCCGGGGTACCAGTTCTGCACCGTGGCGTAGCGGATCTGGGCGTTTTCCAGCGCGATCAGCTCGACCACCGCGGCATGCAACTGGTTCTCGTCGCGCATCGGCGCCGTGCAGCCTTCGAGGTAGCTGACGTAGCTGTCGCGGTCGGCGATGATCAGCGTGCGCTCGAACTGGCCGGTATTGATCGCGTTGATGCGGAAGTAGGTGGACAACTCCATCGGGCAATGGACGCCGGGCGGGATATAGCAGAAGGAACCGTCGGAGAAGACAGCCGAGTTCAGGCTGGCGAAATAGTTGTCGGTGTAGGGGACCACCGAGCCGAGGTATTGGCGGACCAGCGCCGGATGTTCACGCACGGCTTCGGAGAAGGAGCAGAAGATGATGCCGAGTTCCCCCAGCTTGGCCTTGAAGGTGGTGGCGACGGAAACGCTGTCGAAAACCGCGTCGACCGCAACCCCGGCCAGAATCTCCCGTTCCTGCAGCGGTACGCCGAGCTTTTCGTAGGTCCGCAGCAGTTCGGGATCGACCTCGGCCAGACTTTGCGGCCCATCCTGCCGTGACTTGGGTGCCGAGTAGTAGCTGATCGCCTGGTAATCGATGGGCGGGTGATGGATCGTGGACCAGCCGGGTTCGCTCATCGTCAGCCAGTGCCGGTAGGCCTGCAGTCGCCAGTCGAGCATGAATTCGGGCTCTTCCTTCTTGGCTGAAATGAGGCGGATCACCGCTTCGTTCAGGCCTTGGGAGAGCGTGTCGGTTTCCAGATCGGTATGAAAACCGTGCTGATATTCGCGACTGACGAGTTCGTCGAGTTTGGTGGCTTCCTTGAGCATGGCTCGCCTCCTTCGCAACTTGGACCGACGTCCCTATCCATCGTTCCGGGCCGACTCAAATGCGCCTGTACTTGTGCGCCAGTCGCGCCCGCGAATCAGGCCAGCCGGGAGCGGCAAATCGAACGAACCAAGCCGGCCCGGATGAACTCGAATTCAGGGAGAGTCCTGATTCTTTCCGGTTGCGGTGATTGCCCTAAATCAGGTGGAGGCATGCATCATGAACAACTTTTTCAGCAGATTGCTTCACCCATACGGCGACAAGTCTGGCCATGGAGTCATCGACCGGAGCTTTGTTTCCAATCACACCCGCTTCATCGACCACTTTCTTGAGGAACACCCGGAGGTGGTCAAGGACCAGCACAAAGGCTGGCATATTTACTGGGACAAGCAAGTCGATCTGGTCGCCCAGAAAAAGGCCGAAATGGATAGCGTGCCCGACGATGGCTATGGCTTTCACCGCCATGGCCCAACAAGCCACTAGTGAGCTTTGACTGACCCCCGCGGCTCAGGCGGCTATCGGCAACAAGCTATTTGCTTTGGCGGGCTGCCTTCTCGCGCAGAAAACGCTCGGTCACGTCCCGCGCCATCGCGACTGAACCGATAATTTTTCCGGTTTCGTCGCTGACCAGGGCAAAGCTCATTTCGACGTAAAGCGTCTGCCCCGACTTGTGCGTGGCTCGGGTCAAGGTCGGGCGGCCATGCAGCCGCGTCGAGCCGTTCCGCATCGCTGCGTCAAAACCTCGCCAATGCGCGGCGCGCAGGGGTTCGGGAATGATCAGGTCGAGGCTTTGGCCGCAAGCTTCGGCGGATGTATGGCCGAACATCGATGCGGCAGCGGGGTTCCAGCGTTCGATGATCCCGTCGCAATTCGAGTAGATCAGCGCATCGGCGGTCTGTTCGACGATCAAGTCGCCGAGGGAGGTTGTCGCTGGTCGATTGTCATTCATCGCTGCTTCTCCTGTTTGCCGCCTACTCGCTGGTATCGATACCCCAATCGCCCCACTTGTACCAGTCATCGCCGAGCATTTCCGACGGGTGCTGGGTTCGACCGGAACCATTTCCGCATTGCAGCGAGTTCACCGAGCAGTATTTGTCGCATCCCCAACAGGTCCGCTCGGGATGTTTTGGATGCAATGGGAATTTTTTTGCCATTTCAGGCGACTTGAAAAACGTAGCTGTCTTGCTCATGTCCGGAGGTCTCGAAATAGTCACGGCACTGGCGATTGCCTTGGGTATGACTGAGTAGCTTACTCAACTATTCCGGCAATTATTTGATCTTCCTCACAATGCCTTGTTCTCACCGGCAAAAGTCCGCAGTTCCGCCTCCAGCCGCTTGGCACGGCTGATGTCGTTGAAGGTGATGACGAGCCCGTCGATGACATTTTCCAGCGTCCGGTAGGGCATGATCTTGACCTGGAACCAGCGGCCGTCGCCGGTGACCACTTCCTTGTCCGAGAAAACCAGCGTCTGCAGTACCTTCTCGGCATCCTGCCGGAACGTGGGGTAGTCGAGATCGGTGACGATGTCGGACAAGGCGCGGCCGAGATCGCTCGGGATCAGCTTGAACAGGCGCGTCGCCTGGGTGGTGAAACGGCGGACGTGCAGCGCGTTATCCAGGAAGACGGTGGCAATGTCGGTGCTATTGAGCAGGTTCTTCATGTCGTTGTTGGTCGTCGACAACTCATCGACCTTCGATTGCAGTTCGACATTCACCGTCTGCAGTTCTTCGTTCAAGGACTGCATTTCTTCCTTTGAAGTGGTCAGCTCTTCATTGGTCGATTGCAACTCCTCGTTGGTGGACTGGAGTTCCTCATTGGTCGATTTGAGTTCCTCATGCGAGGTCCGCATCTCCTCACGCAGGGTCCGCACTTCCTGATGCGCTTGCAGCAGGGCTTGTTCCAGGTCAATTTCACGCGCGCTACCCCGTCCGCCCCGCTTGCCGGCAGGGGCGTCGTGAGGTTGTGCCGTGGTCACGGTGTCCTTGAAGACCAGCATGAGCATGCCGCGCAGGGCGGCGGGTTCGGCAATCGGTTGCACCGTCAGGTCCACGATTTGCATGCCGCCATTGGTGCCGACGGAAAGCTTGGGGCAGTCCACCCGTTCGCCGCTGCGCAAGGCCTTGGGGATGGCGAGGGCGATTGCCTGGCGTAGCCCGTCGCGGGCCATCGCGTGGATATTCCAGTTCACCTTGCCGGCAGCGGGTTCCAGGTATTTGCCGGTACGTCCGCTGATATAGAGCAGGTCACCGGTAGCCGTGACCAGCACGGCGGCCGGCGAGAATTGCTGGAGCAGCAGGTCGTCGGCAAGGTGTTGCAGGTTGGCGGGAACCAGTTCGGCTTGTGTTTCCATCGGAGGCTCTGTTTTTGTCGGTAGATCGCGGGTTGGGAAGGCAAGGGATGTCGAGCGGGCCCGGCTGTCGTTGCGCCGGAATAGCCGTGCCTTGCTTTCCAGCGGCACGAACAGATCGGTAAAACTGCCGATCGTTTCGGCACTGCCCAGCATCAGCACGCCACCCGGTTTAAGGCTGTAGTGGAATAGAGGAAGTACCTGCTTCTGAAGCTCGGCACCGAGGTAGATCAGCAGATTGCGGCAGGTGAGGATATCAAGTTTGGTGAATGGCGGGTCCATGATCAGGTTTTGTGGTGCGAAAACCACCATTTCACGGATTTCCTTGCAGATTCGGAAACTGTCTCCTTCATCAACGAAGAAGCGTTTCAGGCGATCCTCGGCGACGTCAGTGGCGATATTGGCCGGGTAAATGCCGCGCCGCGCCTTTTCGATGGCATCCGGGTCAAGATCCGTGGCGAAGATCTGCACGGAATAGCGGGCGGGAGGCGGCATCTTGTCCATCGCTTCACGGAAGGCGATCGCCAGCGAAAAGGCCTCTTCACCCGTCGAGCAGCCGGCCACCCAGGCGCGCAGCATGCCGCCGCCGGGGTAGCCGGCGAGCAGTTCGGGCAGCACGTGCTCCTGAAGATAGGCCCAGGTGGCCGGATCACGGAAGAAACTGGTGACTCCGATCAGCAATTCCTTGAACAGCAGTTCGACTTCCTGCGGGTTGTCGCGCAGGTAACGGGCGTAATCGGCAATCCGGTCAAGTTGATGAATGGCCATGCGCCGTTCGATCCGACGATAGACCGTTGTTTTCTTGTAAAGCGAAAAATCGTGACCGGTCGCCGCCCGTAGCAGGATGCAGATTATTTCGAAAGCCGTTTTCTGGGCCGTGGTTTCGGTCGCCAGCGCAGGCCGGCCGGGAAGGTAATGATGCGCATGCTGCAGGGTGTCGATGATGCGCAGGGGCAGTTCTTCAGCCGCCGCAATGATGTCGGTCAGGCCGGTGGCGATGGCGCTTTTCGGCATGCTGTCGAACTTGGCATTGCCCGGCTCCTGGGCCAGAACGAGGCCGCCGTATTCCTTGATGCTGCGCAGACCGAGGGTGCCATCCGAGCCCATGCCCGAGAGGATGACGCCGATGGCGTGCTCGCGCCGGTCTTCGGCCAGCGCATGGAAGAAAAAGTCGATCGGCAGCCGCAGGCCGCGTGGCGCCACGGGGGCAAGCAGATACAGGCTGCCGTGCAGAATGGAAATATTGGTATTGGGCGGAATGACATAGACGCAATCGGGCTTGACCTTCATCCGGTTGCGGGCTGGCTCGACCGGCATGCTGGTCGCCCGCTGCAGCAATTCGGGGAGCATGTCCTTGCGATCGGGGTCGAGGTGCTGGATGACGATAAAGGCCATGCCACTGGCGGCGGGAACGTGACCGAGAAATTGCTCGAGCGCCTCAAGACCGCCGGCCGAAGCGCCGATCGCGACAATCGGGAAGAGCTGCGCCGGGCGATGCGCTGCAACATTGGCCGAGCGGCCTGGCAGGCGTGTTTTGGATACGGTCGACATCAGTCGCCACTCGCTATCAATTGTTTTCCTTGCGGATATCAGGGGATTCGAAGACCGTTTCAGGGTGCACCGAATCAGCCGTCGCTGCAATCACTAAATGGCCGGCAAGCAGAGCGTATGTGCGCTGGCACACCGACCTGCATCGCTGCCTGGTGGACTTTGACAACGGCCTGCTCCGGTGCGCACAAGCATTCACCGGCGATGGCGAAATGCTCCTTGACTATCGCGATTGCCAGACCAGTATTGATGGGGGCTGGCCTTGTTCCAGTTCTGACATTGCCGGAACCTTATCCAACTGCCTTGGGGATCAGGATGCTCATGCGACACACAGAGAAACACCGGACAGAACGGATCGGCTGGCTGCGCGCCGCAGTGCTGGGGGCAAATGACGGGATAGTGTCGACCGCCAGTCTGATTCTCGGCGTTGCTGCGGCCGGGGCGGATTCGAGCGCCATCCTGATTGCCGGCGTTGCCGGCCTGATGGCTGGCGCCAGCTCGATGGCCGCCGGCGAGTATGTTTCCGTAAGTTCGCAGGCCGATACGGAAAATGCCGATCTGGATCGCGAACGGCGCGAGCTGGCGGCCGATCCGGAACACGAACAGGCGGAACTGCGGGCCATTTATATCGGACGAGGGCTGGACGCCGAAATTGCCGGCGTGGTGGCGAGCCAGTTGATGGCCCACGACGCCATCGGTACGCATGCCCGGGAAGAGTTGGGTATCTCGGCCTGCCAGACGGCCAAACCGCTGCAGGCCGCGCTGACCTCGGCAGCCACCTTTTCAATGGGGGCGGCACTGCCGCTGCTGGTTGTGCTGTTGGTGCCGGGGACAGTGCTGTTCTGGAGCGTCGCCGGCAGTGCCTTGTTCTTTCTCGCGCTGCTCGGCGCCTTGTCGGCTGCCGCCGGGGGCGCGCCGTTAATCGCCGCGATCGCCCGCGTCAGCTTTTGGGGGGCCTTGGCGATGGGCTTGACGGCTGGCGTCGGCGCCTTGTTCGGCGTGACTGCCTGAACTTTCCTGCATTCGGCCTGATGCAGGCCTCAGCCTTGCCATTCAGGCGGGCAAATCTTCGCCTATGTGCGCCAAGGGACAGAGGGCCGGGAGCTTCTGCCCCAAGCTCGGTGCATCGGAGCCAAATGCAGAGCGATATCCGTACTGCGGCAACGCGCGATGCTCACGTGTCACGCGGTTTTGGCAAAGAAAACCGTATGCCGGGCCAGCCCTGGCACCGGCCTCAAGATCAAACCATCAAGGACCAAAATGAAAAATCGCAACATCAACACGATCGCGCTCGCCATCACCCTCGCTTTCAGTGCCGGCGCCATGGCTGAAGGTATGTCGAAAGGCGATTTCAGTGCCGGCAAGGACAAGATTTCAGCCGACTACAAGACGGCCAAGGCGCATTGCAATTCGCTATCGGGCAATGCCAACGATGTCTGCATGGCCGAAGCCAAGGGCAAAGAGAAAGTTGCCAAAGCTGAACTCGAAGCCACCTACAAGCCGACCCAGAAGTCACGCTACGAAGCGCGCGTTGCCAAGGCCGAGGCGGACTATGGCGTGGCCAAGGAGAAATGCGACGATCTCGCCGGCAACACCAAGGATGTCTGCGTAAAGGAAGCAAAGGCTGCGGAAACTGCCGCAAAAGCCGATGCCAAGGCGCAGATGAAGACTGCTGAAGCCAACGCAACAGCCAATGAAAAAACGGCCGATGCGCGCGGCGATGCCAGCAAGAAAACCACGGAGGCCCGCATGGATGCATCTGCCGACAAGAGCGATGCCCAGTATGCGGTCGCCAAGGAAAAGTGCGATTCGTACTCCGGTGCGGCCAAGGATAGCTGCCTCGACAAGGCAAAAGTCACTTTCCAGAAGCAGTAAAACCGGCTGATTCATGCCGTCAAGGCTTGAACTCAGGTGTGTCGAGAAAGAGGTAGTTCGATGAAAACAAGGAGCAAATACTTGGCCAATGCCTGCACTCTGGTGACGCTAATCGGTCTGGGGGCATGTTCCGGCATGTCACAACAGGGGCAGAACACGGCCATCGGCGCCGGTGCAGGTGCCATCGGCGGTGCTGTTCTGACTGGTGGTAGCGCGGCCGGAACTGTTGGCGGTGCCGTTGTCGGCGGCGTCATCGGTCATGAGATCAGCAAGTAGGCCTGAGTAAGGATAGCCGGCCGTGCCGACAGGGCACGACCGGCCAATCAGCAAAAACTGCTGGTTGGCAAATGCTTTTGAGGAGAACGCAATGAATACAAACGGAAAAACCATGACTGCTGTCGTCGCCATGGGGGCCTTGCTCGCCGCCCTGTATGGCTGCGAAAAAAAGGAAGGTCCGATGGAAAAGGCGGGCAAGGAAGTCGATAAGGCTGCCGTGTCAGCCGGACAACAGGTCGAAAAAGCCGGCGAAAAGATCAAGGACGCCGCCCAGGGCGACAAGAAGTAGTTGCCTGCAAGGCTTCACCATGGTGCCCGGGGATTCTCGTCAGGTGCTGGGTGAATTGATGAGAAGAACAGAAGGAACACCATGAAATTATTTCTGATTGCGCTACTACTAGCGGCCTCAACCGCCCAGGCGGCGGATGTCGGCGTATCGGTGAGCATCGGCCAGCCAGGCTTTTACGGCCGGCTCGATTTTGGCGACTATCCGCCCCCGCCGCCGCTTATTTATCAGCAGCCGAGAGCGGTGTACCGGGTGCCGGACAATCGACCACCGGTCTATCTGAATGTGCCTCCTGGCCACGCCAAAAACTGGCGTCGACATTGCAGTCAATACAATGCCTGCAACGAGCGGGTTTATTTCGTCCAAAACAGTTGGTACGAGCGCGAATATGCCCCGCGTTACCAGCGGCATTACGGTGATCGCCGGGACGATCAGCGTGGCGACCAGCGCAACGGCCCCCCTGGAAATGATCATCAGCGCGGTGGATATCGTTGAGCGAGTGGCAATCACCCTGCACGCGCCGCAGCATCAGCCGGTGGTCTCCACCGGTTGCCGTATCGGAGAGCCAGCCGGGAAAAATCGACACTTCCTCATGCCAGTCCACGGCTGTTTCGGAGCAGATCATGCACATACCAGCACTAGCAACATTCGCTCGGGGCCATCCTAAATTGGCTGGCCAGTCCGTTTGGTTACCCATCGCCGTCATTCTTGGCGCCTTGCTATGTCCTCCCTTGCAAGCCAGCGAGGTCGGTGACAATGCCAAGTCCAATGTGACCAGCGTCCCGCAAGCCGATATTCCCTGGATGAGTGGCGGCATCGGTGAGGAGGCGCGCGATGAAATGCGCAAGGCGGCTTCTTCCTACAATGTCCAAATCGTTTTCAGCAATCGCCAGGGCAGCTACCTGGCAGACATTCCATTCACCGTGGCTGGCCGTGACGGCCGGCAGATCATTTCCGGCGTCAGTGAAGGGCCGCTGCTCTATGTCAAGCTGCCGCCGGCCGTCTATCGGATATCCGCGCAAATTGACGGGGCGTGGCAGCATCGGCGCATCCAGGCTGCCACAACCGGGCGACCGCTGCGCATGGTATTCGTCAGCCGGGGCGAATGATTCACTCCGAACATCTGGTGGAGTGCGAACGGGCAGCAATAAAAACGGTCTTGGCTCCATCCGGAATCAAGACCGTCGTCCGGTTAAAGGCGTTCTAATTACGGCCTAGCGTTTGATACGGCTGATTTTCGTGCCCTCGATGCTGAGGCTGGCCATCAGTCCCTGCTGGTCGAAAATAAAGGCGTAGGCATCGTTCTTCAAAGTCGATGTCGAGAGATTCTTGGCTATCCCTTCATTGACCACGACCACTGTCGGGCCGACGCCGATTTCCCAGCCCATGGAATCATCAAGGTATTTCACGGCCTTGTCGCTCATCAGGAAAACCACGTAGCCATACGACTCAGCCCCGGCCTGCCAGCCGAAAGTGGCGGTAACCGAGTTGTAGTAGCTCACGAATTTGTTGTTCCTGTTCAGAACGCCTTCACCATAGGCGCCACCGAAGACCAGCCCAGCCTTGATGATCTTGGGAAAAACGAGGATCGCCTTGGCTTTTTTGGAAAGACTCTCGGCAACCGGACTGGTCTTGTAGAGTGATTGCAGTGCCTGGGCCGCGTCCGTGTTGAGGTCTTCGGCGCTGGCGGCAAGCGCCGCGTTGCTGATTGTGGCCAAGGCAAAGGCCGCAGCGGTGACGAGGATGAATTTATGCAAAATGCTTGGTGTGGTGTTCATTTTTTGATCTCCAGAATTACAAAGGGGAACTCGACTCCCGGGCTGAAAAACATGAGTAACCAGGAGGGAGACTCCTGAGAAGAGCTTAGGTGGATTGGTTTTTCATCTCGGTTTGATAGCGCACATAGTGAGCAGTCAGTTGTCGCTCTTCGGTCGGGGAGATGATCCCTGGCGGCTGATGCGCACGGCTTCGGCACAAAAGACTGCAAGCCGCGCCATGACCTTCTGCACGGCGCCATTTGCGGCGATGACGCCGCCGTAAGGGGTGTCGTGGGGGGCTGGAACGCTCTCGTCGAATTCCTCCCTGGCAAGAACCTGACGGGTTTCGGTATCGATCAGATAGGTGCGCAGGGTGAAACGGACCTGGCTTGGCGAACGGCCAAACTCATGCTGCAGCCGCACGATTTCGACATCGAGGCGAAGGTCGCCAGCTGCGGCACTGGGCGTCAGGAGAATGGCGCGGAAAGTGGCGCTTTTCTCAAGGGCGGCGACGATCAGCGGTGCAATCATGCGGGCCGGCGTATCCGCCCATTCGCTATTCGCGAAATGTTCCAGTCGATGGGGTTCGCGCACGTAGACGATGTGCCGGCTATCGAAACCGGCTGCCGCATGCGGCGGATTGATGATCAGCGTTGGCGCAGTGCTCGAGACCGGCAATGGAGCAAGGGGAGGTGTTCGGGCTTCGACGGCACCTGCACCATCCAGCGAATAGAAGGCTCTTTGCGATTCCTGGCCTGGGTTGAGTACACCGCAAGCACCGAGTAATACGAACAGCGTGCTGGCAAGCAGTCGCTGGAGACGGAAGACTGATGGCTTGATCATGGCGACCCCATTTCTCCTGACGACTCGCCCGGCCCATTCGGCAGCGGCCTGTGGCCGAACAGCAGACCGGACGGATCACGCTCCATCTGCTCACTAAGACGGCGCAGCGAAGTGCTCAGCACGCTCAATTCGCGGAGCAGTCGTTCCAGTTCAGGCATGGTTTCAGCAGTGAAGCGTCCGACATCACTGCCGACGGCGTTGATGGTCTTGCCGGCGCTGGCACTGGTCCGGGTGACTTCGTCGCCCATTTTTTCGACGGCATCTGCAGCGCGCCCGAGGCGATCGAGCGCCGGTTCCAGCTTGACCGAGGCCTGCGATGCGTGGGCAAACAGGCGGGCGGCATCGATCAGGCCGGCATCAATGCTTTCCTTGCGTGCGGCGAAGGTGTGCGCCACGCTGGCAACGTCGGCCAGGGTGTTCTTGAATGCCGCCTGGTTTTCGGCATTGAGCATTGCGTTGAGGTTGTTCGAGGTGGCATCTAGCTTGGCGAGCACGCTGGTCAATACATTTTCCAGGCGTGTGCTGAGCGATGGCTTGGTCCTGATTACCGGATACTCGTTGCCGGCTGTCGCCTGCAGCAGCGGCGCATGGTCGGCGCCGCCGCTCAGTTCGACATAGGCGATTCCGGTCAGGCCCTGCGTTTTCAGCACAGCCACCGTGTCTTCCTTGATTGGCGTGCCGCGCTCGATGGCGAAGAGCAGATTGACCCTTTCCGGGTTGCTGGGGTCAAGCTGGATTTGCCGCACCTTGCCAACGTCTACACCGTTGTATTTGACGGGCGCATTCAGATTGAGACCGGCCACTGATTCCTCCTCGATCGCCAGGTAGAGATCGTATTTTTTTTGTACGGCGCCCCCCGCGGCCAGCCAAAGGGCGGCGGCAACCAGTACCGTCGCCAGAAGCAGGACAAAGGCGCCGACGACCGCATAATTGACTTTTGTTTCCATCATTTCACCCCGCTTTGCGCGGCTCGCCCGCGTGGGCCATCGAAGAACTTGCGGACAGCGGGATGGTCGAGGTGCGCCAGTTCTGCCATTGAGCCCAGGCCTTGTACTTTGCCGTCGGCGAGGACGCCAACGCGGTCGGCGACTTGCCACAGCAGGTCGAGATCGTGCGTGATGATGACAATGCACAGGCCGAAGAGGTCGCGCAGTTTTTTGATCAAGCGGTCGATTTCTTCGGCGCTCTCGGGATCGAGGCCGGAGGTCGGTTCGTCGAGAAAGAGCAGTTCCGGGTCGAGGGCCAGGGCGCGGGCGAGCGAGGCCCGTTTCATCATTCCGCCACTGAGTTCTGACGGATACATGGTGCCGACCGACGGCTCAAGGCCGGTCATCGTCAGCTTCCAGTCGGCGATTTCGTCGATCAGGCCGTCAGCCAGCCCGGTGTGTTCGCGGAGCGGCAGGCCGACGTTTTCCCTGATCGTCAGCGAGCCGAACAGACCGCCACTCTGGAACATGACGCCCCAGCGCTGGCGCAGCGTGAGGGCGGCGCTGTCGCTGATGTTTTCGAGATCGACGCCAAGCACCTTGATCGAACCGGATGCTGGTTGCTGAAGCAAGATGATCTCGCGCAGCAGGGTCGACTTCCCCGAGCCCGAGCCGCCGACCAGCGCAAATATTTCGGCCCGGTGGACAAGAAGATCCAGATCGGCATGGACGACATGTTCACCGAAGCGCGTCGTCAGTTGGCTGATCTCGATGGCGGCCGTGGTTTCAGGTATCCGCAGGTTCATCTCAGAGGTCCAGGGCGCTGAAAGCAACAGAGAACAGGGCATCGGCAACGATCACCAGAAAGATCGACTGGACGACGCTGCGCGTGGTCTGCAGCCCGACGCTGTCGGCGCCACCCTGGGTGCGAAAGCCCTGAAAACAGCCGACGGTGACGATGACTGCAGCAAAAACCGGTGCCTTGGCGATACCGATCAGATAGGCCGTGATGCTGACGGTTTTGACGAAACGGTCGAGGAATTCGGTGTAGCTGACGGCCAACTGAACGCGCGCCATGATCATGCCGCCGAAGACGCCGAGAACATCAGCAAAGACCGTGAGCAGGGGCAGGGCGATGAAGAGGGCAATGACCTTGGGCAGCACCAGCATCTCGAGCGGTGCGATGCCGATGGTGCGCATGGCATCGATCTCCTCGCTTACCGCCATGCTGCCGATCTGGGCGGCGTAGGCCGAACCGGAGCGGCCGGCGACGATGATGGCGGTAATCAGCGGCGCGAATTCGCGCAGCATCGACAGGCCGACAAGATCGGCGACAAAGATGTTGGCCCCGTATTGCCGGAGCTGGTCGGCACCCTGATAGGCGACGACGACGCCGAGCAGGAAGGAGAGCAGGCCGACGATGGGCAGGGCATCGAAACCGGCGCTGCGGATGTTGTAGAGAATGGGGCGCCAGCGGATGCGTGCCGGATGGGCAATCCACCCGCCCAGGGCGATGCTGGCTTCACCGACAAAGGCCAGCAGGGCGACGCCTTGTTCGAGAGCGGCGGCCGTGCTGTGGCCAAGACCTTCGAGCTTAGTTAGCGGCTTGACCACATCCGCGGGTCTTGTCGATGCCTGATGGGCGATTTCCTGGCCAACGACATCAAGCAACCTGACGAAATCCGGCCGCAAGTCGCGTATTTCAGCCAGGCCGGATGCGCCGCGCAGGCGGCGCAGCAGCTTGTGCACGATCCAGGCGCCGGCGCTGTCAAAGGCCTCGATGTGTGAGGCATCGATGACCATGACTGATCCGGACGGCATGGCCAGCGCATCGAGTTCTGCGTCGATCCGGCCTATCCCGCGCACCGTCCATGAGCCCGAGAGCGCAAGTTCCTGTGGCGTGGTTCGGGTGATGCTGGCTGGTGCTGCCGGAATTTGCATCATGGAACGAGAGTGCCGGCATTAGGCTTTTGGTGCATGGTGGGTTCTTCCTTGCCGCTTGAAAAACGACGCTTCTGATCCCGCGAGGTAGCGGGAATTTGTTGCTGGCCGCCATGCAGATTTACCACCGCGTTCTTCGTGTTTCTGTGCGCCAGATCACATAGCGGACTTTTCCGCGACTTGCTTTCGGTCATCAGCAGATACACCGTGTTTGTCACTTATCTGTGCGTCGGCGAACGGAAGCCTGCTGAACCCGGGCGTAATGTCGAACGACAGCACAAGGTGATCGAAAGACGCCAAAGTCAGTGCTTTCAATAAACAGAGAAGAGGAATCCAGATGAAATACTTAATGATCTTTTCAGCGCTGCTGGTTGCCCTGGGCTTGGGCGCATGCGAAAAACCACAGGTCGTGACACCGACTGTCGTCACCGTTCCGGTACCCGGCCCGGCGGGTCCAACGGGGGCTACCGGATCAAGCGGACAGACCGGCTCTACAGGGTCAACCGGCTCGACCGGGATGACCGGTGATACGGGGGCAACCGGAGCGGCTGGCGGGGCCGGGGCTCAGGGCGAGCCAGGCAAAACGGGCGACACGGTGGTCGTTGTTCCAGCTGCGCCGGCACGCTGACCCATCGGAAAAGTGCGGCAGCCCGTTTGAGGACGGCGCTGTCGTGGTCTTTTCCACTGCTGGCGTCGGGAGGAGGTGGTCAGTCATGCTTGTCCGCATCGCCCGGCGTGTTGTGGCGTCGACGGCACTCCTGCTCGTTGTCGCAGGTTGTGCCGCGTTGCCCGATACCGATGCCCTCATTGACCGCCACGGTGAACAGGCCGCCAGGTTCGAAAATGCGGAAGGCCCGCTCTCGATCCGCAAAAATGCAGCTATCGTTGCCGACCTGAAACGCAAGTCGGGCGATATCGATATCCTCGACAAGCAGATTGCGCTGGAGCAGGCCATCGCTGGTAGCCCGCTCATGCTGGGCAACCGGGTAACCCTGCTACAGGATGGCTTGGTGACCTACCGTGCGATGTTCGCGGCGATTCGGGCAGCGCGCGACCATATCAATCTTGAGTCCTACATCATTGAAGATGACGAGATTGGGCGCCAGTTTGCGGATTTGTTGCTGGCGCAGCAGCGGCGGGGCGTTCAGGTCAATCTGATCTACGACAGCTTTGGCGGAATCAATACGCCCAAGGCCTTCTTCGAGCGCATGCAGCAAGAAGGCATCAATATCCTCGAGTTCAATCCGATCAACCCGCTTGCGGCAAGAGTGTCATGGCGTTTCAATAATCGCGATCACCGGAAGTTGTTGGTGGTCGACGGGCGGACGGCATTCCTGGGTGGTATCAATATCAGCAGTGTCTATTCATCCGGCTCGGCCAATCGGCGAGCCAGAAAAACTGCCGAAAACAAAGTTGTCTGGCGCGATACGGATTTGCAGATCGACGGCCCGGTCGTCGGCGAACTGCAAAAACTGTTCATTGAAACCTGGACGAAACAGCACGGTAAACCGCTGGCGGAGAGGGATTATTTTCCAGAGCTGGCGGCGCAGGGCAAAGATATCGTGCGCGCCATCGGCAGCACGCCGGATCACACCAATAGCCCGATCTACCTGACCCTGGTCTCGGCCATTGGCAATGCCGAAAGGCTGGTCCATCTGACCAACGCCTACTTCGTGCCCGATCCGCAACTGCTCAAGGCCTTGACCGATGCGGCCGGGCGTGGAGTCGATGTCAGGCTCATCCTCCCCGGAAAATCGGACTCGGCCGTGGTTTTTCAGGCCGGTCGTGCGCACTATTCCACGCTCTTGAAAGCCGGCGTTCGGATTTACGAGCGACGCGGGGCCTTGCTTCACTCAAAAACAGCGCTCATCGACGGCGTCTGGTCATATGTCGGTTCAAGTAATCTTGATTGGCGCAGCTTTGTCGATAACGACGAGGTCAACGTGGTGGTCCTGGGGCGCGACTTCGCGCAACAGATGTCGGGAATGATTGCCCGGGACATCGAGGGCTCGGAGGCCATCGATCTTGAACATTGGGAGCAACGATCCATGCTGCACCGCATCAAGGAGTGGGGGGCGAGTTTGTTGCAGCGGCTGCTTTAGCGGTGCGTTGTGCATGCCCCCTGGCAATAGGGCAAAAAAATGCCCGGATACAGGCTTGCTGTTCCGGGCAAACTACCAAAGGCGTCCAACAAGGGGGTCATGGGAGAACGCCTTGTAGCATCCTGCCTTCGCTCAATGCCTGCTTCTGTCTGCTAGCGCACATAGCGCAAGTTCTTGTACGGAATGCCTTGTCGGGCCGCTCAGGCCAGGACTGTCCGATCGCCGCCGGCAGCGTGAGCGTCGGCCAGCGCTTGCTCGGCACGCTGCAGGGCATCATCGGCCGATGCGTCGTCCACCTTCATCGCGGCCAGGCCGATGCTGATGGTGGTGGATACCGGTTGACCAGCCATGATGATCGTTGTGCTGCCAACCTTCTCCCGCAAGCGTTCGGCAAATACCTTGGCGGCGAACAGGTTGGTCTCCGGTAGGAGAATGGCGAATTTTTCGCTGTCGATACGGCCGGCAAAATCGACCTTGCGCAATTCGTCGCGGAGCAGGGCCGAGAACAGGCGGAGCAGGGCATCGCCAGCCAAGCCGCCGAGGCTGTCGGTGGTTGTCTGAAACTGGTCGAGGTCCAGCCGCAGGACGACCACCGCACGGTCTGTGCCCCGTTTCAGACGCGAGAAGGCTTGCTCCATGTGGTCGAGGAAATGCTGCCGGCTGGCCAGTTCAGTCAGCGGATCGATGCTGGCCAGACGGCGCAGTTCAGCATCGATCAGTTTCTTGGCGGTGATGTCCTCGAGGATCGCGAGGACCGCGACGCGCCCCTCCCATTCGACGCTACTGACGTGGATAAGGCAGTCGATGATCCGCCCCGCCATATTCACCAGCCTGACCTCGGCACTGCTGCTTTCCAGTTCGCCGAGCGAATGAACCTTGTGGGTGTCGGTCACCCATTGCCGGTCGGCTTCATGCACCAGGGGCAGGAAAGATTGGCCGACGCAGGCGCTGGCCGGATAGCCGATCAGTTCCAAACCTCTGGAATTGATGTACTTGAGGACGCCATCCTGAAGAATGGCGACGCTGAGCGGCATCTTCTCGATCAGGCTGCGGTAGCGCTTCTCGGAATTCTTCAGGGCTTGCTCGGCGTTGTAGTGTTCGGTGATGTCGCGGGCAAAGCCGACGGTGCCGATCGCTTGCCCCTCAAGATGGATCGGCGACTTATAGACCTCGAACCAGCGTTGCCCATCGCTTGTGTCGATCAACTCGACCAGGGTTTTTGATTGGCCGGAGTCGAGAACGGCGCGATCTTGCGTCCGGTAGAACTCGGCGAGTTCCCTTGTCGTGATGTCGAAGTCCGTCTTGCCGATCAGGGCATCGGCCGATGACCAGCCGAAATTTGCCGAAAAAGGGGTGTTCACCGCAAGAAAGCTGCTTTGCGCATCTTTCAGCCAGACGATGAAGGGGAAATTGTCGATGACGGCACGCAGGTACTGTTCGCGCTCCTGCAGGGCTTTTTGCGCCCGCCTGGCCGGCGAGATATCGATGACGACCATCCGGCACTCCTCCCCGTTTTCATCGGGGACGGCTTCGATTTTCACAATCGCCTCGGGGCGGTGATCGTTGGCCGACAGCACGAACTCGCCGGCAGTCTTGTCCTTGGCCAGGAAGACTTGTTCGAAGAAGGCATTGAAGTCGACCAGATGCTCAGGGGCGATGCGCGAGGCAAAGCGATAGCGGCCTTTTTGCGAACTCTTGATGGCGAGCAGGATCGAGCCGGCCAGATTCATGTCGATGATGACGCCTTGGCGGTCGAGCGTGAAGTAACTGATCGGTGCGAAGTCGTAGATGTCGGCGTAGCGCTCGATCAAGGCGTCGGCCTCGTTATAGGCCAGACGGAGTTCCTCGTTGTGCATTTCGAGTTCGATCTGATGAACCTGCAGTTCATGCACCAGCCGCGCGTTGTCCCACGGTGTTTTCAGGATGTCCGGTGCGGATTGCTGCAAGCGCGCTTCGGCACGCTTGCGCAGCGTCTCCGGGTTGGGCCGGACCCGGTTCTTGACGCGAATGGCCGCCGGGAACTGAAACAGGCGGTCATATTCCGACTTGACCACGGCATAGCATTCGCAGACCCGTTCTTCCAGGGCGACTCGATCAAGGATGCTGATATGCCCGCGGCTGTACTGGATCAGGCCGGCGGCCTGTAGTTTCCCGGCGGCTTCGGTGACCGCTTCGCGCCTGACCCCCAGCATGTTGCCAATCAGTTCCTGGGTCATGTTCAGTTGGTTGCCGGGCAGGCGGTCGAGGCTGAGCAGCAGCCAGCGGCAGAGTTGCTGGTCCACGGAGTGATGGCGGTTGCAGACCACGCTTTGCGCCATCTGCGTCATCAGGGCCTGGGCGTAGCGCAGGCAGAGGTGCTGCAGTTCGCCGCCCTGATCCAGTTCCCAGCGCATGACCTCCATCTTCAGGCGGTAAGCAATGCCATCGCTCTGGATGACCGCCCGGTGGGTCGTGGTGTTGCCGCCCAGTACCAGGGGGATGCCGACCAGACCGTCGTTGCCGGTAATCGCCAGTTCGGCCGAGGCCCCCTTGCGGGTGGTGAACATCAGCGAAACGATGCAGGTCGTCGGGAAATAGGCGTAGGCGACGTTGTCGCCGGATTCGAAGAGAACCTGTCCAAGCTTCATCGAAACGCATTCGAGATCATCTTGCAGGCGTGCGTAGTCGTTGGGGGTGAGGGCCGCCAGAATACGGTTCTGCTTCGGATTTTGCGTCGATTCCTGTGGCATCGCTTCCTCTCTCGGTAGCTCGCTGGCGCAGATCATCGTTATGACGTCTGGCGCTGCCTATCGGCCAAGCATAGACGTCATTTTCGCAACTGTATGTGCGGAACCGAACACAGCCCGATTTTTCTGCGGCGAGCGATCAGGGAAGCGTCGGCCCAAGTCCCGCCAAGCGACCTGCCGCGACATCGGTCAGCAGACAGGCATGATTGGTGACTGCCCGCGCGATGGGCAGGCCGGCGTTCTGCTGCCAGGCGGCGAGGGCGGATGATTTTTCACCGCCGGTGACGAGGACCAACTGCTGGCGGCAGGCTTGCAGGCTTTGATAATTGAGGCTGACGCGCTCAGCCGGCGGCTTCGGCGCGCCATGTACGGCGATCACCGGGGCGTCTTGTGCTGCTGCCTGCGGAAACAGGCTGGCCGTGTGCCCATCCTCACCCATGCCGAGCAATACCAGATCGAACGGCAGGTGTTCGGCCAGCAATGCGCCATAGCGCGTGGCAGCTTTCTCCGGGCCGAGTTCGACCGGAATCGGGTGAAGCTGCGCGGCCGGAATCGCCACCCGCCCGAGCCAGACAGCCTGCGCCATGCAGTCGTTGCGCTCGGGGTGCCCGGCCGGCCGGCAGCGTTCATCGCTCCAGAAGATTTCCCAGGCAGCCCAGTCTTGTTCGGTCGCGGCCAGCAACTGATAACAGCGCCGCGGCGTGTGGCCGCCGGCCAGTACCAGGCGAAAGAGCCGGCGTTGCCGGATGGCGTCCTGCGCCGCATTGCCGATCAGGCGGCAGGCTTCGGCGGCAACGGCCTCGGCATCGGCCAGCAGGTGCGTGTCAGCCGGCAGCATCGCCTTCACCGTTGCCTTGGCCGTTGCAGCTCAGGCTCTGCCGCCATTCCTGGCCGGCCTTGCCAAAGAGTTGGCTGGCCGCTTTCGGCCCCCAACTGCCGACCGGATATTGCAGCGGCGGATGTTCGTCCTCGACCCAGGCCTGCATGACCGGATCGACGACGCTCCAGGCCGCCTTGACTTCGTCGTAACGCAGGAACAGGGATCGATTTCCTTCGATGACGTCGAGCAGCAAATCTTCGTAGGCATCGGCCTTGCGCTCGCCGGGGTTGCCGACGCTGGCATCCATCGAGATCTGGCGGGTGCGCGTTTCGACGCCGGGGACCTTGGCGGAAATTTCCAGGCGCACGACATCGTCCGGCTGGATGCCGATCAGTAGCCAGTTGGGATGGACGGTGGCGGCACCGGTTCCCTGAAACAATTGCATCGGCGGTTCGCGGAAACGGACGGCGACCATCGAGCGGCGCTCCTTCAGGCGCTTGCCGGTGCGCAGGTAGAAGGGCACATCGCGCCAGCGCCAGTTGTCGATGTAGAGCTTGAGCGCGGCATAGGTTTCCGTGTGGCTGCCCGGGGAAATGCCGGCTTCCTGGTGATAGCCGGCATACTGGGCGCGCACTGCGTGACTGGCCAGTTGCGTGATGTCCACCGGGCGGATCGAGCGCAGCACCTTGACCTTTTCGTCGCGCAGCGACTCGGCCTCCAGCGAGACCGGCGGCTCCATCGCCAGCAGCGCAAGCACCTGCAAGAGATGGCTCTGGATCATGTCGCGCGTTGCCCCGCCGTGCCCGTCGTAGTAACTGGCGCGCCCTTCAAGGCCGACGGTCTCGGCGTGTGTGATCTGCACATGATCGATGTAATGGCGGTTCCACAGCGGTTCCAGGATCATGTTGGCAAAGCGCAGCACCAGCAGGTTCTGGACCGACTCTTTGCCGACGTAATGATCGATGCGGTAAATCTGCTCTTCTTCGAGATGGGTATTCAGGGCGTGCTGCAAGTGACGCGCCGATTGCAGGTCGTGGCCGAAAGGCTTTTCGACGACCACCCGCCGCCAGCCGTTGCTTTCGGTCAGCAGGCCGGCCTGCGCCAGCCCGACGGTGACCGGCACGTAGAGCCCGGGGCTGAGCGACAAGTAGAAAATGACGTTTCTGGCGCATTCGCCGGTCCCGATCCAGTTGCCCAGCGCCTGGTAGAAGGCGGCATCCTGCAGGCTGCCGATCAGGTAGTCGAGGCGCTCGACGAAGCCTTCCAGGCAACTGCCGGTGCCGGTGCCGGCATCGTTCAGGATCTTGCGGACTTCGGCGCGCCAGCCATCGCGTTCATGCGGTGTACGGCCGCAACCGAGGATTTTCACCCCGGGGGCGAGATAGCCCAGGCAGTGCAGTTGGTAGAGCGCGGGCAGCAACTTGATCTTCGCCAGGTTGCCGGTTGCCCCGAAAATGACGTAGGCGTGCGATTCGGTGGCGCAGCTCATGGCAGCAACTCCTCGCCGCCATCGCCCAGCCAGCGGGTATGAAAGCGTTGCGCCGGATCGCGGTCGATACGCTGATAGGAATGGGCCCCGAAGAAATCGCGCTGAGCCTGCAGGATATTGGCCGAGCCGTTGGCGCAGCGGTAGCCGTCGTAGAAGGCGAGAGCGGAGGCCAGGGCCGGGGCGGCGACACCGCTGCCGACGGCCAGCATCACGGCTTTTCGCCAGCCGGCCTCGGCCGCCTTGATCTCGCCGGCGAAGTAAGGGTCCTGCAGCAGGCTGGGCGGCACCGGGCTGCGGGCGAAGCTGGTCTTGATATCGCCGAGAAAGCGGCTGCGGATGATGCAGCCGGCCCGCCAGAGCATGGCGATCTCACCGTAGGGCAGGGCCCAGCCCTCGCTTTCGGCGGCGGCCTGCAGCAGCATGAAACCCTGGGCGTAGGAAACCAGTTTTGCGGCGTAAAGCGCATCGCGCAGGGCGTCGACCGCGGCGGCCCGCTCCGCTGCCGGGACGACCGCCGGCGGGCTGCCGAGCAGGGCGGCGGCCGCCACGCGTTCGGCCTTGCGGGCGGACAACATCCGGGCCTGCACCGCCTCGCCGATCAGGGTTAGCGGTACGGCCTGCGCCAGCGCATCCTGCGCGGTCCAGACGCCGGTGCCTTTCTGCCCGGCGCGGTCGAGGATCTTGTCGACCAGCGGACTGCCATCGCGGTCGCGCTGGCGCAGGATGTGGCTGGTGATCTCGATCAGGTAGGACTCCAGACGACCGGCGTTCCACGCCGCGAACGTGTCGGCCATCGCATCGTGCGGCATGCCGAGGGAGTGTTGCAGCAGGTGGCAGACTTCGGCGATCAGTTGCATGTCGCCATATTCGATGCCGTTATGAACCATCTTGACGTAGTGGCCGGCGCCGCCGTCACCCAGCCACTGGCAGCACGGGACGCCATCGACCCGGGCCGCGATGGCCTGGAACATGTCGCGGATAGTAGGCCAGGCCGCTGCGGCGCCACCCGGCATCAGCGACGGGCCATGGCGGGCGCCTTCTTCGCCGCCAGAAATACCCATGCCGACAAAGAGAATGCCGCGGGCGCCAAGTTCGCGCCAGCGGCGGTTGCTGTCGCGAAAATGCGAGTTGCCGCCATCGATCAGGATGTCGCCCGGGGCGAGCAGCGGCACCAGTTGCTCGATCACCGCCTCGACCGCCGGGCCGGCCGTCACCATGAGCAGGATGACCCGGGGATGGCCAAGCTGGCTGACCAATTGCTGCGCGGTGTCGGCAGTCGCGATGCTCCGGTCCTGGCCGTGGGTGGCGACAAATTCAGTCGTCACCGCTGCGGTGCGGTTATAGACGCTGAGGCGGTAGCCCTTGTCGCTCAGGTTGAGGGCGAGGTTGGCGCCCATTACGCCGAGGCCGACGACCCCGATATCTGCTGTGCTCATGGCTGTCTCCACCCGTGAAGCCTGGTCGATGCTGGACAACGGACAACCCCGCTTGTTCCCGTTCGGCTGGAATCAGGCCAGGCCGGCCTCAGAGAATGAAGTGGGTGTTGATGAAGTTCGATTTGTTGCCGAGCACGATGGCATCGAGCAGCTTCTTCGACGCCTCGGTCTGTTTGGCGGCGACCATGGTGCGGATCGAGAAGGCGCGCAGGGCGTCATGGACGGACAGCGTGCCTTCGGCCGAATCCTTGCGGCCGACGAAGGGAAAGACATCCGGCCCGCGCTGGCACTGGCAGTTGATATTGACCCGGCAGACCTGATTGACCAGGGTATCGACCAGCGAGGCGATCTGCCCCGGGTCGCTGCCGAAGATGCTGACCTGCTGACCGTGGTCGGAGGTGATGACGTAGTCGAGCGGTGTTTCAATGTCTTCGAAAGTGGCGACCGGGATGATCGGGCCGAACTGTTCCTCGCGGTAGAGCTTCATGCCTTCCCTGACCGGGAAAAGCACGGCCGGGTAGAACAGGGTTTCGACGGTGGTGCCGCCGCCGGGATTGATGACCTTGGCGCCCTTGCTCTGGGCATCGGCGATGCATTCGTTCATGTAGGCAACCATTTCCATCTCGGGCAGCGGCGTCAGCATGACGCCTGCCTCCCAGGGCATGCCGATCGCCAGCTTGCCGACTTCCTCGCAGAAGCGGCGCAGGAAAGTTTCGGCGATGGATTGGTGCACCAGGATCATCTTGATGGCTGTACAGCGCTGGCCGTTGAAGGAGAGCGAACCGGTGATGCATTCCTTCACCGTCAGTTCGATGTCGGCGTCGGGCATGATGATCGCCGCGTTCTTGGCCCCGAGGCCGAGGATGGCGCGCAGGCGGTTGGTCTTCGGGTGCGATTTCTTCAACTGGTCGGCCACTTCGGAGGAACCGATCAGGGCCAGCACATTGACCTTGCCCGAGCCCATGATGTGCGGCACGACGACGTGGCCCTGGCCGTAAACAATGTTGATGACGCCGGGCGGGAAGGCGCTGCGGAAGGCTTCGAGCATCGGGTAGTAGAGCAGCACGCCGAAACGCGGCGGCTTGAAGAGCACGACATTGCCCATGATCAGGGCCGGAATCAGCGTGCTGAAGGTCTCGTTCATCGGGTAGTTGTACGGCCCCATGCACAGCGTAATGCCGACCGGCGAGCGGCGGATCTGGGCGATGGTCCCGTCGACGATCTCGAAGCGCGAATTGCTGTTGTCGAGCCGCTTCAGTTCATCGATGGTGGCGCGGATGTAGTCGATGGTGCGATCGAATTCCTTCTGCGAATCGGCCAGGCTCTTGCCGATTTCCCACATGATCAGGTTCACGATCTCGCGCCGGCGGGCGACGATCTGGCCGGTGAAATCGACGACACAGGCGATGCGCTCGGCGACCGAGCGGTTCGGCCAGTCGCCGCGGCCGTGATCGTAGGCGGCGACCGCCGCGGCCAGTGCGGCGTCGGCCTCGGCGGTACCGGTGACCGGCACGCTGCCCAGTTCGACATGGCTCAGGCGGCCGTCGGCGTCGGCGACGCAGACCGGCGAATGCACGGCGCGTGTTTCGCCTTTCCAGATCCGCATTTCGCCATTGATCAGGATGGCGCGCTGGTGGATCGGTGCCAGGATGCGGCAGTCGGCCGGAATCTGCTCTTCGCGGGGAAACAGGCTGGCCAGTTGGGCAACGGTCTTCATGCGTCAGTAGCGACCCGGATCGTTCGGGCGCCTGTCCTGACGATCCTGAACGCCATCGCGGTCGCGATCGCTGCGATGGCTCTGGTTGTCGTGATCGCCACGGTATCGGCCATCGTTCCGGTTATGGTCGTCATAGACAATGCAGCCCGCTAACAGGCTGGCGAGCGCGGCTAGTAGTACGGCAAGTTTTTTCATGTCATTTCCTTAACCAAAAAGTTGAAGGAGGCGGGGGCCGAATGATTCGGGGAGTTGACTCCCAAATTCATTCATTGACGTTGCGGTTGGGCAGCACGGTGGTTAGCGGATCTGCATGCAGGCCCGTCGCGCCAAGAAACAGCAAGACCATCGGCAGGAGGTGGCGCAGCCGTTGTCGGGGGGGATTTGACGATGGGTTCATGCTTATCTCCTTGGCTGAGAACAGGTACGGTGAACAAGGCGAAGTGCCCCAATGTCGGATGAAGTCATAAGTTGCGCTGCCATTGATCGCGATTCAGTTCGCTAGCGCACATAGATCGGCGTTTTTCTTATGTGCGATATCGCACAGAGATCGTGCATTGCTGCTGGCATCCTGTGCTTGTGTCGGACAGTGCAGCCAGCAGCTCGTTCGGCGACCAAACGGGCAAGCATTTGAAGACGCGCTGGCCTATATTGGAATTGGCACGCTCAAGGAGGACGCATGAAAAACGACGAAACATCTTGCCGCAAGCCGGCTCTCCATCGGGCAACGGATACTGGCTGCGCCTGCTGGACGCCGATCCAGCGCCCAATGATTGCTGCCGGTCAGGAAAGGCCGGAAAAATCATTTGCTTTGTCCGCCAAGCCGGAGTCTGTCGCCGAATCCGCAAGCCCGATACCGCGCAAGGCCGAGCGCAGTCAGCCCCCTGAGCGGTGAAATATCGCCAATCGACGACTGGCGGGTTGCTGCACCACTGGGCAACAGTGACGGGGCAGGCATGAGAAAGCGCAGGCGTACCTCGGCGTGGACAGGGATCTTCCGACGCAGCATGACGGCTGTGGCGCGCACTACGATCAAGGTCGGAACGCAGGCGCTCAAGCAGACGCTTAAGCGGGCTGTGCTCAAATCCCCGCCGCCAACGGGGCCCGGTGCCTGGAGCCAGAGCCTTGTCACGGGCGCCGCCGGAGCACGCCGTTTCAGGCTCTACCAGCCGCCCGACATCAAGACCGGGGAGCGGCTGCCGCTATTGGTCATGTTGCACGGTTGCGGCCAGGACGCGAACGCCTTTGCGACAAGTACGCGGATGAACCGTGTCGCCATGCGCGAGCGCTTTCTCGTTCTCTACCCGGAGCAGGATCGGCTGGCCAACGGCCAGGGCTGCTGGAACTGGTTCGATACGGCGTCCGGCCGGGCTTATCGGGAAGCGGCGCTGATCATCCAGGCGGTCGCCCAAATTTGCCTGCTCCATCCGGTCGACCGCAGCCGTTTGGCAATTGCCGGCTTGTCGGCCGGGGCCAGCATGGCTGCACTGGTCGTTTCGCTGCATCCCGCCCGCTTCAAAGCGGTGGTCATGCATTCGGGCATTCCGCCAGGAACCGCCCATTCGACGCTGTCGGCGGTCGGCGCCATGCGCGGCCGCCGCACCACCTTGCCGCTGCCGGCGACGCCGCTGACGATGGCGGCAGCGTGGCCGGCGCTGCTGGTGATTCACGGCGAGGCCGACGGCGTGGTGTCGCCGCAGAATGGCCAGGCTGCAGTGCAGTCCTGGGCCGATGCGGCCGGTGCCCGCGCCGGCACAACCCGCAGCGTGCAGCGCGGCAAGCGTTATCCGATGTCGGTGACGGATTTCAAGCGTCAGGACCGAACGGTCGCCACGCTGGTGCTGGTCAGCCGACTGGCCCATGCCTGGAGCGGTGGTGCCGCCAACAAGCCATATAGCGACGGGCGCGGCCCCGACGCGTCGCGCATGGTGTGGGCCTTTGTTGCAAAGCAGTTCAATGCCTGAGTCTTTATAGGGCTTGTGTGGTCTGTCGAACAGACGATGCGAATGCCGTTCTCTAGGCTAGGCGCAGGGTATCGCTGCACTGCATGTTGCAGCGAGATTTCCCTGCCATCTTTTATTGGAGAGAGACATGAACTACGAAGAGCGCGATTCCTACGGTATCTACAAGATAAAAACAGGCACTGCTTCCGGCCCAGATGCCAGCCATGGTCCGGGACCGTATTTGATGGGCGCCGAGACGCTCATCGGCAATGACGTATTCAACAAGGCGGCCGAGGATATCGGCGACATCAAGGAAATCATGATCGACATGCGGACCGGGCGGGTCAGCTATGCCGTGCTCTCCTTCGGCGGATTCATGGGCTTTGGCGAGAAATTGTTCGCGGTGCCGTGGGAGGCTTTGACCCTGGATACGACCAACAAGCGCTTCGAGCTTGATGTGAACAAGGAGCGGCTTGAGCACGCCCCCGGCTTCGACAAGAACAAGTGGCCCGACATGGCCGATGCCAAGTGGGAAGCCGGTATTCACGCCTATTACGGGACGACGCCCGGTCGCCCGCCGGCCAGCCATTGAACCAGGGAAGCACCGCCTGAACAAAAACCTGCTGGCAGGCCTTAAATGGAATTCAAGGACTATTACAAGATCATGGGCGTGGCGCACGACGCCACGCAGGACGAAATCAGGCGCGCCTATCGCCAGTTGGCCCGCAAATATCATCCGGATGTCAGCAAGGCGCCGGACGCCGAGGTGCGCTTCAAGGAACTCGGCGAGGCCTATGCGGTACTGAAGGATCTCGAAAAGCGTGCCGCCTACGATCAGCTCGGCAAGGACTGGAAAGCCGGGCAGGATTTCCGGCCGCCGCCGGACTGGAACGCCGGTTTCGAGTATGCCAGCGACGGGGCCGGGGCAAGCGATGGCGCTGCCGGCGAGTTCAGCGACTTTTTTGAAGCCCTCTATGGCCGTCACTTCAGTAGCGGCGGACGGCAGCAGGCGGATTTTCATGCGCGGGGCGAAGATCGTCACGCCAAGGTGCTGATCGATCTCGAAGATGCCTATCGCGGCACCACCCGCAGCATCACGCTGCAAACGCCGAAAATCGATAGCCAGGGGCGGCTGTCGATGGCGGCCCATACGCTCAATGTGACCATCCCGATCGGCATCCGGGCCGGCCAGCATATCCGCCTGAGCGGCCAGGGCGCACCGGGCATCGGGCAAGGCAAGGCCGGTGATCTCTATCTGGAAATCGGCTTTCATCCGCACCCTCTCTATCGGGTCGACGGGCGCGATATCTATCTCGACCTGCCGCTCGCCCCGTGGGAGGCGGCACTGGGGGCCACGATCAAGGCGCCGACGCCGGGCGGCGTGGTCGAACTGAAGATTCCGCCGGGTTCGGCGAGTGGCGGCAAGCTTCGACTGAAGGGGCGCGGCATTCCCGGGAACACCCCGGGCGATTTCTATGCGGTGATCCGGATCGACTTGCCGCCCGCAGCGGCGGATGCTGAAAAAGCCTTCTACGGCAGCATGGCCGAACAGTTCAAGAGCTTCCGGCCCCGCGCCAAACTGGGAGTCTGAGAATGGCGAACGAAAAGAACCTGCCATTGCCGAGTGCGCTCATTCTCGATGAACAGAGCGAGCTGACGCTGGCTGAACTCTGCCGTGCCTGTTCGGTGCGGGCCGAGTTCATCGTCGAACTGGTTGATGAGGGCGTGCTCGCACCGCAGGGCCGCGAGCCGCATCGCTGGCGCTTCAGCGGCGTGCACCTCTACCGAACCCGGGTTGCCTTGCACCTGCAGCGCGACCTCGGCATCAACCTGGCCGGCGCGGCGCTGGCCCTGCAATTGCTGGAGGAAGTTGATGCACTACGGGCAAGGCTGCGCATAATGGGCGGTGAGTAGCGGCATTGGCCACCGGGCCGGGCGGTGGCCTGGCCAGCATTGCGGCGGATTTTCACTTTGATCGTTCAAGGAGAAGCAATTGTCCTCAATTGAAGCGGTGCTGGCGGCCGACGAACTGCAGCGGATGGATGCCTACTGGCGGGCCGCCAATTACCTGTCGGTGGGGCAGATCTACCTGCTCGACAATCCGCTCCTCAAGCAGCCGCTGCAACTGGCGCACATCAAGCCGCGCCTGCTCGGCCACTGGGGCACGACGCCCGGCCTGAACTTCATCTACGTGCATATGAACCGGCTGATTCGCCAGCGCGACCTGAGCATGATCTACATTGCCGGTCCCGGCCACGGCGGGCCGGCCGTGGTGGCGAATACCTGGCTCGAAGGCAGCTACAGCGAGCTGTATTCCGACATCTCGCAGGACGAGGAGGGCATGCGCCGGCTGTTCCGCCAATTCTCCTTCCCGGGCGGCATCCCGAGTCACGCGGCGCCGGAAACGCCGGGCTCGATCCATGAAGGCGGCGAGCTGGGCTACGCCCTGTTCCATGCCTATGGCGCGGTGTTCGACAATCCCGATCTGGTCGCCTGCTGCGTCGTCGGCGATGGCGAAGCGGAGACCGGGCCGCTGGCCGCATCCTGGCATTCCAACAAGTTCCTGAATCCGCGCACGGATGGCGCCGTGTTGCCGATCCTCCATCTCAACGGCTACAAGATCGCCAATCCGACGGTACTCGCCCGGATCAGCCATAGCGAACTGGAA
>Ga0316604_10000464_pt1 | contig 49618 bp, 49 predicted proteins | sample OWC_soil_day20_C_FD_207650 | JGI IMG/M metagenome (GOLD analysis project Ga0316604, IMG submission 207650) | Wetland soil microbial communities from Old Woman Creek delta, Ohio, United States - OWC_soil_day20_CT | ecosystem: Environmental > Terrestrial > Soil > Wetlands | place: USA: Ohio...
GGCAGCGGCGGGATGCCGAGCGCAGCGCGTTCGGCGACGTGGGCACGATAGGATTCCAGCATGGAAGTTCCTTTCTCAAAGGTTGGGGTGAAGATACGACTAAATTCGACTCAATATCGGGCCACCATTCTAATGCCGACCAACAGAGTTGCTTCGCGCACCATCGCTGACATTTCGGACTGATCAAGTGCGAAAAGCGTCGAACAACAACTCTTATATATGATATGAGATAACCGTGCCAATGTGAAGACCATCGGGAATGTGTTGACCGCTGCGCTCAGCAGACGTTCCGGGCAATCAGCTCGACGCTCTGATCACCATAGACGACGCGCTGGCCGGGACGCAATTTGGCGCGCTTGCGCGTCTCGACGACGCCGTCGACGCTGACCATGCCGGCGGCGATCTCCGAATGCGCGAAACCGCCCGAATGGCACAGTCCGGTGGTCTTGAGCAGTTGATCGAGTTGAATGTAGTCACCGTTGACTTCAAGTTGCATCGCAATCCTTTCAGAGGGGGGGCAGGCCATGGCGTCGACGGGCGCGATCGCAGGCGTCGTCGCCGATTCCCAATGGCGCGTAGGGCGCAAAATCCCGGCACGGGCCGGGGCGTTGTTCGTAGATGGTACAGCGCACCGCGTCGCCGACTTCACCGGCGAGCGCGATGCAGCGCGGCGGCGCTTCGTCGGTCCCGCGCATGCGAACCAGCGTCGCGGTCAGCGGGACGGTGAGCGCCAGCGGGACGCCCGGGGTGTCGCCCGAGGCCAAATCGGCGCAGTGAAAATCGACGCGAAACGCCGCGCAACAGGCGCCGCAGCGGGTACAGGCAAAGTCCGTCATGGTCGGGGCGAGGAAGTGGACAAGGCGCCGATTGTCTCGCAGCTAACGGCCGGCCGCTAGCGATTCACCACGGCGCGGTAGAGCGGGTGTCCCGAAGCGAGGTACTTGCGTTCAAACGGCGTCAGCGCGTCGGCCGGCGAATAGGGTTCGCAGAGCGGTGTATGCGGCGTCAGACGGGCCACCGCAAAACAGAACTCGTCGACGTAGATTCGCCAGTTGCTGCGGCATTCGAGGACGCCGCCGAGTTCGAGCAGCGCCGGGAAAACCGGGTGGCCGTGCCAGCGCCGCGAGAGGTGGCCGATCTTCGGCCAGGGATTGGGATAAAGCAGGTAGTGGCGCGCCAGACGAATATCGGCGTCAAGCAGCAGCCGCCAGTAATCGACGAGGTCGGCGCGAACGAGGTCGAGGTTGTCGGGCAGCGGCTCGGCGCTGGTATTTCGCGTCAGGCGCGACTCGGACTGGTCGACGGCGATCACGTAATGGTCGGGAAAGGCGAGCGCCAGCGCGCGGCTACTCTCGCCGACGCCGCAGCACGAATCGAGGATCAGCGGCGCGCCGGGCGCGATGCGCTGGCGGCGCGCCATGCTGGCGTCGAAAGCGGCGCGGTTGTAGTCGGTGTACGGCTTGCGGAACGGCGCGGCGCGATGGCGGTCGAGCAGCGCGCCGAGGTGCTCGTGAACACCCGTCTGGGCGCTGGTCGGCAAGCGTGAATTGGCGTGCATCAGCAGAACTCAGGCGGCGTGCGGCAAGGCGCTGCGCGCGACCGGAACGCCGTGCGCGGCGAGCATTTGAGCGGTCTGCTCGAGAGTGCGCAGCGGACGCACCGCCAAGTAGAGCGAATCGGCCTCGACGAAGGTTCGGCGCAGGCAGTTGAGCCACAGCTTGAGCCGCCCCGGCGCATGGCGCGGCTCGACGCGCAGCTGGACCAGCTGCCAGAAATCGGCGAGCGCCGGCAAGAGTTCAAACCAGTCATCGCCGCGCTCGTCACTGAGCGCCCCACCGGCGACCAAGGCCCGGATTCGCCGCGCCAGAAAGGGGTCGGCGACCGCGCCGCGACCGATCATCACGTCGTCGCAGCCGGTCACTTGCCGGCAGCGCTGATAGTCCGACGCGGTCCACACTTCGCCGTTGGCGATCACCGTAACGCTCACCGCTTCGCGGATTTTCGCTACCCATTCCCAGTGCGCCGGCGGCCGGTAGCCGTCGTCGCGCGTTCGCGCATGGACGACCAGCGACGAGACGCCGCCCGCCGCCAGCGCCTGCGCGCAATCGATGGCCCGCGCGGTATCGCTGACGCCGAGGCGCATCTTGGCCGAAACGGGGATCGCCTGCGGCACCGCCTGCCTGACCGCGGCAGCGATGCGGCCGATGAGTTCGGGGTCGGCAAGCAGCGTCGCACCGCCGCCGTGGCGGTTGACGGTCGGTGCCGGGCAGCCGAAGTTAAGGTCGATTCCGGCCGGCGACAGCTCGGCGAGTTGCGCCGCGTTCTGCGCCATGCACTGCGCATCGCTGCCGAGCAACTGCACGGCGACCGGCGTGCCGGCGCGCGTGCGGCTGCCGTTGGCCAGTTCCGGGCAGACGCGCAGAAAAGTACGCTGCGGCAGCAAGCTACCGGAAACACGAATGAACTCGCTGACCGCACCGTCGTAGCCGCCGATGCGCGTCAGGACCTCGCGCAACACGCAGTCGGCAAGACCATCCATCGGCGCCAGCAGAATTTTTCCCAAGACAGTTCGCGGTGATTGCAAAGCCGGGATTCTACCTGCGAAGCACCGGCCGCGGCCGGGAAACGCGTAGCGAAGTTACTGGGCGTCGACGCGGCCGCGCAGGACTTTGACCAGGCCGCGCCTGACCTTGCTCTCGACGCGCTTTTTCTGCGCGCTGCGGCTCGGTTTGGTCGGACGCCGCACGACGGGGACGAAGGCGGCACGCGCGATCAACTCGCGCAGACGGGTCAGCGCGTCGATGCGGTTGCGTTCGAGGCTGCGGTGCGACTGCGCCTTGATCACCACCACGCCGTCGGCGCTGACACGCTGGTCGCGCAGCTGCAGGAGCCTCTCCTTGATCGCCTCAGGCAAAGACGAGCCGGCGATGGCAAAGCGCAGGTGGATCGCGTTCGACACCTTGTTGACGTTCTGACCGCCGGCGCCCTGCGCGCGAATCGCGATGAACTCGACCTCGTCTTCGCGCAGCATGATCTGCGGCGACTGCATCGGCATCGCTCAGGCCTTCTTGAGGAAACAGGTCTTGAGCACCAGACCCTTGACCTTGTCGACGCGGCACTCGACTTCTTCCGCGTCGTCGGTCAGGTGGATTCCTTTGACCAGCGTTCCGCGCTTGAGCGTCACCGACGTCCCCTTGACCTTGAGGTCCTTGATCAGCGTCACCGAATCGCCTTCGCTGAGCAAAGTGCCGTTGCTGTCCTTGACGTCCATAAGTGCTTTTCCCGTGTTCGTGGTTTGAAGCGCGCATTATAAGTGCTACGCGCCGCGCCCAGCGGGGCGATGCGGGCCACGTTCAGCCGAACAGCGCGTCAATATCCTCGGCAAACCGCATCTCGGCGGTGGCGTGCCTGACAATGGCGCCATCGGTCACCAGCCGTTCATAACAGCGGACCTGATTGCGACCGTGTTCCTTGGCGTAGTACAAGGCTTCGTCGGCACGCCCGACGACGTCGGTCGACACATCCATGCTCGACACCCCGGTAAACCCGATCGAGCAGGTCACCTGTCCGATCTGCGGAAACTCATGCTTCTCGAGCGACATGCGGAAGCGGTCAAAGCTGCTCGCTGCCAGCGCTTCGCTCGGCGCATTGAGAACGACGACGAATTCTTCGCCGCCAAAACGGAACAGCCGGTCGCCGCCGCGAAAGGTCTTGCGCATGTGCTCTCCCATGCGCAAAAGAACTTCATCGCCAAAGAGATGGCCGAACGAATCGTTGACCCGCTTGAAGTGGTCGATATCGATCACGCAGAGCCAGGCCGGCGCCTTTTCATCCTGCAACTTGCGCTGATCTTCGAGAATGTCGTCGGGTGGCGGGGCATACGAGGCGTTGAGCAAACGCTCGAAAGTCTCATCAAAGGTCTTGCGATTGAGCAACCCGGTCAACGTATCGAGTTCGCTGTAATCGAGCAGTTTGATCTGGCTGCCGTAAATTCTCGCCAGGCAAGCGATCATTTCGGCATACTCGACCGGATCGGCATGATCAAGCTCACAAGCCAGAATAAGATGCTCGGAGGTCAGTTCGGAAGGCTGCAGCAGCAAAGCGCTGCAACGGCGACCGCCAATCGTTCGCGACCTTGGCATGCCGACGGTGCGCACATCGTCGAGAAATTCGAGCCATTGAGCCGCCGCCGAGTTCATCGTGCTCGGCGCAGAAAACTGTCTCAAGACGGCTTCGCCCGGCGCTTCACGTGAGAAAATACCGACCTTCACCGCTTCGCCGAAGAGCGTCACCATGACCTGTAATAGCGAACGGGGCAATCGCCCCCGATCCCTGCACGACGAAATCGATTCAATGCTTTTCAACAGAGACAACACAAGCTTGCACTCTCAAAATTAGCACGGCAAAGATCATCACGAGGAATGGGCAGGTAGGTCCAAGGCATTCGTTTCCGGCACCTCGCGAAAGAAAGCGAATGTAGCATCAAGAGACCCCCGGCGCCTAGGGGGTATTGACCTTCACCGCAAGACTCGGGCCAAGCGCATTACAATGCGCGTCCGGCGGCGACGTTCGAAACGACCAGCGGTCGCCGACCATGAAACCAACGATCGCCTGAAACCATGAGCACACCTCGACCACGCCGTATCGTCCTCGACACCAACATCGTGATGGACATGCTGCACTTCGACGACCGTCATACGCAGCCGCTGCGTAGCGCGATCGACGATGGCCGGTTGCAGTGTTTCAGCGATGGCGAATGCCTTGCCGAACTCGAACGGGTGACCGGCTACCCGGCCTTCGCGCTCGACGCTGCCGGACGCCAGGCTTTGTTCAAAGACTACCTGCGCTTGGTCACCCGCTGCGACGCGCAGGCCGAAGAGAACTTCGTTTTGCCGCGTTGCCGCGACAGCGACGATCAGAAGTTCCTGATCCTTGCCGCGCGCTGCAACGCCGACCTTTTGATCACGCGCGATAAATTGCTGCTCAAACTCGCGCACCACCGGCGTCTGCCGCCGCCCTTCATCATCCTGACCGCGCAGGCCGCGTGCCAGCTATTGGCGCTCGGCTGATTGGCGGCGAAAGACCCAGCGCGTCGCGCCCGACGCTTCGGGAGCATAGGCATAACCCTCGGCGGCAAAATCCTTGAGACCTTCGGCGCTCTTTAGCCGCTGCGTGACCACGTAGCGCGCCATCAGCCCGCGCGCGCGCTTGGCGTAGAAGCTCACGATCTTGAATTTGCGCTGGCTCGCGCTCCAGTCCTCGAATACCGGCTCGATCACCGGCACCGCCAGGCGCGCTGACTTGATCGATTTGAAATACTCCTGCGAGGCGAGGTTGACCAGGACCTTGGCTTTGACGTCGTGCACCGCCAGGTTGAGCGCATCGACCAGGCGCTCGCCCCAAAACGCGTAGAGGTTCTTGCCGCGCGGGTTGGTGAGCGCAATTCCCATTTCCAGCCGATAGGGGGCGATCAGGTCGAGCGGTCGCAGCAGGCCGTAAAGCCCGGAGAGAATGCGCAGACGGCGCTGCGCGAAGTCAAGGTCGGCCGGCGCCAACGTGGTGGCGGCCAGCCCTTCATAGACGTCGCCGTTGAAGGCGAGCACCGCCTGCTTGGCGTTGGCCGGCGTAAGCGGCAGTTGCCAGTCTCGATAGCGCGTCGCGTTGAGCGCCGCCAGCTGATCGCTGATTCCCATCAGTTTTCCGATTTCGAGCGGAGAAAACTCGCGCAGACGGTCGATCAAGAGCTGCGACTGGTCGAGAAAACCCGGCTGGGTATGCTTCGCGACGACCGGAACCGTTGCGAAATCAAGGCTTTTGGCGGGGGAAAGCACGACGATCATGGGAGCATCCGGATTCTGCACAATAGTTTGTTAGGATTGTAAGCGACACGGCAGACTGCTCGCCGTTCCCCGGAAGAGAAAAACAATGGAACAACTGCTCGCCCGCTTTGCCGCACCGAACACCGACCCGGCCGATCTGTTTGCCCGCTTGATCGACGAGATCAGGCCGCGCCGCGCCGACGACGTCGAGGCCGCGCGGCGTGCGTTGCAAGCGCTGTGCTTCATTCTCGGCAGCCACGCCGAACGACGCGCCAATGTTCGCAACGCCTTGCTCGCGCTGCAGCAGAATTGCCGCCACGCCGAGCTCTACACGTCGACGGGGATTTTGCCCAACACCGGATTTTTCAGCGAAATTTTCCGCCGCATCGGCCACAAGTGCCTGCCCGAAGTACTCGACCCGGAACTGCTGCGCAGCTTCCTGCGCCGCGTCTTTCGTCGCGCCAGCGACCGCCACTGGGTGATCGGCGTCGGCGACGAGGCCTGGCTGGAATTGATCCGTGCGCTGCGTTTCGACGAACTGGTGGCGCATCCCGAGCTGCCGCGACCGCTCGCCGAAATCCTGCGCTCGCTGCGCGTCATTTCGTACTGGACCGCTGCTTTCGGCATGGAACCCGAACTGCTCAACCTCGACCCGGCGCTGGAAACCTACGAATCGCCTTTCGTCACGCAAAACGTCGAGCTCGTCGCCTACATCGAAGCCTACCCGACGAGTTGGCGAAACGACGATGCACAGGGGATCGACGACAAGCACCTGCGCGTGCTCTTCGACCAGTGCCGCGAAGTGATCGCACGCGCGCGCAAACGCGCCGCGCGCCACGGCACCAGCGTGCGCTTGACCTACCATCTCAAGCGTCTGCAGCAACTGCTGCGGCGCAGCGAACACCTGCTCGACATCCTCGAAAACCTGCGCGTTGACCCCGACGGCCAGAGCGCCTACCCGGCGATCGTCGCGCTGTTCACCCGCCTGATCCACGACGAGTGCCAACGCAACGACCTGCGCCACCACTGGCGGCAAAACACCGAGCTGATCGCGCTGCGCGTCACCGACCACGCCAGCACGCACGGCGAGCACTACATCACCGAAACGCGTAGTGAATACGGGCAGATGGCGCGCTCGGCGATGATCGGCGGAATCATCATCGCCTTCATGGCCTGCCTCAAGATCCTGCTCGGCAAGGCGCAGATGCCCCCGCTGACCGGCGCCATCGTCTATTGCCTCAACTACGGACTCGGCTTCTGCCTGATCCACATCCTGCACGGCACCGTCGCCACCAAGCAGTCGGCAATGACCGCCAACGCCATCGCCGCGAGTATCAGCGAGTCCGGCGGCAAGCTGCGCGACATAGAGACGCTGACCCGCTTGATGGCGCGCACGCTGCGCAGCCAGATCGTCGCCATCCTCGGCAACATCGGCGTCGCCATCCCGCTCTCCGCGCTGATCGCCTACGGCATTTTCCACTTCAGCGGCGAGCATTTCGTGGACTCCGAAAAGGCCGCCCACCTGCTCGCAGACCAGAGCCTGATCCACAGCGGCGCGATTTTCTACGCCGCCATCGCCGGCGTCTTCCTGTTCCTGGCCGGGCTGATCAGCGGCTACTTCGACAACTACGCGGCGTACAACCGCATCCCCGAGCGCATCCGGCAACTCGCCTGGCCCAGGCGGCTGCTCGGCGAATCGCGCCTGTGGCGCGTGTCGGCCTACGTCGGCGACAATCTCGGCGCGCTGGCCAGCAACCTCGCCTTCGGCTTCCTGCTCGGCGGAACGACGATCCTGGGCGTGCTGCTCGGCCTGCCGATCGACATCCGCCACGTCGCCTTTTCTTCGGCCTTCGTCGGCATCTCGCTGGTCGATCTCGACTTCGCGCCCGATCGCTGGCTGCTGCTGTGGGCGGCGCTCGGCGTCGCCGCCATTGGCTTCATCAACCTCACCGTCAGCTTCGCGCTGGCGCTCAAGGTCGCGCTACGCTCGCGGCGGGTCACGGAAACGCCGTGGCGGCAGATCGTCAGCGCGTTGTTGCGCCACCTGTGGCAGCACCCGCGCGACTTTTTCCTGCCGCCGAAAAGGGGCGAGTGACCAGGCGCGCCGACGGGGCGCTTGAGCGCTTGCTATCCGTAACGCCACGCTACACACTCACACCATGATCAAAGGTTTCCAGCACAAAGGGCTGCAGAACTTTTTCGAAAACGGCAGCAAGGCTGGCATTCAAGCGCACCATGCGCCCAGGCTACGGCGGCAACTGGCACGCTTGGACGAAGCAAAAATGCCGCCGGACATGAACCTGCCCGGCTGGCGATTGCACGGACTGGCCGGCAGTCTGGCTGGACGCCACTTAGTGCAAGTCGATGGCAACTGGCGCATAACCTTCGCTTTTGACGACGCCGACGCCGTACTGGTCGATTATCAGGACTATCACTGAGAGGAATTTGACGTGAGCAGAATGTTTGACCCGCCCCACCCTGGCGAAACCTTGAAAGAAGACGTGTTGCCGACCCTCGGCCTGAATGTAACCGACGCCGCCGCACAGCTTGGCGTGACGCGCCCCGCGCTGTCGCGCGTGCTCAATGGCCGCGCCGCCATTTCGCCGGAGATGGCGCTACGCATCGAAGGCTGGCTTGGCGTTGAGAACGGCGGGCGAGCCGATGTCTGGATCGCGCAACAGGCCACTTATGACCTATGGAAGGCACGGAAAGCCGGCGCCCCCAAGGTGACGCGAGCAATGCCGCCGGACGCTGCCGCCGCCTGACTGATTCCATCATCGACCGCACCGATTGCCCCCCTCGACCGCCGCGATTGCATCGCCAACCACAGCGCAGCGATCTGTCCCGAGCGATCAGGCCAGCCGTGTCACCCCGCGTCTTGGTACAATGGCGGATTGTTACGCTTCGCAGGTTCACATCATGAAACGCAATCGTCTCTCCTCGCGCAAGCGCATCTCGGCCGACGCCACCGAACTCGGCCGCCTGGCGACCGGCCTCGCCGAATCCGGCGGCAAACTCGAAGACCTGTTCTGGGAAAAAGAGCTCGCCGAACTCATTGACAAGCTGCTGCACGACGGCGCCGAAGACGACCTCAACGCCTCGCTCGACCGCCTGTTCGATTCGCACGCTGCGGCGCACGACAGCCTCGCCGACCTCATCGAGTCGCGCGCCGAATCAACCGTGCTCACACACCAGGGCCAGGACTACGACATCCTGCTGTTCAACGTGCCGCTGCTCGCCTGGTCGCGCTTCTCGATCCCGGCCGTGACGATTCCCAAGAGCACGCTGCAGACGCTCAAGGTTCAGCTCGGCGCGCACGTCTTTTCGGCCGACGCCAAGCTGGCGCTCGCCGACTATCTCTATAGCCCGGATCAACTGCCGCGCAGCTTCGTCGATACCTGGCAGCTGATGCGCGACTTGGGCGGCGCGGCGCTCGGCCAGGAGGCCTTGAAGCTCGACCTGTCGACGCTGCCCGAAACCAACCAGTTCCTCTCCGACACGCGCTATCTGATCGGCGCCATCGCCGTGCCGCGCGGCATGCCGCTGTTCCGCTGGAACGAGTCGAAGACCGTCACGCGCGAGACCGCGCTCAAGGAATGGGTCAAGCAGGGCGGCCCCAGCCTCGAGCCGCTGCTCACCGGTTGCGCCTTCGAGACGCTGCTCGCCGACGCCTACCACGCCGCCTGCCGCACCGCCGACATGGCGTCGCGCCCGTACTCGCTGCGCGCCTCGGTGGCCTTCCTGCAGACCACGCTGGGCAAGCCCGCCGAGTCGCTACGCGCGGTGATCGGCGGCTTTCACGACAAGCGGCTCGAGGAATACCGCATCGGCTTCGGACCGCGCGACAGCGACGCCATCTACCACGGCGTGATCTGGCCGCTGCTCGGCGCCGAGGACGAAACGACCGACGTCGTCGGCGAAGTCGAAACGCTGCTGCGCGAGTCGGGGATCAAGGAAATCGTCGTGCATAGCCAGCAGTTCCCCTTCGAGTTCTGCGACGACTGCGGCGCGCCGCTCTACCCCAACGTCGACGGCGAACCGGTGCATGCCGAGCTGCCCGAGCAGAGCAACGCGCCGTCGCAAACGCTGCACTGAACCTGGAAATCGTAGTTCGAACCACAACGAACATGCCGCGCAGCCAATCCCCGTGGGACAACGATGAATCTTGATATTTGGTCGGTCTTGTGGATCACCTTCTGCACGATACGACAACGGACTGCACCTATTGATCCGGCCCGATGAAATATGAAATTGCCGTCATACCGGCGAAAGTGACCGAAGGGAATGCAGAGCCCGGTATCCAGTGCCGGCGTGGATTCTCCTCCTGGACCCCGGCACCCCAAGGGCGCTTGAGCCATGGACCCTTTCACCTTCGGGGCGCTTTCGCCGGGGTGACGACTTCATACATTCTCAGGCCGGGCCAATAGTTGCTTTTCGTCGTGATCGTTGTGATCGTCGTGGTTAAATGTTTCTGGGTTGAACTTTTAGGAGCCGCTGCTCTCGATGCACAATTCTGAACTGCTGCAACGCAGCCTCAAAGCCGTCTGGCACCCGTGCACGCAAATGAAGCAGCATGCGGGCGCAGACGCGCTGCCGCTGATTCCGATCGCGCGCGGCGAAGGAGTCTGGCTCCACGACTTCGACGGCAATCGTTACCTCGACGGCGTCAGTTCGTGGTGGGTCAACCTCTTCGGCCACGCCAACCCGCGCATCAACGCCGCGTTGCGCGACCAGCTCGAAACGCTCGAACACGTCATCCTCGCCGGCTTCACGCACGAGCCGGTGGTCGAGCTTTCCGAACGGCTGGCGGCGCTGACCGGCGAGGGATCTTCAGAGCCGCTCGGTCATTGCTTCTTCGCCTCCGACGGCGCGTCGGCGACCGAAATCGCGCTCAAGATGTCCTTCCATTCGTGGCGCAACCGCGGGCGCGGCGACAAGAACACTTTCCTCTGCCTCGAAGGCGGCTACCACGGCGAAACGGTCGGCGCGCTGGCGGTCACCGACGTGGCGATCTTCAAGAACGCCTACGCGCCGCTGGTGCGCAGCGCTGCGACCGTTCCCAGCCCCGACGCACGCGGCGCACGCGACGGCGAGAGCGCCGTCGATGTCGCGCGCCGCGCCGCCGCCGCGCTCAAAGCGCACCTCGAGGCGCACCACCAGCACATCGCCGCGCTGATCGTCGAGCCCTTGATCCAGTGCGCCAGCGGCATGGCCATGTACGACCCGGAATACCTGCTTCTCGCGCGCGCGCTGTGCGACCAGTACGAGGTGCACCTCATCTGCGACGAGATCGCCGTCGGCTGCGGCCGTACCGGAACGTTCTTCGCGCACCAGCAAGCGAACATCAAGCCGGATTTTCTGTGCCTCTCGAAAGGCATTTCGGGCGGCTACCTGCCACTGTCGATCGTTCTCACCACCGACAACGTCTACGCCGCCTTTTACGACGACGCCACCGCGCGCGGCTTCCTGCACTCGCACTCCTACACCGGCAACGCTCTGGCCTGCCGCGCGGCGCTGGCGACGCTCGACATCTTCGAGCAGGATGACGTGCTGGCCGCCAACCGCGTGCTGGCGGCCAAGCTCGGGCAGGCGCTGGCGCCGTTCGCGGGCCACTCGCAGGTCAGGCACCTGCGCCAGCGCGGAATGATCGCCGCCTTCGACGTTGCTACCGACGACCCCGAGTTTTCGCACCGCTTCTACCGCGCCGCGCTCGACCGCGAAATCCTGCTGCGACCGATCGGCAACACCGTCTATTTCATGCCGCCGTACGTGATCACCCCCGAGCAATGCCAATTCCTCGTCGATCGTGCCGCAGACGCGCTGGAGGCGGCGCTCAAGCGATGATCTGGGACGAACTCGAAAGCGCGCTCGGCGAGATCGACGCGGCCGGGCTCAGGCGTCGGCGGCGGACGCTGGCCGCACCGTGCGGACCGCTGGCGGTGGTCGACGGCAAGCCACTCATCAGTTTTTGTAGCAACGATTACCTCGGGCTCGCCGCCGACCAGGCGCTGATCGCCGCCGCCTGCGCCGGCGCGCAGGCCTGGGGCGTCGGCAGCGGCGCGTCGCACCTGGTGAGCGGCCACCAGTCGCCGCATCAGGCGCTCGAAGAGAAGCTCGCCGCATTCACCGGCTTTGCTCGCGCGCTGCTGTTGTCGGCCGGCTACATGGCCAACCTGGCCATCGTCCCGGCGCTGGTCGGGCGCGGCGACGCGGTGTTCGCCGACAAGCTCAACCACGCTTCCTTGATCGACGCCGTCCAGCTCTCGCGCGCCGACAGCCAGCGCTACTCGCACGGCGACCTGGCCATGCTCGAACGGCTGCTGGCCAAGAGTACCGCCCGCCGCAAGCTGATCGTCACCGACGCGGTGTTCAGCATGGACGGCGACCTGGCGCCCCTGCCCGGCCTGCTTGAGCTCGCCGAGCGTTACGACGCTTGGCTGGTGATCGACGACGCGCACGGCTTCGGCGTCCTCGGCGAACACGGGCGCGGCACTCTCGCGCACTATGCGATCGACCCGAACAACCCGCGCCTCGTCTACATGGGCACCCTGGGCAAGGCCGCCGGCGCTTCGGGCGCTTTCATCGCCGCTTCGCAGCAGGTCATCGAGTGGCTGTTGCAGCGCGCGCGAACCTATATTTTCACCACCGGAGCGAGCCCGCTGATCGCTTGCGCGCTGCTTGCCAGCATTGATCTGATCGCCGCGGACGAAGAACGTCGCACTCATCTGCGCGAGCTCGCCGAGCAACTGCGCGCCGGCCTCGCAGCGACGCGCTGGCAACTTCTACCGTCGCCGACGGCGATCCAGCCGGTGATCATCGGCGACAACCACGAGGCGCTGCACGTCGCCGGTGCGCTCTACGAGCGCGGCTTTTGGGTGCCGGCGATCCGCCCGCCGACGGTGCCCAAAGGTACGGCGCGATTGCGCGTTTCGCTGTCGGCCGCGCACACCGCCGAACAGGTTGCGGCGCTGGTCGCCGCGCTGCAGGACCTGGCATGAAGCTTTGCATCGCCAGCGTCGGCGACGGCCCCGATCTCGCGCTGATCCACGGCTGGGGAATCAGCGCTTCGGCGTGGGGCGAGCTGCTGGAGCTGCTCACGCCGAATTTTCGCGTCCATCTGGTCGCGCTTCCCGGTTACGCCTCTGCGGCGCCGGATGGCGCCGACTTCATCGACACCGCCGCCGCGCTCGCCGATTCGCTGCCCGCGGGTTGCACGCTGTGCGGCTGGTCGCTCGGCGCGCTGCTCGCGCTGCAGGCGGCGGTTCTGGCGCCGCTGCGCGTCGGTCGGCTGGTGCTGTGCGGCGCGACGCCATCCTTCGTTCAGCGCGACGGCTGGCCGCACGCGCAAGCCCCGGCGCTGCTCGACGGTTTCTGCGAGGCGCTCGCCAGGGACGCCGCGCAGACGCTGCAGCGCTTCATCGCGCTCTTCAATCAGGGCGACCGCGCGGCGCGCGCGCTGACCCGCTCGCTGGTCAAAGCGCTCGCCACCGAAGCGCCGCCCGACGCAGCAACGCTGGTGCGCGGACTCGACTGGCTGCGCTGCGTCGACCTGCGCGCGCAGGTCAAAGCGATCGCTCTGCCGACGCTCGTCATCCACGGCGAGAACGACCCGCTGATGCCGCTCGCTGCGGCATCTTGGCTCGCCGAAACCTTGCCGCAAGCGCGGCTCGAGGTCTTCGGCGGCGCCGCACACGCGCCTTTTGTCAACGACCGTGAGCGCTTTGCCCGCTTGCTCCTCAGCTTCTGCCATGCCTCAAGCCCCCGATAAACAGCGCGTTCGCGAGTCGTTCGACCGCGCCGCGACCACCTACGACGGCGCCGCGCTGGTCCAGCGCCGCGTCTGCGAGCGGCTGCTCGAAGAACTTACCGAACCAGACCGCGCCCCGCGCGCGCTGCTCGACGCCGGCTGCGGCACCGGTTTCGGTTCGCACCTGCTGTGCGCGCGCTGGCCTGACGCGCTGATCACCGGCGTCGATTTCGCGCCTTCAATGCTGGCGCTGGCGCGCCGCAGTGCCGACTGCTGCGCCGCCGACATCGAAAAGCTGCCATTTGCTGACGCCAGCTTCGACCTGTGGTGGTCGAGCCTGTCGATTCAATGGTGCAACGCCGCAGTCGTTTTTGGCGAAGCGTCGCGGGTGCTTGAGCCCGGCGGCCGGATCGCCGTCAGCACGCTCGGCCCGGACACTTTCAACGAGCTGCGCCAGGCCTTCTTGGGCGTCGACCCGCACCGCCACACGCTGCACTTTTGCGCGCCCGAATCGATCGGCGAAGCGCTCGCGCGCGCCGGATTCGTCGACATCGACCTGCGCCGCGAAACGCACACGGTCCACTACTCCGACCTCAAGACGCTGCTGCGCGCGGTCAAGGCGATCGGCGCGCAGAACGTCGGCGCCGGCGGGCGTAGCGGAATGATGGGACGCGGCGCCTGGCAGCAGCTCGAAGAAGCCTACGAACAACACCGCCAGCCCGCCGGCCTGCCGGCAAGCTACGACGTGATCCTGGCTTATGCGACGAAATGAAAAGATCACCACAACGACACGACGAACACAACGATGAACTTGTAAAGAAGGTCGTAACCAACGACTTTGCACTGCCTTGCCTTTTCGTTGTGACCGTTGTGTCCGTTGTGGTTAATGCCTTTTAGGACTTTCCCAACAAACATGAATTCAAACCCAGAGAAACCCGCCTGGTTCGTCGCCGGGACCGACACCGAAATCGGCAAGACTTTTGTCGCCTGCGCGCTACTGCATGCGCTGCGCAATCAGGGACTGTCGGCCATCGGCATGAAGCCGATCGCCGCCGGAACCGATGAGCACGGGCACAACGACGACGTTGAGGCGCTGCTCGCCGCGGCGAGCGTCAAAGCACCGCGCGAGCTGGTCAATCCCTATCTGTTCGCACCGGCAATCGCGCCGCACATCGCTGCCGCGGAAGAAAACCGACCGATCGACATCGAGCGCATCGCGCAATCATTCGCTGCGCTGCGCCCGCTCGCCGACGTACTCGTCGTCGAAGGCGTCGGCGGTTTCTGCGTTCCGCTCGGGCCGACGATCGACGCCGCCGACCTCGCGCAACGGCTCGCGCTGCCGGTAATTCTGGTCGTCGGCATGCGCCTGGGATGCATCAACCATGCGCTGCTCACCGCCCAGGCGATCGCCGCGCGCGGCCTCACGCTGGCCGGCTGGGTCGCCAACCGCATCGACCCGCAGATGGCGCGCTTTGAAGAGAATCTGGCGTCGCTCGAAGCGCGCCTGGCAGCGCCGCTGCTCGGCGTGATTCCGGCCGACAGCACGCCGCAGAAAGCGGCGTGGCTGCTCAGGCTGCCTGCGCACTAACGCAGGCGATGTGCGGCAGGTCGCAATCGCGGTACTGCGCGTGTATTCCCAGGATGTCACTCCAGCACGACAGCAGCGCCTCGACGCATTGTGGATCGAAATGCCGGCCAGAACCGGCGCGCACGTGCGCTGCCGCCTGTTCGATCGGCCAAGCCTTCTTGTAGGGACGCTCGGAGGTCAGTGCGTCAAAAACATCGGCAATCGCCACGATTCGCCCGAAGAGCGGAATAGCGTCGCCGGCCAGGCCAAAGGGATAGCCGCCGCCATCGTATTTTTCGTGGTGCGATATGGCGATCGAGGCGGCCGTCTGCAACACTGCCGACTCGCTTCCTTTGAGCAGTTCAAAGCCGATCTCGGCATGGGTTCTCATCACCGAGAACTCTTCAGCCGTCAGCGCCGCCGGCTTGAGCAGAATATGGTCGGAAATGCCGATCTTGCCGACATCGTGCATCGGCGCGGCGCGCAGAATCAGTTGCTGGTCATCGGCGGAGAGGTCCAGGGCACCGGCGATCAGACGCGAGTAGTGCGACATGCGCTGGATGTGCGCGCCGGTCTCGGGATCGCGAAATTCGGCGGCACGCGACATGCGAAACAGCAGTTCCTGCTCGCGCGCATGCACTGCCGTCGTCGCCTTGCTCACTTCTTCGGCAAGCCACGCCGCGCGGTTCGCGAGTTTCCGCCGGCTGGCGCCGAGCGCCAGCATGTTGCGCACGCGTGCCGAGAATTCGATGCGGTCGACCGGTTTGGTTAGAAAATCGGTCGCGCCAACCTGCAATGCCTCGTAGAGCACGTCGCGATCGTCATTGGCAGTGATCATCAGAATCGGCACGTCTTCGCGGCCGGCGACCGCACGCAGGCGCGTGACGAACTCGATGCCGTCCATCTGCGGCATCATGTAATCGACGACGACGAGGTCGGGCAGATTTTCCGAACACCACGCCAAGCCCCCGGGCGACTCCTCGAAAGGCAGCGCTTCGCAATCGCCCAGCGTACCGATCAGGGCACCCAGCAGCGTCAAATTAATGACGCTATCGTCAACAATAGCGATCCGGTTCATCGCGCCCTCCGTTAATATTCCATTCGAGTATAACAAAGTCATAAAGACAAGGCGTGGACAGCGTGGCCGATAATCAGCCATAATCGTCCGTTAATTTTTCTGGCCATCCCATGAAATTCCTGTTCGACCTGTTTCCGGTGATCCTTTTTTTCGTCGCCTTCAAGTTTGGCGACATCTATCTCGCCACGGGCGTCGCCATGGTCGCGACCTTCGCCCAGATCGGCTGGGTCTGGTTCAAACACCGCAAGGTCGATGCCATGCTCTGGGTCAGTCTGGCGGTGATCACCGTGTTTGGTGGGATGACCTTGTTTTTCCATAACGAGGACTTCATCAAGTGGAAACCGACGGTCCTCTACTGGTCCTTCGCGATCGCGCTCGCCGGCAGCGCGCTGCTCTTCAAGAAGAATCTGATTCGGGTCTTGCTCGCCGAACAGTTCAGACTGCCCGATCCCGTCTGGAACCGGCTTAACTGGTCGTGGGTCGGATTTTTCGCCTTCATGGGCGTCGCCAACCTCGCGGTCGCCTTCGCCTTCAACTTTTCGACCGATACCTGGGTCAATTTCAAGCTGTTTGGCGGCACCGGCCTGATGTTCGTTTTCGTGATCATTCAGGGCCTGCTGCTTTCAAAATACATTGAGGAGGACAAGTAATGCTCTACGCCATCGTTGGCCAAGACGTCCCTGATTCGCTCGCCGCCCGCCTCGCCGCCCGGCCGGCCCACGTCGAACGGCTCAAGGCGCTGCAGGAGCAAGGACGCATGATCCTGGCCGGACCTTTCCCGGCCATCGACTCGCCCGACCCCGGCCCGGCCGGTTTCTCCGGCAGCCTGATCGTCGCCGACTTTGCTTCGCTTGAAGCAGCGCAGGCCTGGGCCGCTGCCGACCCCTACGTGGCCGCTGGCGTCTATGGCAACGTCGTCGTCAAACCATTCAAGCAGACCATGCCGTCATGACGCAGGCCGCAGACGCCGAAGACCGATCGGAATTTGAAGCGACGCTGCGCGAGCAGCTGGCCGAACTCGACCCACTGCGCCTCGAGCTGATCGACGACTCGGCCAAGCACGCCGGCCACGCCGGCGCCAGAAGCGGCGGCGGCCACTACCGATTGCTCATCGTTTCGGCAAGCTTTTGCGGAAAATCGACGCTGGCGCGTCACCGGCTCGTCTATGACGCCCTTGGCGAGCTGATGCGTAGTAAAATTCATGCCTTGAGCATCCAATCGCTAACGCCTGACGAAGCGCAGTGAATACTCTGGTCACCACGAACTCTATCCTACCCAACAAACCCCAGACTAAAGGACACCCTTAAATGCACAACCCTTCAAAACTTGCGGCAGCACTGCTCATCGGAACAATGCTTTCGGCATCGGCACTGGCCGCCGGCAATGCCTTCGTAACGGTCAACGGCGTTGCCGTTTCGCAAAACATGGCCAACGTCTTCATCGCCGAGCAGAAAGCGCAGGGCGCCCCCGACACGCCCGAACTCAAAAATGCCGTTCGCGAAGAACTGATCCGTCGTGAGCTGCTGCTCCAGGAAGCCAAGAAGGCGGGGCTCGACAAAAAACCCGACATCGCTGCGCAAGCCGAGGCGGCGCGCCAGGCGTTCTTTGTCCGCGCCTACGTCCAGGAATACGTCAAGAAGAACCCGATCAGCGACGAGCAGCTCAAAGCGCAATACGAGACGATCAAGACTCAACTCGGCAATACCGAATACAAAGCGCGCCACATCCTGGTCAAGGATGAAGCCGACGCCAAAGCAATCATCGACAACCTCAAGAAAGGCGCCAAGTTTGAGGAACTGGCCAAGCAATCGATTGATCCGGGCTCCAAGGACAACGGCGGCAACCTCGACTGGGCGAGCGCCGGCAACTTTGTCAAACCCTTTAGCGATGCGCTGACCGGACTAACCAAGGGCAAGTACACCGAAACCCCGGTCAAGACCGACTTCGGCTACCACATCATCATGCTCGAAGACACCCGCCCACTGACCGTTCCGGCCTTCGAGGAAATCAAGCCGCGCCTGCTCCAGCAAGCCCAAGGGCAGCAGATCAACAAGATGGTCGACGCGCTGCGCGCCAAGGCCAAGGTCGAGTAAGCTGCGCTTGATCAGACGAAACGCCGGAGGGCTTGAAGCTCCCGGCGTTTTTTTTCGCTTAACCAGGACCAAGCATGTTGAAAAATTCGCTCATCGCGCTGCTGCTCGCCAGCGTAACGTCCGCCAGTTCTGCCGTGCTTCCGCCAAAGTACCTTGCGGTCAAGGACTTCAAGCAGTGCCTAGCGACTCAGCAAATAAACAGCTACAGCGCGTGGTGCATGCCGTCGGAAAAACCGCAGAGTTGCCCGCAGGCGAGCTGGGATGAGCTCAAAGCGCTCACCGGTGCCGACCGAGTCCCCGATTGCCCGGCCGATTCTGACTTGGCAACGTCCACGCCAGCAGCCAAGCCGACCGACCGCTAAGGCTTTGCGGATTTGGCCAGCGGCCTCTTACCCGGGCTCTGGCGACCTCATTCGCCGCACTGACATAAGCGACCCGCGGGTCGCTCTTTTCGCTTGACGCCGGCGCTTAAGCCACCCACTGCCGCGCGTTGCGGAACATGCGCAGCCACGGCGAATCTTCGCCCATGCCTTCGGGATGCCAAGACATCTGGACGCTGCGGAAGATGCGCTCGGGGTGCGGCATCATGATCGTGAAGCGGCCATCAAAGGTTGTGACGCCGGTGATCCCGTCCGTCGAACCGTTGGGGTTATACGGGTAGACTTCGGTCGGCTGGCCGCCACCCACCGAGTTGTCGAGGTAGCGCATCGCGACCAGCGCGCTTGCCTGCTGTTCGGCGCTAGCGAAACTGGCGCGCCCTTCGCCGTGCGAGACGACCACCGGCAGGCGGCTGCCGGCCATGCCATTGAAGAACAGCGACGGCGATTCAGGAATTTCGACCATGGTGAAGCGCGCCTCGAACTGCTCGACGCGGTTGCGCTCGAAGCTCGGCCAGGCAGCGGCGCCGGGGATCAGGTCTTTGAGTGCGCTCATCATCTGGCAACCGTTGCAGACGCCAAGCGCGAAGGCGTCGGGGCGAGCGAAGAAGCGTGAAAACTCGTCGCGCGCGCGGCCGTTGAAGAGGATCGTCCGCGCCCAGCCTTTGCCGGCGCCGAGCACGTCGCCGTAGGAGAAGCCGCCGCAGGCGACCGCCCCCTTGAAGGCATCGAGCGAAACGCGGCCGGCGAGGATGTCGCTCATATGCACGTCGACCGTGGCAAATCCCGCGCGATCGAAGGCCGCGGCCATTTCGACGTGGCCATTGACGCCCTGCTCGCGCAGAATCGCGACCTGGGGACGCGCACCGACGTTGATGAACGGCGCAGCAACATCCTCAACCGGATCGAAAGTGAGCGAGAACGACAGTCCGCCATCGGTGACATCGAGGATGCGGTCGTATTCCTGCTGCGCGCATTCAGGATTATCGCGCAGCGACTGCAGGCGATAACTCATCTCCGACCAGGCGCGTTGCAGATCGACGCGTTTTTCGCGCAGCGCATTCTTGGCGTTGCGGATCACGCGAATTTCGTCCCAGGAATTGGGCGAACCGATGAAGTGCGAGCAGGCGCCCAAGCCCGCTTCACGCAGCACGCTCATCACCCGCGAGCGGTCATCGCGACGGATCTGCAGCACGGCGCCGAGTTCCTCGGCGAACAGCGCGCGAACCAGTTGCTCGAAAGCGCGGCCTTGCAACAGCTCGGGTTTCTTTTCGCTGCCATCGACATCGCTAGCCAGCGCATCGAAACAGAGGCCATCCATGTCAAGCGAGACGCCGCAATGCGCGGCGAACGCCATTTCGGCGACTGCGGCGAACAGCCCGCCGTCGGAGCGGTCATGGTAGGCGAGCAGAAAATTCTCGCGACCCAGTTGCTGGATGGCGACAAAGAACGATACGAGCTTGGCCGGATCGTCGACGTCGGGCGTCTGCGACCCGGTGGCGTTATAGACCTGCGCCAGCGCCGAACCGCCCAGGCGATTCTTGCCGTCGCCGAGATCGACGAGCAGCAGGTCGCTCTCGCCGCAATCGAGCCTGAGTTGCGGCGTTGCCGTGCCGCGCGCGTCTTCGACCTTGGCGAACGAGGTAACGACCAGCGACAAGGGCGAAACGACCTGCTTCTTCTGCCCAGCGTCTTCCCAGGCGCTGCGCATCGACAGAGAATCCTTGCCGACCGGGATCGAGACGCCGATTCTCTGGCACAGGTCGGAGACCGCACGAACCGTATCGAACAATCGCGCATCCTCGCCCGGCGCGCCGGCGGCGGCCATCCAGTTGGCTGACAGCTTGACGTCGCCGAGCTTGGCGATGCTCGCGGCGACGATATTGGTCAGCGCCTCGCCGACCGCCATGCGGCCCGATGCCGGCGCGTCGAGAATCGCCAGCGGCGTGCGCTCGCCCAGCGCGAAGGCTTCGCCGAGCGTCGTGCGGTAACCCATGGTCGTCACCGCGACGTCGGCGACCGGCACCTGCCAGGGACCGACCATCTGGTCGCGCGCGGTGAGTCCGCCGACGCTGCGATCGCCGATGGTGATCAGGAAAGTCTTGTCGGCGACTGCCGGCAGGCGCAGCACACGGTACGCGGCGTCTTTCAATTCGACCGAGGTCGGGTCAAAGGCCACTTCGAGCGACGGCTGGTGGCTGACTTCGCGAGTCATTCGCGGCGGCTTGCCGAGCAGCGCGTCCATGTCCATGTCGACCGGCTTGTTGGCGAAATGCCGGTCGGCGACGGTCAGGCGATTGTCGTCGGTGGCCACGCCGACGACCGCGAACGGGCAGCGCTCGCGTTCGCACAGCGCAGCGAATTCGGGCAGTCGCGATGGCGCGATGGCCAGCACGTAGCGTTCCTGCGCTTCGTTGCTCCAGATCTCGGCGGGCGACATTCCCGGCTCTTCGATGTTGACGTCGCGCAGTTCGAAACGCGCGCCGCAACCAGCGCCGTGCGCGAGTTCAGGCAGCGCGTTGGAAATGCCGCCGGCGCCGACGTCGTGCACCGAGAGGATCGGATTGCCCTGCCCCGGCGTCGATCCGTCGCCCTGCGGCGCGCCCATTTGCCAGCAGCGGTCGATGACTTCCTGCGCGCGCCGCTCCATTTCGGGGTTGCCGCGCTGGACCGAAGCGAAATCGAGGTCTTCGCTGTTGGCGCCGGTGCTCATCGAGCTCGCCGCGCCGCCGCCCAGGCCGATCAGCATGCCGGGACCGCCAAGCTGGATCAGCAGCGTTCCGGGAGCAAAGGTCGGCGCCTTGAGCGACTGGCTGTCGGCGATGTTGCCGACGCCGCCGGCGACCATGATCGGCTTGTGATAGCCGTAGACGACCGCGTCATCAGCGCTGCCGACGCGCTGCTCGTAGGTGCGGAAATAACCGGCGAGATTGGGGCGACCGAATTCGTTGTTGAACGCCGCCGCGCCGATCGGCCCTTCGAGCATGATGTCGAGCGCCGAAGCGATTCGCGCCGGCCGGCCGTAGCCCGCGCCCTGGGTTTCCCAGGCTTGCAGCGCTTCGGGCAGGTAGAGGTTGGAAACCGAAAAGCCGCACAGGCCGGCCTTGGGCTTGGAGCCGCGGCCGGTCGAACCTTCGTCGCGGATCTCGCCGCCGGAGCCGGTCGCCGCGCCCGGGAAAGGCGAAATCGCGGTCGGATGGTTGTGCGTCTCGACCTTGGCCAGGATGTGCGTCAGTTCCTCGTTCCAGCCGTAAGCGCCGGCCTCGCCCGGCGAAAAACGGGCGACCGGCGCGCCTTCGAAGACCGATGAGTTGTCGGAATATACGACGACGTTGCCTTCGGGGTGCGCCGCGTGCGTCTCGCGGATCATGCCGAACAGCGTTTCCTTACGCGGCGCGCCGTCGATCACCCAGGCGGCGTTGAAGATCTTGTGCCGGCAGTGCTCGGAATTGGCCTGCGCGAACATCATCAGTTCGACGTCGGTCGGATTGCGAGCGGTCTTGTTCACGAAGAGGTCGACGAGGTAATCGATCTCGTCGTCCGAGAGCGCCATGCCGAGCTCGCGGTTGGCAGCGACCAGCGCGTCGCGACCGCCGCCGAGCAGGTCGATGGTGGTCAGCGGCTTGGGCGCGAAGTGGCGGAAGAGCTCCGCAGTCTCTCCAAAATCGCCGAGCACCGTCTCGGTCATGCGGTCGTGCAGCAAGACCGCGATCTGCGCGCGCTGCGAGCCGGACAGCGCGCCCTGCGGCACTTCCAGGCGGTAAGCGACGGCCCGTTCGATGCGCTCGATGGCTGAAAGGCCGCTGTTGTGCGCGATGTCGGTCGCTTTCGACGACCACGGCGAGATCGTTCCGATGCGCGGCGTCACCAGAAACAGCTCGCCGCCCGCGCCATCCTGCTGGGGGCGCTCTTCGAGCAAGGCCGCCAGCTGCTTTCGATCGTCGTCGCCGAGCGCGCACTTGAGCTTGGCGAGGTGCCAGTACTCGGCGCTGGCCAGCGTCGCCGCCGGAACCAAGTCCTGGATACGCTGCTGCAGCCCCTGCAGACGGAAAGCGGAAAAAGCGGGATTACCGCGCAGAAAGAGGATGTCGGCCATGGCAATTGACTGAAAAATGCAGGTAAACCTGCGTGGAAACAAAAGAGACGCGCAAAGCGGCGCGAAGGCAAGCGCAACGAAGGCGCCATTATAGCCGACAGCTCGCGCGTGCCAGAGGTAGACTCGCGGCTTGCCACGTCCTCTCTGGAGAATTTGCATGACCCCACGTTCGATCATCATCGACGCCGACCCGGGACACGACGACGCCGTCGCGCTGCTGCTGGCGCTCGCTTCGCCCGAACTCGACACGCTCGGCATCACCACGGTCGCCGGCAACGTTCCGCTGGCGCTGACCAGCCGCAACGCACTCAGCATCGTCGAACTCGCCGGACGCGGCGACGTTCCGGTCTTTGCCGGCGCCGACAAGCCGCTGCTGCGCGCCCCGATCAGCGCCGAACACGTGCATGGACAGAGGGGGCTGGGCGGCGTTTCGCTGCCCGAGCCGACGCGACCGCTGGCCACTGAAAACGCGGTCGATTTCATCATCCGCACGCTGCGCGAGAAACCGGCCGGCAGCGTGACGCTGTGCGCGCTCGGCCCGCTCACCAATCTCGCGCTGGCGCTAATGCAAGCGCCCGGGATCGCCGCGCGGCTGCGCGAAATCGTGTTGATGGGCGGCGCCTACGGCGCTGGCGGCAACGTCACGCCTTGCGCCGAGTTCAACCTCTATGCCGATCCGCACGCCGCGCAAGTCGTTTTCCGCAGCGGCGCGCCGATTGTGATGCTGCCGCTCGACGTCACGCACCAGGTGGTATCGACGCGCGAGCGAATCGCGGCGATCGGCGAGCTCGGCAACCGCGCCGGCCGGACCGTCGCGCAGCTGCTGTCGTTCGCCGCCAGTACCGGCATCGAGAATTTCGGCGGCGACGGCGCGCCGCTGCACGACCCCTGCGTCGTCGCCTATCTGCTGCGCCCCGAGCTGTTCGGCGGCCGCCACATCAACGTCGAGATCGAAACCGGCAGCGCGCTGACGATGGGAATGAGCGTCGCCGACTGGTGGGGAGTGAGCGGACGGCCAGCCAACGCCACTTTCATGCGCACGGTTGACGCGACAGGCTTCTACGCGCTGCTCGGCGAAAGGCTGGCGCGGCTGCCTTAGCGTCAGCGCAAAAACATTTTGGTAACATTACCAAAACGGGGCATAATCCAGCAATCCTGAACGGAAAGCTGGAGCATGCCTTGAACGTCAAAGACGCCATCCTCGACGCCAGCGTCACGCTGCTCAAAGACAAAGGAATCGCCGCGCTGACGCAGCCGCAGGTCGCCAAGGCTGCGGGAATCAAGCAGAGCCACCTGACCTATTATTTTCCGACGCGCGCCGACCTGCTGCTCGGCGTCGCCGAGCACTCGATCAGCGTGACGATGGCCCAAGTCGGCGCGCGTCTGCGCGACAAGCCTGAGCCGGCGACGATCGCCAGCGTCGTCGCCGATTTGATGATCAGTGGAATTCCACCGCGGCTGATCATCGGGCTGATCGTCGCCGCCGACGCCGAACCGGGAATTCGCCAGTCACTGGCCAAATTCATCAAGACCGTTCGCGAACGCATGCGCGACGTATTGTCCAGCGCCGGACTGACGGCCAGCGCTTCGGCCGTGCTGCTCTTCCACGCCACCATCGTCGGACTCGCCGTGATGCACCAGGCGCGGCTGTCGCCCGAGTCGGCAGACGACATCAAGGACGGCGTCGCCGCCATCCTGCGTCTGCTGGCGCCGCCCGCCATCGAGGAGAAAACCGCATGAACCCAGCATTTACGCCACGCCTTGCCGCCCTGCTGCTGGCGGCGCTGGTCGGTGCCTGCGACCAGGACCCTGCGCCGGCCTACCAGGGCTACGTCGAAGGCGAATACCTCTATCTCGCGGCGCCGCAAGCAGGCTACCTCAAGTCGCTCGACGCCGCGCGCGGCACGCGCGTCGTCGCTGGACAAGCGCTGTTCGCCATCGCCAGCGACCCCGACGCGCAGGCGCTCGACGAGGCTGAAGCACGCGCCGGGTCGGCGCGAGAAAAAGTCGAGAACCTCAAGGAGCCGCGCCGCGCGCCCGAGATCGCCGCGCTTGAAGCCAATCTGCAAGCAGCGCAGGCCACGCTGCGGCTGGCGCGAACGCGCCTGGCGCAACAGCAGGCGCTGGCGCGCGCCAAATTCGTCTCGCAGGCCGCGCTCGACGAGGCGACCAGCGCTCATGACCAGGCACTCGCCCAGGTCGAAGCGGCGCGCCAGCAGTTGGCCAGCTATCGCGCGACGCTCGGTCGGCAAGCCGAGGTGCGCGGCGCGCAGGCCGACCTGCAGGCGGCCGCCGCGCTGGTCGCGCAAAAGCGCTGGCAGGTCGAACGCAAGGCCGTCAGCGCCCCAGTCGCCGGCGAAGTCGCCGAGACCTATTACCGCCCCGGCGAATGGGTCGCGGCCGGCGCCGCAGTCGCCAGCCTGCTGCCCGACACCCGCCGCCGTCTGCGTTTTTATGTCGCCGAAAACCAGATCGCCGCGCTGCAACCCGGTCAGCGCGTCGAGGCGAGCTGCGACGGCTGCGCCGCTCCGATCGTCGCCACCATCGACTTCATCGCGGCGCAGGCCGAATACACGCCGCCGGTGATCTACAGCCGTGGTAGCCGCGAAAAGCTGGTCTTCCGCGTCGAAGCGGCGCCCGACGCGCCGCAAGCGGCAAGCCTGCGCCCGGGACTGCCGGTTGACGTGCGCCTGGTGGCGCACTGACATGGAAACGGCGATGAAGATTGAGAAGGACAGCGCGCCGCTCATCATCGACGTCGCCGGGATCAACAAGCATTTCGGCGACAAGCACGTGGTCAAGGATCTTTCCTTGCAGGTTCGCCGCGGCGAGATCTTCGGCTTCCTCGGGCCCAACGGCAGCGGCAAGACGACGTCGATCCGCATGCTGTGCGGACTGCTGACGCCCGACAGCGGCAGCGGCAGCTGCCTGGGACTCGACGTGCTGACGCAAAGCAGCGAGATCAAGCGTCAGGTCGGCTACATGACGCAGAAGTTCTCGCTGTGGGACGACCTCACCATCAGCGAAAACCTCGATTTCGTCGCGCGCATGTTCGGCATGAAACAGCGCCGCATCGTCGTCGACCGCGCGCTTGATGAACTGGGACTTACCGGCCGCCGCGACCAGCTCGCCGGAACGCTGTCGGGCGGCTGGAAGCAGCGCCTGGCGCTGGCCTCCTGCCTGCTGCACGAACCGCAGCTGCTGCTGCTCGACGAACCGACCGCCGGCGTTGACCCCAAGGCGCGGCGCGACTTCTGGGAGGAGATCCACCGCCTGTCGGCGGCCGGGATCACGGTACTAGTGTCGACGCACTACATGGACGAGGCCGAGCGCTGCCACCGTCTCGCCTACATCGCCTACGGCACGCTGATGGCGTCGGGAACCGCCGCCGAGGTGGTCGCCGGCCAGCAGCTGCAGACCTGGGAGATTGCCGGCGGCGGACTGCAGGGCCTCGGCGAGGCGCTGCGCGCGCTGCCCGGCGCCGATCTGGTCGCCAGCTTCGGCGCCACGCTGCACGTCTGCGGCCGCGACGGCGCGACGCTCGAGGCAAGCCTCAGCACTTTCCTGCGCGACCGGCCGCTGACCCTAAGCCGCGTCACGCCGTCGCTCGAGGATGCCTTCATCGACCTGATGCAAGGCAGCCAGGACCAGTTCAAGGGGTGAGACGATGAAGCGCTTCTCGAATTTTTCGGGTTTTTCATTTTCGCGCTGGCTCGGCATCATGCTCAAGGAATTCATCCAGCTCAAGCGCGACCGGCTGACCTTCGGCATGATCGTCGGCATCCCGATCATCCAGCTCTTGCTCTTCGGCTTTGCCATCAACTCCGACCCCAAGCAGCTGCCGACCGCCGTGGTCATGGCTGACCCTGGCCCTTTCGCTCGCGCCTACGTCGCGGCGATGCACAACAGCGACTACTTCACCATCGTCGGCAGCGTCGACGAAAAACGCGCCGAGGAACTGCTCGACCGCAGCGAGGTCCAGTTCGTCGTCACCTTCCCGTCCGGCTTTCACCGCGACCTGGTCCGCGGCAAATCGCCGGTGCTGCTGGTCGAGGCCGACGCCACCGACCCGATGGCTACCGGCGGCGCCATCGCCGTGCTCAACCATCTGGGTGCCGAGGTCTTCGCCCCCGACCTGCCGGGGCTCGAAAGGAGCGCCTCGGCGCCGCTCGAACTGCGCGTGCATCGACGCTACAACCCCGAGGGACTGACCGCGTACAACATCGTCCCCGGGCTGCTCGGCGTGATCCTGACGCTCACGCTGGTGCTGATGACGGGCCTGGCCATGACGCGCGAGCGCGAGCGTGGCACCTTCGAGAACCTGCTGGCGACGCCGGCGACGCCGGTCGAGGTGATGACCGGCAAGATCGTCCCCTACATCCTGATCGGCCTCATTCAGGTCACGCTGATCCTCGCCGCGGCGCGCTGGATCTTCGACGTACCGATGCACGGCAGCCTGCTGCTGCTCTATGCCATCGTGCTGCTGTTCATCTGCGCCAACCTGCTGCTCGGCATCACCTTCAGTTCGATCGCGCGCAACCAGCTGCAGGCGATGCAGATGACCTTTTTCTTCTTCCTGCCTTCGATGCTGCTCTCGGGTTTCATGTTCCCGTTTCGCGGCATGCCGCAGTGGGCGCAGATGGTCGGCAACGCGCTGCCGCTGACGCACTTCCTGGTGCTCATCCGCGGCATCATGCTCAAGGGCAACACCATCGCCATGCTCTGGGACCACAGCTGGCCGATCCTGCTGTTCATCGCCGTGGTACTGGCGATCGGTCTGAAGACCTTCCGCCGTACGCTCGACTGATCGTCAGCCACCCGAGCGCGCGACGCAAGAACGCGATGGAATGGCGAGCCGCAAGCGCTCGCCGACCGCCACCGCCAGCTGCACGTAGTCTTCGATACAGGCGATGACGCCATCCTCGGCCGATTGCAGGCCGCCAACCAGTACTACCCGACAACCGGCGGCCAGCGCCGACGTCATTCCGGCGGGCGCGTCCTCGAAAACGATGCAGTCGCGCGGATCGACGCCGAGCTTCTCGGCGGCCTGCCGATAGGGCTCGGCCGACGGCTTGCCCTGGCGCACCGTTTCGGCGCTCACCACGGCGCTCGGCAAGGCCAGCGCACAACTGGCGAAGCGCGCTTCGAGCAGCGGACGCGGCGCCGAAGTGACGACGGCCCAGCGCGCGTCGGGCAGGCTGGCCAGCACGCGGTCGACGCCGGCGACGACGCCGAGGCCTTCTCGGCCCAGGTCGAGCGCCTCAATCCACGCCGTTTCGGCGGCGATGTCGAGCTCGGGAGCGACCCGGCGCAAGGTGTCCGCGGTGCGTACGCCATGCGTAAATGGACGCACGTCGTCGAGCGCGAGACCGTGCCGCGCGCACCAGAGCGCCCAGGCGCGGTCGACGTGCAGGCGCGAGTCGATGATCGTGCCGTCCATGTCGAACAACAAAGCCTGGGTTTCAAAGTAACGCATGGCGACGCTCCCGCGGGGTTGGACTGGAAGAAGGCGACTATGCGCCGCGGCCACAGTTTGCGGTTTTGCTAAGAGCGCAGTTTTCTCTACAATCAGCTCATTTAGGCCGAACAGGATAACCCATATGCTGACACGCGAAGTGGTCAACTACAGCCACGGGCAGTGCTGGCATTACCAGCGACTCGACGTCAAGCAAGTGCCGTTCGCCTGGCATTACCACCCGGAGTTCGAACTGACGCTGACGCGCCGCGCCGAGGGCGTGCGTTACGTCGGCGGCGACGTCACGCGCTTTGGCGAGCCCGACCTGATGCTGGTCGGACCCAACCAGGCGCACACCTGGCAGGCGACACCGCGCGCCGACGGTCGCTTGCAGCAGGTACAGGTGATCTTTTTCACCGGCGAGTGGATCGAACAACTCGCTGCCGCCGGCCTGCCCGAGCTCTCCGCGCTCGCGCAGTGGTTACGCGGCGCGCAAAACGGCGTCGAATTCAGCCGTCCCTGCGCCAGCCGCATGCTGACGCGCTTCGATCGACTGGACGCGGCGCGGGGAGCGAGACGGCTGGGCTGCCTGCTCGAAATCCTCGACGATCTGGCGCGCGATGATGGGGCGCGCTTCCTCGACGGCGCGCGCCGCCTGGAACTGATCGATCAGCGCACCGAAAGCGCGCTCGACTGGCTGCACCGGCACTATCGCGAACCGCTCACGCTCGCCGACCTCGCCGCCGCCGCGCGTTCCAGCACAGCGACGCTCAAGCGCCTGTTTCGGCGGCAACTGCACGAAAACGTGTCGGGCCTGCTGGCGCAGCTACGCATCGGCCACGCGTGCCATCTGCTGATCACCACTTGCCTACCGGTGCGGATTGTCGGCGAACAGAGCGGTTTTCCCAGCCCGAGCCATTTCTACAAGCAGTTCTTCGCCGCCAAGGCAATGCCCCCCGGCGCTTTCAGGCGACGCTACCACCTCGCACAGCGGCAGCAATCAGCCGGCGCCGGGGTGAGCGGCCCAGACTATTTTCCGCTCTGAGCGCGACGAATCAGCTCGGCGAGCTGTTTTTTCTGGCCCTCGTCGAGCTTGTCGATGCTCTTCTTCCAACCGTAGTTACTGTAGTTGGCCTGGACGAATTGCCATCCCGCCGATCCATAAGCGTCGATTCCGGCCCTGAGTTTGGGCACCGCTTCGACGACCGACCTGAACTGTTTCCAGGGCAGGCGCTGCAAGTCTTTTTCCATTTTCGCGCTATCGACCTCGGCGTTCGCCACCCGCGTTCCGGCGGGCGAATGCACCGTGCCAGAAGCGTTCGCCGCGAGGACCGGGGCGCCAGCCAAAACGAACAGCAGCAGGGCAAAAATCGCTTTCATGCGCTGCAGTTTACACCAGGCCGATCGGCGATGCCGCAAGGCACCCATTCGACGCTTTCGACGCCAAGCCAATCGCCTCTTGACGAGAGGTGTCGCGATGCGCTCTACTTCGACCATGAGCACCAAATGGGTTTTCCGATTTCAACGGACCGCGAAGCTGTGATCGAGCTATTGACAGCGCAGCGTTCGCGATCAGCCGAGGCGAAAACAGCAGGAAGCTGATGAGCAAATTCAAAACCCTTTTGCTGGCCTACCATGGCGGCAACAACCACGCTATTTCGCTTGCCGCCCGACAATTCTCCGAGAATGTGACGCAGCGAACGAATGGGCAGATCACCATCGCCACCGTCCAGAACAGCGCCTTGGGAAGCATTCCCCAATTGCTTCGTCTGGTCATCGACGGTTCGGCCGATATGGCGCTTCTGCCGTACGAGCGCCTTGGTCTGTACGCGCCGAAATTCGGCTGCGTCTGCATGCCCTTCGTGTTCGACGACCACGCCCACGCCGACCGGGTGCTCGACGCCGAGTTCGACGCCTGGGCTCGACCCAGCCTGACGCCCTTGGGCGTCACCTTGCTCGGTGGCTGGGAATGGGGATTCCGTCAGCTATCAAATTCCCGCCGCCCGATCCTGCGCCCCGAGGATATTCAAGATCTGAAGATCCGCCTGCCGCCGGTGCCGCCCTTCCGTTCAATGGTGGTGGCGCTCGGTGGCATACCGGTGATGGTCGAATTTTCGCAACTGGTTCGCGCCATTCGACGAGGACTGATCGATGGACAGGAAAACCCGGTGTCGGTAATCCATTCGCTGGGCTTGCAGTTCGACCAGAAATATCTCTCGCTACTCAACTATATCTACGGACTGCTCGGTCACGTCGTCAACAGCGCCTGCTTCGCAGGCCTGACCGACGAGCAGAAAATCATACTCAAAGAAGAGTCGCTCAAGGCGGCAGAACTCGCGCGCCAATTTGCCCGTTCTCACGAAGCCGAGCAACTCGACGAGTTCGCCAGGCAGGGAATGCAGATTGACCGTCCCGACGTGGCGCCATTCAAGGCGCTGATGAAGCCTGTCTATGCAGAGCTTGGCGAAATCTATGGCGCCGAAAACGTTCGCAGCTTCCTCGCCATGGTCGAACGCCAACGCCAGACGACGGAGCGATTAGCGACATGAACGAAGCAATATCCATCAGTCCATGGCTCGCCACGGTGCTCAACACGATGGCGGAAGGCGTTCTTGGGATGGACCAGGAGCAGCGGATCACCAGCGCCAATCGCTCGGCCGAGCACCTGCTCGGCTGGACCAGCGAAGAGCTCGTTGGCCGTCAGGTGAGCGATTTTCTGCAAGCGCGCCAGCGTGATGGAAGCGGCTCCCCTGAAAGCGGCAGTCCGTTCGCCTGGCTCAAAGACCGCGGCGAACTGTACTTCATCGAGGACGTCTTCCTGCGCAAGGACGGCCGCACGGTCGACCTCGAGATCTCAGCACTCGCGCTACCGCAACACGATTCCAAGACCTACGCCATCGTTCTGCTGGCCGACATCGCCGAGCGCAAGGAAAGCCAGGCCGCCTTGCTCAAGGCTTTCGCCGATCGCGACACGCTCAATCAGGTACTCGAAGCGGCGCAAATCCGCTTGTTGCAGGCGGAGAAAATGGCCTCGGTGGGGCATCTGGCGGCTGGCGTCGCGCACGAGATCAACAATCCGATCAGCTTTGTCAGTTCCAATCTGCACGCGCTCAAGGCGCAGATCGCCGACCTGTTGTCGGTCCTCGGCGCGTATCAGCAGGCTGAAACGGCGCTATCCGCGTTCCCCGACCTGCTTGATGCGATCAATACGGCCAAGGACGCCGCCGATCTGGGTTTTCTGCAACAGGACATGAACAACCTGATCGTCGAGTCGCTCGAAGGGGTCGACCGCGTCAAGAAAATCGTCGACAACCTCAAGGATTTTTCGCGCGTCGATTCTGCCGATTGGCAGTATGTCAACCTTGAAAATGGGCTGGAGAGTACGCTCAAGATGCTCGGGGACGAAATCAGGGACAAGGCCGAGATTGTCAGGCGCTATTGCGGCCAGCCCGAAATCGAGTGTATCGCTTCACAGATCAATCAAGTCTTCATGAATTTGCTGCTCAACGCGGCGCAGGCCATTGAGCAAAGCGGAACCATCACGCTGCGTACCGGCTTTGACCAAAGCCAAGCCTGGGTCGAGATCGAAGACAGCGGCCGCGGTATCCGGCCAGAACACCTGGGAAAGATCTTCGAGCCCTTCTTTACGACGCAACCCGTCGGCAAGGGAACGGGGCTCGGCTTGTCGCTGGCCTACGGGATTATCCGGCACCACCACGGCAGCCTGGTGGCGTCGAGCACCTTGGGCAAAGGCTCGGTTTTTCGGATCACCCTGCCACGCAGCAGAGTAGACGACAGTATTGCATGACGCCGACGGGCTTTTGGCAACAGCTCCTAGCTTCAAGAGCAGCTCATCGCTGACGGATTTGACAGCGCAGACGCTTGCGCAACCATCGACGCCGATGATCTTGCGATCACGGCACTCATAAAAACACTGGAGAAAAAAATGAAATCTTTGCTGCTATCCGCCATGCTGCTGGTCTCCAGCGGCGCCTTTGCCGAACTGGTCTATGACCGGCCGGTGAGCGACAAAATCGATTCCGGCGCCATCGAGTACTTCATTCAGGGCAAGGGCGGCGCCACGCCGAAGGGCAATGCCGCCTGCGAGGATGGCTTGTTCTATAACGACCACTTCATCGCCCTTTACGACGGCGCCACCGATAAATCGGGCAAATCGTACAACGGCAAGAAAGGCGGGCGTATCGCCGAGGAAATCATCGAGAGCGTGTTCAAGGGCCTGCCGCCCGATGCCAGCAAAGAAGATACGCTGGCGCGCATCAATCAGTCCTACCAGGACTTCTACAAGGCGCATCCGGAAATGGACTTCGTCAAGAACACCACTTGGCGCCCGACCGCCACGCTGATCTGGTACAGCTTCGCGCGCCGCGAGCTGGTGGCGATCGGCGACTCCAAGGCCCGTGTCGACGGCGTGAATATCAACAAGAAAAGCAAACTGGTCGATGACCTCAACAGCGAATTGCGCGTCAGGGTGATCAAGCAGCTCAAGCTCAGCGAGGCCGATATCGCCCAGAACGACCTGGGCCGCTTCTACATCCTGCCGCTACTTGAACGCCAGTCCGATTACCAGAACAACCCCAAAGCGCCCAAGGCATTTCAATACTGGGCGATCGACGGTTTTGACGTCCCCGCCGAGGAAGTTCTGGTCTGGCGTTTCGACCAGACGCCGAAGCTGATCGAGTTGAGCAGCGACGGTTACGAAAACTACCCGGCGGCGAGCAACGTCAAGGCTTACGAGGAAGACTTCGCAAGCTTCCTCAAGGAGGACCCGCAGCGAATCAAATACCCTTCAACCAAAGGGCTGCAGCAAGGCAACGTCAGCTTTGACGATCGCGCCGTGCTGATCTACAAGGCAAAATAGTCGTCTCTGCGTTTGCTCTTCGAAGCGCAGACAAATCGAGTATATAGTCGTGGTTTTACCTAGGGTGTGTTGACATACATTTCGTGGAGCGCGTTGTCGCGAGGGGGCAGTGGATACTAGGCGCGCGCTGCTGCCCGCACTGGTGTGCGGGCAAGGCGAGCAACGACGTAGACGCTGTCCTCTCGCGGCAACCCTTCGGGGCGGCATCTGTACGGGCGCATCGCGGTGTTGCGACGGCTTGCCTGGCACCAGCCAGGCTGCGCCGCCGCGCCTTGCGCTGCATCCCGTACAGATACCGTCGCGCCCATGAAATATATGTCAACACACCCTAGCCACGAGGCATCGTTATGAACCGGCATCGCTCGCTCAAGCTGCTTGGCGCCGCAGTATTGGCATCGTCTTCCCTGCTCACCCAGGCGGCGTCGATCACCCCGGTCGTCGCGCAACACGGCATGGTCGTCAGCGCGCAGCACCTGGCGACCCGGATCGGCATCGATGTCTTGAAGCGCGGCGGCAACGCCGTCGACGCTGCCGTCGCCGTCGGCTACGCGCTCGCCGTCGCCTACCCGGCAGCGGGCAACCTGGGCGGTGGCGGCTTCATGACGCTGCAACTCGCCGACGGGCGCAAGACCTTCATCGACTTTCGCGAAAAAGCGCCGCTGGCGGCGACCGCCAATATGTATCTCGACCGCGACGGCAATGTCGTCAAGGGGCTGAGCACGCGCGGCTACCTCGCCGTCGGCGTTCCCGGCAGCGTCTCCGGATTCGAGTACGCGCGCGAGAAATACGGCACGATGAAACGCGGCACGCTGATCGCTCCGGCGATCGCGCTCGCCGAGAAAGGTTTCGTTCTGACGCAGGGCGACATCGACCTGCTGCACACGGCGACGGCTGATTTTGCCAAGGACGCCCCGAGCGCAGCGATCTTCCTCAAGCGCGGCGAGCCGTTCGCGGTCGGCCAAAAGCTGGTGCAGAAAGACCTCGCCAGGACGCTCAAGGCGATCAACGCGCGTGGCACCGCCGGTTTCTACCAGGGGCCGGTCGCCGCGGCGCTGGTCAAAGCCAGCAGCCAGGGCGGCGGCATCCTGACGCAAGCCGACCTCGACCAGTATCAACCGCGCGAAATGCCGCCGATCGAGTGCGACTACCGCGGCTACCACGTCGTTTCGGCGCCGCCGCCCAGTTCGGGCGGCGTCGTCATCTGCGAGATGCTCAACACCCTTGAAGGCTATCCGCTCAAGGATCTGGGCTTCCGCTCAGCGCAGGCGGTGCACTACCAGATCGAGGCGATGCGCCATGCCTACGTCGACCGCAATAGTTACCTCGGCGACCCCGACTTCGTCAAGAATCCGATCGCGCGGCTCACCGACAAGGCCTACGCGGCGAAGCTCCGCGCCGTCATCGCCGCAGACAAGGCCGGCGTCTCGCAGGACCTCAAGCCCGGCGTCGAGCCGCACGAAGGCAACAACACGACGCATTATTCGATCGCTGACACTCACGGCAACGCGGCCTCGGTGACCTACACGCTCAACGAGTGGTTCGGCGCCAAGGTCACCGCCGCCGGCACCGGCGTGCTGCTCAACAACGAGATGGACGACTTCACCGTCAAGGTCGGCGTCCCGAACGTCTACGGTCTGGTCCAGGGCGAAGCCAATGCCATCGCTCCCGGAAAACGCCCCTTGTCGTCAATGAGTCCGACCATCGTCAGCCGCAACGATCAACCGGTGATGGTCGTCGGCACGCCGGGCGGCAGCCGCATCATCACCGCCGTGCTGCACACCATCCTCAACGTCGTCGACTACGGAATGACCGTTCAGGAAGCGATCGACGCGCCGCGCTTCCACCAGCAGTGGCTGCCCGAAGCGACCAACCTGGAGCGCTTCGCGGTCAGCCCCGATACGCAGAAGCTGCTCGAAGCGATGGGACACAAATTCGGCGCGCCGCAACCGGCCAACCACGTCGTCGCCATCCTGATCGGTGCGCCGTCGCTCGGCGGCAAACCAGTCGGCGACAACCGCTTCTACGGCGCCAACGACCCGCGCCGCAATACCGGACTGGCGGCGGGCTACTGACCCGCGACGCTGCGCGGCAGGCGCCTGAGACTTAGGCGCTCGCCCCGCGCGGTGCCGATCGCCCACCAACTGCCGATACGGTGTCAAGACAGGTCATTTCGTATTTCCAGAAATCCTTCCCCGACTGGCGGGCCGCCAACGTACCGGGTCTGAGACCGCGAGCAAGAAAACACCCGCTGCCTCGCCTTGCGCCAACGCCTGATCGACGACGGGCGGATGCATTGGCTTGCCGACAAGACGCCGCTCAAGACCCCGCAGCCGGCAATGCCCCGCCTGGGCGATAGACGATCACTGCCAAGCTCGCCGACGACGGACGCCGCGTCGTAATTGCAAAAACCACCGAGGCTTTTGCTGGCGCACGTGCTTGACCCCTGCAAAAAATTTTCCTTGCAAATGTTATTTTATGTGCTGTAATGTTACATAAACGCACACGAACTAACACTTAACGTCACAAGAGAGGCCGCCAGTGAAAAGTCCTTCTGCCTGTTCTTTACCCCCGCTTGCATCTCAAGGAGGCTAGTCGCCATGGTCAATCCCCTTGCTGAGCACCGACTTGAGCTGATCATGTCAGCCATGTCGGCCAACGGTGAGTGTCGCACGCAGCAGCTGGCTGAGCGCTTCCAGATGTCGATGATGACCTTGCGCCGCGATCTACTCGAACTGGAAACGCGCGGGCTGTTGCGCCGCGTGCATGGGGGCGCGGTGGCGCTCAACCGCGACGTGCATTACAGCCAGCGGCTTGAGCTGGGTCAGGCCCAGAAGCAGCTGGTGGGCCGCGCGGCGACCCGCTTGCTCAAAAGCGGGCAAACGGTTTATCTCGACGCCGGCACCACGGGTTTTGAAATGGCGCGGGCGATTGGCCAGGGCCTGCCCTGGGTCGCCCATCTGCACATCGTCACCCACGGCATCAGCATCGCCAGCGAGCTCGCCGGACGAACCCCCTACCAGTTGCAGCTGATCGGCGGCGAGGTCTATCAAAACGCGCTGAGCACGGTCGGCCCGGTCGCCCTGGGCCAAATCGGCGACCTTGGCATCGACGTCTTCTTCATGGGCGCTGGTGGTGTCGACGCGCAGCAGGGGTGGACCAATTCGAATCATGTCGAAACGCAGATCAAGCGCGCGGTCATCGCCCGCAGCAAGGACGTGGTCGCCATCTGCGACAGCGCCAAGTGGGGCCAGCGCTCGTTCGCGCCGATCGTCCCCTTCGCCGGCATCAAGCGCTGGATCGTCGATCGCGGCCTGCCCCAAGACGGCGTCGAAGCGGCCAAGGCGGCCGGCATCGCGCTGACCTATGCCGATGGACTGTAAACGATCGCTATCGAGCACTACCCCTTAATCGTATCCGCCCGCACGGCCGGCAGCTCGGAACCAGGGCGACCACAGGAGAGCAATGATGATCAAGCTGACCCAGGCAAACATCCGCCTCAACGCCCAAGCCCGCGACAAGACCGAGGCCATCCGCATCGCCGGCAGTCTGCTGGTCGACAGCGGCAACATGCAATCCGGCTACGTCGACAGCATGTTGCTGCGCGAGAAGGTCGCCAATACTTATCTTGGCAACGGCATCGCCATCCCGCACGGTCTGCCCAAGGATAGAGCGCTGATCATCCAGACGGGAATTTCGGTGACCCAGTTTCCCGCTGGCGTGCAGTGGAATCAAGGCGAGACGGTGTATCTGGTGGTGGCCATTGCCGCGCGTTCGGACGAACACATCGAACTTTTGGCCAACCTCACCGACGTGCTCGACGACCCGACGACGGTGCAGCGCCTGGCGCGGACCAGTTCGCCGCAGGACATCATCGAGCGGCTGACCCAGGCGCGTGATGGCGCGGCAGCGAGCAGCGCGGCCCCGGTCGCCGACGATTTCGAAAAGTGGGTCGATGTCACGCTGACCGGCCCGGCTGGATTGCACGCCAGACCAGCGACCACCTTCGTCGAAATCGCCAAGCAGTTCGAGTCGGAGATCCGCGTCCGCCATCAAACCAAGGTCGCCAACGGCAAGAGCCTGGTTTCGCTCCTGAAGCTCGGCGCCGATAGGCACGCCAGCCTGCGCCTCATGGCCCGCGGTAGCGATGAAGATGCTGCGTTAAAAGCGCTGGCAGCGGCAGTCGAACACGGCCTCGAAGACGAAGCGGAAGCGAGCACGGCAACCGCCGCCGGCCCGGCACTGGTGTTCGAGGCGCGCTCGATTCCCGGCATCGCTGCCTCGCCGGGTCTGGCCATCGGCCCGTTGCGCCGCTTCCGGCGCGAGAAGATCGTCGTCGCCGCGACGGCCAGCGACGCCGCCCAGGAACAAACGCGCCTGAGCCAGGCGATCGTCACCGCCAAGCTGCAGCTGCGCGAATTGCACGACGAACTCAAGGCGCGCTGCGGTGCCGCACGCGCCGCCATTTTCCGTGCCCACGAGGAGTTTCTCGACGACCCCGATCTGATCGACGCCGCGCTGCTGCTGATCCGCGCCGGACACAGCGCCGGCTGGTCCTGGCGCCAGAGCATCGAAGAACGCGCCAGGGAAGTGTCGGCACTCGACGACGCACTGCTCAAGGAACGCGCGGTCGACCTCCTGGATGTCGGACGCCGGGTACTGCGCCTGCTCGCCGACACGCTTGAGGATGAACCGGGTTCGTTCGACACGCCGGTAATCCTGGTCGCCGAAGACCTTTCGCCGTCGGATACCGCGCGCCTCGACCCGGCGCTGATCATCGGCATCTGCACCGCCGCCGGCGGCCCCACCTCGCACACCGCGATCATCGCGCGTTCGCTCGACATTCCGGCAATCGTCGGCGCCGGGCCGTCGCTGATGCATCAGGCTGACGACACACTGGCCATCCTCGACGGCGATTCCGGCAACCTCTACCTCGAACCCGGCGAACCCGACCTGGCGCTGGCGCGCCAGGCGCAACAGCAATGGCAGGCGCGGCGCGAGGCCGAACTGCTGGCCTGCTATCAACCGGCGATCACCACCGACGGCCACCGCATCGAAGTGGTCGCCAATATCGGCAGCGCGCTCGAAGCGGAACAGGCAGTTGCCTCCGGCGCCGAAGGCATCGGCCTGCTGCGCAGCGAATTCCTGTTCCTGCAGCGCGCCGACCCGCCCAGCGAGGACGAGCAGTTCGCCGCCTACAGCGCGATGACGCGCGCGCTCAACGGCCTGCCGCTGATCATCCGCACGCTCGATATCGGCGGCGACAAGGAAGCGCCGTATCTGTGCCTGCCGGCCGAGCAGAACCCGTTTCTCGGCGTACGCGGCATCCGCCTGTGCCTGGCCCGCCCGGACCTCTTCAAACCGCAGCTGCGCGCCATCTACCGCGCCGCGGCGACCGGTCCGGTGAAGATCATGTTCCCGATGATCGCCACGCTCGAAGAGCTGCTCGCCGCGCGCGCCATCGCCGAGGAAGTTCGCCTCGAGCTGAACGCCCCCCCGGTCGACATCGGCATCATGGTCGAGGTGCCGTCGGCGGTGCTGATGGCGCCTGAGCTCGCGGCGCACGCCGATTTCTTCTCGATCGGCACCAACGACCTGACCCAGTACGTGCTGGCCATGGACCGCCTGCATCCGACGCTGGCGCGCCAGGCCGACGCATTGCATCCGGCGGTGCTGCGCATGATAGCGATGACGGTCAAAGCGGCCAAGGCCGCCGGCAAGTGGGTCGGCGTCTGCGGCGGCATCGCCGGCGACCCCAAGGGCGCGGCGATTCTCGCCGGCCTCGGCGTCGCCGAACTCTCGATGAGCATTCCGAGCGTCGCCACCATCAAGGCCCGGCTGCGCACCGAGTCGTTGGCGCAAATGCAGCTGCTCGCCAAACGCGCCTTGGCGTGCAAGAACGCCGCGCAAGTGCGCGCCCTTTGAAGCGGAGAAAGACAGCATGAGTCAATTTACCGGCATCGCCACCGTCACCTTGAATCCCGCCATCGACCAGAGCGTGTCGATTCCCGGCTTTGCCGCCGGCAGCGTCAACCGGGTGCTGAGCGAACAATCCGACCCCGGCGGCAAGGGCGTCAATGTCGCCTCCTTCCTCGCCGACCTGGGCTTTCGCGTCGCCGTTGCCGGCCTGCTCGGCCGTGACAACGCCAACGTCTTCGAGCAACTCTTCGCGCGCAAGGCAATGACCGACGCCTTCGTTCGCATTCCGGGCAAGACCCGGGTCAACGTCAAGATCATCGACGAGACCTGCCAGGGAATCACCGACATCAACTTTCCCGGTCCGGCCGTGACGCCCGACGACCTCGTCCGACTGGAGCAGAGCGTCAAGGGCTTGCTCGCAGAGCACGACTGGTTCGTGCTGTCCGGCAGCGCGCCGGCCGGCGTCCCCGTCGACTATTACGCCAAGCTGATCGGCCAGCTCAAGGCGGCGGGCAAGCAGGTGGTGCTCGACAGCAGCGGCGATCCGCTGCGCCTGGGCATCGCCGCGGCGCCTTGGGCGATCAAACCGAACATCGCTGAGCTTGAAGAACTGGTCGGTACGCCCCTGCCCGACCGGGCGGCGGTGGTCGCTGCGGCGCGCCGCTTGCTGGCGCAAGGCATCTGCTGCGTGGTGGTGTCGCTGGGCCGCGACGGCGCCTTGTTCGCCACCGCCGAGCAGTGCCTGTTGGCGATCCCGCCCGAGGTCGACGTCAAGAGTACGGTCGGCGCCGGCGACGCCATGGTCGCCGGTTTCGTCGCCGCCAAGATGCGCGGCCTGCCGCTCGCCGACTGCGCGCGCCTGGCCACCGCCAGCGCGCTCGGCGCACTGACTCAACTCGGGCCGCAACTGCCACCCGCGCCAGTCATCGAGTCCTTGATGGCGCAAGTCACGGTGCTCGATCTGGCCGTTTCCGGCACCGCCCAACCCGAATCAGCGAATCACTAGTCAAGGAGACAAACGAATGGCAAAGATCATTGCAGTGACCTCGTGCCCGACCGGAATCGCGCACACCTATATGGCGGCCGAGGCCTTGAAGAAAACCGCTGCGCTGATGGGCCACACGATCAGCGTCGAAACCCAGGGCTCAGCGGGCACCAAGGACAGCCTGAGCGAGCCCGACCTGGCCGCCGCGCAGGTGCTCATCCTGGCCACCGACACGCACGTCGAAATGCTGCGCTTTGCCGGCAAGCCGGTCTATGAAACGAGCACCAGCGCGGCAATCCGCGATACACGGGGCGTCATCGAAGCGGCGCTGGCGCTGATCGGCATCGCTGCCGAGCGCCCGCCTAGCGTGGAAGCCGTCTCGGCAACCCAGCCCGCCCAGCCTGCAGCCACCAAAAAGATCGTCGCCATCACCGCCTGCCCGACCGGAATCGCGCATACCTTCATGGCCGCCGAGGCGCTCAAGAAGGCGGCGACCAGCCAGGGCTACGAAATCAAGGTCGAAACCCAAGGCTCGGTCGGCGCCAAGAACGCGCTCACCGCCGAGGACATCGCCGCCGCCGACGTGGTGGTCATCGGCGCCGACACCCATGTGGACCAGGCGCGCTTCGCCGGCAAAGCCGTCTATGAGACCTCGGTGGGCCGCGCCCTGAAGGAAAGCGCCAAAGTCATCGACGAAGCGCTGGCGCTACCGCCACCGGCGGCCAGCGCGCAGGGCGCGCCGAAAGCCACCGCCCCGCGGGCGCAGAAGCCAGCCGGGCCGTACAAGCATCTGCTCACCGGCGTCTCGTACATGCTGCCGATCGTCGTCGCCGGCGGCCTGCTCATCGCGCTGTCGTTCATCTTCGGCATCGAGGCGTTCAAGGAGAAGGGAACGCTCGCCGCCAGCCTGATGGATGTCGGCGGCGGCGCGGCTTTCGCGCTGATGATTCCGGTGCTCGCCGGCTTCATCGCCTTTTCCATCGCCGACCGCCCCGGCCTGGCGCCGGGACTGATCGGCGGCATGCTCGCCAGTCAATTGCAGGCGGGCTTCCTGGGCGGCATCATCGCCGGCTTTCTGGCCGGCTATATCGCCCTCTGGCTGCGCAACCATCTCAAGCTGCCGGTCCATTTTGAAGGCTTGAAGCCGGTGCTGCTGATTCCGCTGCTGGCCACGCTGGTCGTCGGCTTGCTGATGATCTACGTCGTCGGCAGTCCGGCCAAAGCGATCATGGACGGGCTGGCGCAGTTCCTGAAAGGCTTGAGCGGAACCAACGCCGTGCTGCTCGGGCTGTTGCTCGGCGGCATGATGGCGGTCGATATGGGCGGTCCGATCAACAAGGCGGCTTATACCTTCGGCGTCGGCCTGCTGGCCAGCAACAGCTTTATGCCGATGGCGGCGGTCATGGCCGCCGGCATGGTACCGCCGCTGGGCATCGCGCTGGCCACCTTGGTCGCCAAGAACCGCTTCACCGCCGACGAACAAATCGCCGGCAAGGCGGCCGCCGTGCTCGGCATCTCGTTCATCACCGAAGGCGCCATCCCCTTCGCCGCCAAAGACCCGCTGCGCGTGATTCCGGCCTGCATCACCGGCGCCGCGGCGACCGGCGCGCTGTCGATGTTCTTCGGCTGCACGCTGCACGCGCCGCACGGCGGCGTCTTCGTGCTGGCCATCCCGAATGCGGTCGGCCAGTTGCTGCCTTACATCGGCGCCATCGCCACCGGCTCGGTGATTACCGCGCTGGTGCTGATCATTCTCAAAAAACCGATCAACGAATAGGCTTGATCGAGCAGCGATGGCGTGAACCTGGTCGTCAATCTCGCGCCCAAGGGCTGAGCGATCAACTGATCGCTCAGCCCGCAGCGCTCTTGGCCGGCAACACGATCCCCGGACCTGCGCTCGATCCAATGCGTTACGCTCATCGCGTCTCGATTACAATACGATGCTAGGAGGCTGTCGGACTTGACCAAGTCGGCTGCAAAAAGTGGGAAGACGGCTCATTTTCGCCCGTGCTTCTGCGCGAATAGAACAACTATTCGCTTGAAACCCGTGCAAAACTGCGCTCGCCTCCCACATTTTTCGCTTCGACCCATCAAGCCCGACAGCCTCCTAGGGTGTTGCCCCGCCATCGTCTGTGTAGACTGCGAGTTCCCATGACTCTCGAAACCCTGCTGACTTTTTCCGCCGTCGCCGGAGTCGCCATCGTAAGTCCCGGCCCGGCGACGCTGCTGGCGGTGCGCAATGGTTCGGCATTCGGTATCCACGCCGCGGTCTGGTCGTCTTTGGGCAACGTTTCGGGCCTCTTCTGCGTATCCGCGGCGACCTTGCTCGGCGTAGGCGTTTTGCTCAAGTCGTCGGCGCTGCTTTTCGCTGCCGTCAAAACACTGGGCGCGCTCTATCTCTTTTATCTCGGCCTGCGCCAACTGTTGGCGCGCACGAGCACGGCCAACGCTGGGATCGATGCGGCGGCCAGCGCAACCGTTCCGGCGGCGCCGCAGCTCTATCGCGAGGCCTTCCTGGTCGCCACCACCAACCCCAAGGCGATCCTCTTCTTCACCGCGCTGTTCCCTCAATTCATCGACGCCCGGGCGCCCTTGCTCGCGCAGTTCCTGGTGCTCACCGGCATCTTCATGGCCATTTCATTTTCGTCGCTGGTGAGCTACGCGTTCGTCGCCAGGCGCGCTCGCCATCTTTTCGTCCAGCCGCTGTTTGCGCGCTGGGGAAAACGTCTGGTCGGCGGCGTCTTCATCGCCTTTGGCGCCGCGCTGCTCACGCTGCGGCGCCCGCTGAGTTGAGCGATGCGTTCGACGCCATTCTTCCGCGCCGTCGATCTGCGCCGCATTGAAGCGGCCGCCGCCGGCCAACCGCTGATGCAACGCGCCGGGCGCGCGGCAGCCGAGCTGGCCAGCACCATCGTCGCCGATAGCGGCGCGGCTATCCTGATCCTCGCCGGCCCCGGCAACAACGGCGGCGACGCTTTTGTGGCCGCGACGCTGCTGCGCCAGCGCTTTTTCGACGTGTGCGTGGTTTTCGTCGGCGCACCGGACCAGTTGCCGCCGGATGCGGTCGCTGCCCGGCAACGCTTTGTCGACGCCGGCGGTACGACGCTCGCAGCGATCCCCGCCGCTACGCGCTGGTCGCTGATCATCGACGGACTGTTCGGCATCGGCCTGACGCGCGCGGTGAGCGGCCCCTACGCCGACATGATCGCGCAGGCCAACGCGCTGGCGGCGCGCGACGCTTGCGCGCTGCTCGCGCTCGACTGCCCGAGCGGACTCGACACCGACACCGGTACGCGGCACGGCGCGACGATTGTCGCCAGCCATACCATCACCTTCATCGGCAGCAAGCCGGGACTGCTCACCGGCGACGGCCCCGACTACTGCGGCGAACTTACGCTCGCCACGCTCGACCTGCCCGCGACGGCGCTGGCGGCGAACGCGGGGCGCAGCGTCGGTCGCGATCTTTTTGCCGCCTGCCTCAAGCCGCGCCCGCGCAACAGCCACAAGGGAACGAACGGCAACGCAGGCATCCTCGGCGGCGCGGCAAGCATGGTCGGCGGCGCGCTCTTGGCGGCGCGCGCCGCGCTACGCTTGGGCAGTGGCCGCGTCTATCTGGGCCTGCTCGACGAAAAAGCGCCGGCCTTCGACGCGCAGCAACCTGAATTGATGCTGCGCGCGCCGCAAGCGCTGCTCGCCACGCCACTCACCGCGCTGGCCTGCGGGCCAGGAATGGGAACCAGCCTGCAGGCACGCCTGCTGCTCGAAACCGCCTGCCGACTCGAATTGCCGCTGCTGCTCGACGCCGACGCGCTCAACCTGCTCGCCGTCGAAGGCGAACTGCAGGTCGCGCTCGCCACCCGCGACGCGCCGACGCTGCTCACGCCGCACCCAGCCGAAGCGGCGCGGCTGCTCGACTGTTCGGTTGCCGCCGTCGAGGCCGACCGACTTGCCGCGGCGAGCGAACTGGCGAAACACTACCGCGCCTGGGTCGCGCTCAAGGGCTGCGGGACGATCATCGCCACCCCCGACGGCGAACGCTTCATCAACACCACCGGCAACCCGGGGCTGGCCACCGCCGGCAGCGGCGACGTGCTCACGGGAATCGTCATCGCGCTGCTCGCCCAGGGCTGGCCGCCGCTTGAGGCATTGCTCGCCGGCGTGCAGCTGCACGGCGCCGCCGCCGACGCTCTGGTCGCCCAAGGCTGCGGCCCGCTCGGGCTCACCGCCGGAGAACTGATCGACAGCGCGCGCAGCTGCCTCAACCAATGGATATACGCAGCCAGTGAACGCTAAATTTCAAGGCATCATTCTGTTCCTCACGGCAACGCTTCTTTTCGCGATCCACGACGCCACCTCGAAGTATCTGATCCCCTTCTTCGCCATTCCGCTACTCGTCTGGTCGCGCTACGTCGTGCACCTTTCGATCATGCTCATCGCCGTCGCCCCGGGAATGGGTCGCGAACTCGTCGTCACCGGTCGTCCGTGGCTGATGATGCTACGCGCGCTGACGCTGGTCGGCGTTTCGCTGCTCTTCCAGTGCGCGCTCAAGGCGCTGCCGCTCGCCGAAACGACGGCGATCGTCTTCGTCACGCCGCTGCTCGTCGCGCTGCTCGCCGGACCACTGCTCGGCGAAAAGATCCGCTTCAAGAGCTGGCTGGCGACGCTCGCCGGATTCTGCGGTGTCTTGCTGATCGCCCGGCCGGGTGGCGCGATGTCGGCCAGCGGCGTCGCCTACGCACTCGGCAGCGCGCTGTGTTACGCCGCCTACCAGATCCTGACGCGCAAGCTCTCGGCGACCGAGCCGGCGATGCGCCAGCTCTTCTACACCGCGCTCGTCGGCGCCGTCGCCATGTCGCTGATCGTGCCGACCTACTGGAACGCGCTGCTGCCGACCGCGGGCCAGGCGCTGCTCATCGTCTCGCTCGGACTGACCGCCGGCGTCGGCCATTTCCTGCTGATCCGCGCCTTCCGCCAAACGCCGGCCTCGACGCTCTCGCCGCTGCTCTACGTCCAGCTGGTGTGGGCGATGCTGCTCGGCCTGCTGGTCTTCGGCCAACTCCCTGATCTGATGACGACGATCGGCATGCTGATCATCGGCGCTTCGTGCCTGAGCCTGGCGCTGCAGCGCGCACCGAGTTGATCGACGGCGCCCGCTGACGGTGCGAACCGACAGCTTGGCGCAGCGAAACGCGTTCGGATAGCCGAACCGCCTGCCGGGTCCACCGCACGGGAATCCGATCAGCGCGCGCCAAGCGGATAGAAGTACGACCATAAATCAACAGCTTGCAAAATCGGGACCTTGCACGATACTTGCGTACGACCGTTTACCGAACGACAAGCGCATCAAGCGGTCTGAGAAATTCGGTTCAGCAGAGCTTTTTTCGAAAACAACCCAAGGATCAATACCATGATGAAAAAATCAGCAATGCGTTGGCTGTTGGCGATCGTTTCAGCGATCATCGTCAGCAGCACGGCGATCGCCCAGAGCAAACCGAACGTCGTCATCCTGGCCACTGGCGGAACCATCGCCGGCGCCGGCGCCGACGTCACCAACAGCGCCACTTATCAGGCCGCCAAGGTACCGGTCGACAAACTGATCGCCGGCATTCCGCAGCTTAACAACGTCGCCGCAGTGCGCGGCGAGCAGGTCTTCCAGATCGCCTCGGAAAGCTTCAAGAACGACAACCTGGTGACGCTCGGCAAACGCGTCGCGGCGCTCGCCAAGCAAAACGACGTCGACGGTATCGTGATCACCCACGGCACCGACACGACCGAGGAGACTGCCTACTTCCTGAACCTCGTCGTGCACACCGAAAAACCGATCGTCGTCGTCGCCTCGATGCGTCCGGGAACCGCGATGTCGGCCGACGGCACGCTCAATCTGTACAGTGCTGTTTCCGTTGCCGGCAGCAAGGACGCGCGCGGCAGGGGGGTGCTGGTCGTCATGAACGACGAAATCGACAGCGGTCGCGACGTTTCCAAGACCGTCAACATCAAGGTCGAGGCGTTCAAGAGTGCCTGGGGTCCGTTGGGGCTGGTCGTCGAAGGCAAGAACTACTGGTTCCGCAAGCTCGACAAGCGCCACACCATGAACTCCGAATTCGACATCGAGAAGATCAACGCGCTGCCGCTCGTCGAAATTGCCTATGCCGGCGGCAACGTCAGCGACACCGCCTATCGCGCTTTTGCCAATGCCGGCGCCAAAGCGATCATCCACGCCGGTCCGGGCAACGGTTCGGTCGCCGGACCGCTGGTTCCGGTGCTGCAGGAACTGCGCGGCAAGGGAATCCAGATCATCCGCTCGTCGCACGTCAACGCCGGCGGCTTCGTTCTGCGCAACGCCGAACAGCCCGACGACAAGTACGACTGGATCGTTGCCCACGACCTCAACCCGCAGAAGGCGCGCATCCTGGCGTCGGTCGCGCTGAGCTCGACGCAGGACAGTAAGGAATTGCAGCGCATCTTCATGGAATATTGATCGGCGCCGCAATCCCTGAGTTCAAGGACGGGGGGCTACGATTGGCCTCCCGTTTTTCATCGCCGCTCGACCAGCCCGGGGAACCTGCTCGCCGGCGACGACTCTGAATCAGGAACTCTGTGCGCTACAGATCGATTTCCGGGAGGGCATCATGAAACAGATCATCTGGGTACTCTGGCCATCGTTCATCGCCGCGGGAATTGCCGAAATCGTTTTTTTTACCGTGATCGATCCGCAGCAACTCTTTCTGTTCGGCCAGCCCGTTGCACTGTCGGCGATGGCCACCTACTCGATCGGCTTTCTGATGTTCTGGCTGCTCTGCGCCGGATCGAGCCTGCTGACTTGGTTGATGCTGCCCAGGTCGATCAAGAACGCCGGCTAAATCAACGCCAGGCCGGCGCCGGCGCGGATCGTCGGGCGCTGCCGGTCGATCCAGTCGTCGCTTTCAACCCGCCGATTTCAAGTTGAGATGCAGTTGCCGCGAATCACCGTCGTCCGTCTTGGTGGTCGCGATCTTGCCTTCGCGCGCCTGTTCGATCGCGTCGAGATACTGCGGCGTCACGTCGCCGGTCACGTACAGGCCGTCGAAGCACGAGCAGTCAAACGCGGTGAGCGATGGCTTGAGTTCGCGCACCGACGCTTTGAGCGCGTCCAGATCCTGATAGACCAGCGCATCGGCGCCGATCTCGCGCGCGATCTCTTCGACGTCACGACCGGTGGCGATCAGTTCGCTGCGCGTCGGCATGTCGATGCCATAGACGTTGGGGTAACGCACCGGGGGCGCTGCCGACGCGAAATAGACCTTGAGCGCGCCGGCGGCGCGCGCCATTTCGACGATCTCGCGGCTGGTCGTCCCGCGAACGATCGAGTCGTCGACCAGCAGCACGCGCTTGCCCTTGAATTCCTGCGCCACGGTATTGAGTTTCTGCCGCACCGAACTCTTGCGCGTCGATTGCCCTGGCATGATGAAGGTGCGGCCGATGTAGCGGTTCTTGACGTAGCCTTCGCGATAGGGAAGGCCGAGGCGTTGCGCCAACTGCATCGCCGACGGACGGCTCGAATCGGGAATCGGGATCACCACGTCGATCTCATCGAGGCGAATCTCGCGCGCGACCTTGTCGGCGAGGTGCTCGCCCATGCGCAGACGCGTTTCGTAGACCGAGACGCCGTCGATCACCGAGTCGGGGCGCGCCAGATAAACGTATTCGAAAATGCACGGCGAGAGCACCGGGTTCTGCGCGCACTGACGATGGTGCATCTGATGCGCCATATCGACGAAGATCGCCTCGCCCGGTTCGACGTCGCGCAGCACGCGAAAGCCCAGCGTATCGAGCGCGACCGACTCGGACGCCAACAGGTATTCGGTGCCCTTGTCCGTTTCATTGGTCCCGATCACCAGCGGGCGGATGCCGTGCGGATCGCGGAAAGCCAGTAGTCCGTAACCGGCGATCAGCACCACCACCGCGTAAGCGCCCTTGCAGCGGCGGTGCACGCCGGCGACGGCGGCAAAGATGGTATCCAGATCGAGGCGGAAGCTCTTGGCCGACTCCTGAAGTTCGTGCGCCAGCACGTTGAGCAGCACTTCGGAATCCGAATTGGTGTTGATGTGCCGCAGATCCTGCCTGAACATCTCCTCCTGCAGCTGTTCCGTGTTGGTCAGATTGCCGTTGTGCGCGAGCACCAGGCCGAACGGCGAGTTAACGTAGAATGGCTGAGATTCAGACGAGTCGGACGACGAACCGGCGGTCGGGTAACGGCAATGAGCGATTCCCATGCTGCCTGGCAGCGCGCGCATATTGCGCGTGCGGAAAACGTCGCGCACCAGACCCGAGCCCTTGTGCATGTGAAACGCGTCGCCCTGGCCGGTGGCAATCCCCGCCGCGTCCTGGCCGCGATGCTGCAGCACCATCAGGCCATCGTAGAGCAACTGATTGACCGGTGAGGTCGCGACAACTCCGAGTATCCCGCACATAGTAATTCCTACCTGAATCGAATCCGTTTAGCCACTTCCGGCGGCAGCCAGGGTTTTCCGGCCAGCACCGCTGTTTCGAGCGGCGCCGAGAAATACGCGTCGCTCCACCACTTTTCTTTCGCCATCGACAGCATGCCACCGAGCGCGACCAACACCAGCACGATCAATAGACCACGCGCCAGGCCAAATATCACCCCGAGCAAGCGATCGGTCGGACTTAATCCCAGCGCCTTGAGCAGACCGCGTACCGCCAGACGCAGCAGCGCCATCAGCAGCAGCACGACGACGAACACCGCGACCCAGGCGGCGACAATACGCAGCGCCGGATCGGCGATGATGCCGGCAAAGACGACCAGCGCCACCTCGCTGCCCCACCATTTGGCGGCGAAGAAAGCCAGCACCCAGGCGACCAGCGCGATGACCTCGCCGACCACGCCGCGCCAGACACCGAGCAGCACCGACGCCGAAACGACGGCGATCACGACGTAATCGAACGCCGTCATTGCTTGGCCGCGACGACCCCGCCGACCCCGATCCGCTTGATCTTCTCCAGCGCCTTGTCGGCCGCCTCGCGGCTGGCGAAAGGACCGGCGCGAACGCGCGTCTTCTTGCCTTCGGGCGAGTCGAGCGGCTCGGTGATGACCTTGATTCCGAGTTCGCCGATTTTGGTCTGCAACTGCTTGACGTTGGCTGGATTGGCAAAGGCGCCGATCAGAATCAGATACTGCCCATTGTCGTGAGCCTTGTCGTGAGCCTTGTCGTTGGCCTTGGCCGGCTTCTCGGCCGGTTTTTCCGTCGGCTTGGGCGACGGCTTGTCAGCGTGCTTGTCGACGGCCTTCTCAGGAACTTTCTCGGTTTTCTTTTCCGCTGGTTTATCAAGCAGCTTTTCGGCCGGCTTGTTCACCGGCGCTTCTGCGGCAGGACTGGCCGGAGCGAGCGGTTCGGCCGGCGCGGCAGCCGGCACCTCTTTGTCACTCGCCGCGGGAAGCGTGCGCGGATTGCCGACCTTGGGTGAAAACGGCGTCTGGTCCTGGCCGGGAATTCTGATCTGGACGTTCTGAACCTGCTGCTTGGGTTCCTCGTCCATCACCATCGGCAACACCACCGCGGCCAGACCGGCAATCGCAATCGCGCCAATCAGGCGACGGCGCGCCCG
>Ga0316604_10000467_pt1 | contig 49540 bp, 78 predicted proteins | sample OWC_soil_day20_C_FD_207650 | JGI IMG/M metagenome (GOLD analysis project Ga0316604, IMG submission 207650) | Wetland soil microbial communities from Old Woman Creek delta, Ohio, United States - OWC_soil_day20_CT | ecosystem: Environmental > Terrestrial > Soil > Wetlands | place: USA: Ohio...
TCTAGCTGATATCTGGGTGTTTGTCTGGGTATAGCCCCAAAAAAGGCTCCGAAGCGAAGTGCTTCGGAGCCATGATTTACGTGGTGGAGGTAGTCGGGATCGAACCGGCGACCTCTTGAATGCCATTTATCGGCAAGCTTTCCAACAGAAAAGAACGGCCCCGAAATCAGCCTATTTTATTGAATCCTTTCATGGCCTAAAAAGATAAAATACGATTAGATAAGAAGAATCGGATTAGAAAATGGATTAGAAAGAAAAGACCGCCACCCTTTCGAGTAGCGGTTTTATCGCCCTTCCCGGCACCCATCACAGTATCGTTGGTTGCGCTCGGTGACGAGAAACTGCTGGAGGCAACGGGGACAGATTTCGACGCGCCCCAGCGGTTTCAATTTTAGTCCCGTTCTACTCCGCCGCCGTTCGGTGCGCTCTTTCAAGTTCCGCAAGTATGACCTCCGCAGCGCATCCGCTACCCTCTCTCTATGCGATAATGCCCACGCCCTGGCGCGCTCAATCATACGCCGATGTCGGACAGGATCGGCTTGCATGCGTAGATGACTTTCGCGTTGTCGGGATTTGCGCTCGATCTCCGCGCATATAGGGCAAAACTTTTGATATCCACCGTTTACGGTGTACGGCTGGCCGCACTTATCGCACAGGTCAGTCGAGCTAATCTTACGGAGAGTGCCAGCACGTTTGCGCTGGTGTTTTTCTCGGTCGCGCTGCCGGATACGTTCGGCGCGGCAGGAAGGGCAAAAGATCGCTCTCGTACCGCCCATAAATTCGGTTTTGCATGTGGAGCAGGTTTTAAGGGAGAGGCGGGGATTCACAACCCAAAACTCTCGATTACTGCAATCTTTTCAGCAACTGTCCATGAGTTTACTTTCTGGGCCAACGCTTTTAATTCGGCAAGCGGAGCTGCGCCGGTATCAATAACTCTGTCACCCATGTATCGGATCGAGGTTGGATCCGCGTTTGCGCCGAGAACACCTAGTATCATTTTTTCACTGTCAGTAAGTTCCGGCACTGGTGTTAATTTAATCAACGCGCCATACCGTTCAACAATATCGCCAAGTCGGCGCGAAAATTGCCCGTCGCGTCCTTTCCCTTCGCTTTTTTTTGCCAAATCTTCAAGCGGTGGATTCATCCAGATTGTTTTTCGTCCCATCATTACGCCTCCCATGCTTCAGAAAATTCTTTATCGGCAAACATTTCAGCCAGTCCGGTGATTTGCTTTAGTCTCAAAACCTCGTCCGGCTCCATCCCTAGTTCTCGGGCAATCTTTTCTTCGCTCCAATTTCTCTTTGATAAATCCTGCACCAGGGCGCTCATGCCGTCCACGGTATGTTTACCCCGCGCCCGATTATGCCTGATTGTGCTGGCCATCCTGTCAGACTTATCCTCGCGGTCTGGGTTGATAGTTGTGATCGGTAAATACCCCTTGATGCGCTCTCTGATGTCGGCACACTCGCGACCAACCCGATTGCGATGGAATCCATCAACAACCTCATAGTGACCGTTTTCGCCGCATGCAACGATAGGCTGGGTGTATCCATCTTCGCGGATCGATAACTGCAGCAGTTTCATCTCTGGCGGAGCGACCGTGTTGGGGTTGTAGTCGTTGGCCACCACCTCATCTGCCAATACCCATTGGATACAGTCAACCGGCTCTCCAGCAAACGGGCTGATCTTATGCAGCTCGCGCCGCACCAGATTCAGCGCCTCAATTTTATCTTTGTCGGCCATGCCGATAATCTCACTGATCAATTGTTTTAGAGCTTCCACTGTTGCCGCCTCCGTTTCATGATTTTTTTATATTTTTCATATGCCTCAGATTTTGTCTGTGTGAACGACAATCCTTTGCACCAATAATCATTGCGCAGAAGCGTTTTACAAATCCGCCGCCATGATGGAACGTCTTTTGCAGCCTCATCTTTGGACGGAGCCTCATCTGGAATCCCACGTGGGTAACCTCGCTCCTCATACCAATGCAAAAATACCGCGATTTTGTTGCGAAAATGCTCCTGCGTCAGCCCCGGCATACTCTCCAAAAGCATCATGGCGAATGATTCCCACGTGTGCCCGGGAGGCTTCGCAATTTTTATGCGTCCCAGAATATTACCAGATTCCTGTGCATAGAGAGCGCCACCATTTGCTCCGTTGACTCTGGCGACAACCTTGGCCCATGTATCCGGCTCAATTAAGTGGAATAGCCACAGCCCCTTGCGCTGATCGTCGCCGTAAGGCTGGCAGATGCGTTGCTGATGGATTGACAACCCTGCCTTGTGCATGTAGTCGTACAGGTGATTATATGGCTTGCCATGTTTCCCGTTGTAAATCCATATATCTTCCGTTGCCCAGTCATAAATTGGGTAAACATTAAACAGCCCATCTCCGCACCAGGTAGTATATCTTTTATCGCCAAACATGCTTTTACGTTGGCTGGCTATGGTTCGCCACCGATTTAATGATTCTGCTGTGCGAATTCCAACAAAACAGGCTGTAGCCTTCCCTTTCCCATACCAGCGACCAAATGCCGGGACAAACTCCTCAAACTCCATGTCGTAATGATAAAAAGGAAAGTAGTTACGATCTGTGATCGCCATCGATGGAGGTTGCCGAACCCAATCAACATTGTCGCCCCAACAGGTCCATTTGGGCTGATATTGGCTGACGGCATTGCGCAGGGCAATCGGCAAGCAAACCCAATACGGGTCGATATAGTCGTGGTATAGGTCATACATGGATTGTATATAATCGATGGTCATTTTATATTGTCCCTCAAGATCGACAAATAGAACTCCGACTTTGCGGTTGCGGTGAATTGCCTCATCCATGACTAAGTGCAACATAACTGATGAATCTTTACCGCCAGAAAATGACACATAAATTTTCGGGAAAGTATCAAATGCCCATGCAACGCGTTGCCTTGATGCAGTTAGGACATTGATTCCGAGTTGTCGTTTAGCCATAGTTCGGCCTCCTCTTTAGTGACGCGCCATAATTCCCCTGCCTCAATATAGGCAAAATAACGGTCAGTTTGTTTCCATGATTTTGGGTCGCTGATTTCATAAAGTCCATCGTCCAAAAAATAATGTTTATAAATACCACGACTGCCAACACTGTTTGAGTTGGTATAATCTTTTTTTCCTTGAACAAATTCACGTTGTATGTATTTGCCGCGAATATATTTAACCTTAGCTACCCACGCCCTAGATGGTTGTTTTCCGAATATCATTGCTGCCAGCGCCCCCGATGCACCCCTTACCCCGCCATCATCGCCAATACACTCAAGAGATATGTGATATACCACGCAATCATCTCCCAAAGACAAAAGGGCCGAAGCCCTTTTGCTTTATAGTTCCCATTTAAGTGACGGTTTTGTGTTGATTTCCAATTTTTCGATTGCCTCTATTTGGTCAGCGCAAGCATTGATTTGCGCTACTATCATCCAAAACTCAATTGTTTCTAAGTGATTCGGATTATTTTCAATTTTGTTTCGCGTAGCTTGAAGTTCTGCTTCTTTTGCCAGTAAGTTAATTTTGTTCAATACATTTTCTTTGCATTCCGGGCTACACGGCATTTCGCTAAGGGCCTCTTCCGTGAAAAGGCTATCGAATTCGCCGGGGGTAACTTCTTTGCCACAAAATTTACAAGTTGCCATTTTCATTCTCTCCTTGCAGCTGCGCTCATTGCCAGCCGACTCAGTTTATTTGGGGTTTGGGCTTTTCCCTCCCCCTTGTCTATAATATATCATATGTACGTACTTATCGCAATACTTATTTACACGTTTATCAATTATTTTCATATTTATTTTTGGGCATAAAAAAAGCCCCCGCCGAAGCGAGGGCCAACCTATGGGTTATTTAATCGTCTGCACTTGTGCTGCGATTTTCTTTTTTGATTCGGCCTGTTCGGGAATTTGCAGCTTAAGCCAAAAAACAACGTTGTTCCCGTTGCGTAACTCGATCTCCGGCATTACATAAGCAACCTTTCCAAAAACCTTTGCCCGTTTGGAGTAGCCAATCGAGTAATCCTTATTGGAGCTTACCCCTGCCGTCCAAAGATGATCCGGGTATGCGTGAATCGCATAGACATTTTGCTGCACGGTGTCAGTCGGCAAAGGATTTGGCTTTTGCGTCGGGTTCTTCGGATCCGTGACAATCACCATGTCGGATTTGGTTGCCGTGCCGATCTTCGCCGCCATGCCTTCCCACGCGCTGCCGGTAGTCTGCACTGTTGCCGCAGGAGTATCATCCACCGAGTCGGCAATTTGATGCGCTATTTCTGACGCCTGAGAATGGCTAAGCGGAACGTGTGCGGTTTGCGCTGCCGTCTGTACCCCGACTGTAATTTGCGCCGCCTGCTGAGTCGTGGCAATCACCGGGACAGACGCCGGATGTAACCGCTGCCATCCATACCAGCACCCTGCGGCAAGCAGCGCCAGGAGGACGGCGTATATAATGTATTTAGCCCAGCTTGTGGCCGTTTCAAGCCGCAGGGTAGTATAAGTCATTAAATCCAGCCGAAGACTTTGGCACCAATTACGGCAATGGCAACCCATTTACCGGGGCCGGTGACATAGGTTGTCCATTTGTCCCAGTACGGGGCGAATTTTGCTTTCTTTTCGGACCATTCTTCTGCCGACTTCATTTCGATGTATTTTTTGACCACGGCATAAAATTCCTCAAATTCTTCTTTGGACAAATCCCCGAGTTGGTCGGGTGTGAGTTCGGTAAGCACCACGCCGTCAACGACGGTTGTTTCCGCAGTGCTGGCAGCAGTCTCGACAGCAGTATTTTCAGTGGCAACCGGTGCCGCCGCAGCGGTAGTCTCTCCATCAAACATGGGCAGGGCCATAAACATAAACATTTTTTTCATTGCATTTTCCACCTTTCTTTTTTGATTGCGAAAAACACGCAAAAGTGTCATTTTACTTTCACGAGTACCTTTGAAAGTATTAATCCCATTCCGGCAGCTCCACCGTCTGCCCAGCAAGTTCATGCGTGCAGTCACTGAGATATTGGATTTTCCCGTCCGTTACAAATGAGTGACAGATTGTCGGGAGCAGTTTGATTTTTTCGCCCGCTAATATTCGCGCCTGCTCATCATCTGTCGGCCATTTTGCGGCGCGTACACGAATTGACGGTGTAATTGTAGGCGAGTCATGGTTGCCGTTATATTGCCACTGGTTGCTTACGCCATGCGCACAGCCACACCCAGGGCAACGAAACAGGATGATATCGTTGATGGAGTTGCGTATCTTCGGCATTTCATTCCCGCTGAGTCTGGTTTTTCGGTTCTCCCTGAAACACCGACGTTTTTACATGCACTTCAATCGGACACTTCGGGTAAGGAGCATGTACCACATAATCAAAAACAGCGCCCCTGTAGAGCGGCTGCACTAGATAAAATCTCTGTATTGTATACGGGCTGCACCCGCTGCCAAAAAACAGCCAACGCCGGTACCCTTCCTTCTCGACCTCAACGCTGCCCCAACTGTCGAATGACACAACGCGAACATCATTAACAACAACTTTCGGCGGCCCTTCTCCGACCGCGCAGCCAGCCATGACAGCCAGAAGCAGTATCACGCCCAGAAACAGCGCGAATAAAAGGCCTTGTTTTTTACGCATAGTCATTCCCTCCGGTCGTACCTGGTCAGATCATAGTCCCGTATAATGCGCAGCACCCCGTTAGCATAGGCTTCTGTATTGTCGGTCGCATATTTGGGAGCAATGGACCAGATAAACGCCTCGACGCTCGATGTGTCTTTGTTTGCATATGCAGGATTGTTTGTAATGTTTTCGGCATAATCCTCGAAGCACTCAGCCAGGCTGTCATAGACTTGAAATTTTCGTGGTACATATTCCCGCGTCGGCCCCCAGCCCTCCGGCGTAAGCTTGACGAAATACTCCCCATAGTGCCACTTTTTTCCGAGGACATTGTTATATTGACGGACCTGGTTCCCGTCGATGTCCAGATCATCGAGGTGCTGGCCGAACCCGGTTTCGCGGCAACTCTGCGCAATAGCTACCGAGGGAGGATAACCGTAGTCCGCGACTACGGCGGCATACGGGGCAATAGTGTCGATGTATGATGCGGGTGAAGCAAAGGCGGGCGGGCTTAACAACATCAGCAGGACAAACATCCCTACGATAATTGGCGGACCCCATATAACATTTTTGGCTTTGATGATTTTTTTCATGCCGCCTGCCCCCATCCCTGCGAATCACTGAACGCTTGAGCAGCAGCCCGCAGCATATCGCCGCCAGTTCCTGGAGCTTCTCCGTTTCGCAAAAACCAAAGATCCCACCGAGTTTCCGGATCTCCGCTACCGGGACCATATCCATCGATAGTTGCCATTTCTTCGTGTGTCGGCGCGTGCTCCTTATCAATTGGCCACTGCATACCCGAACAAATAGCCGCAATAATTTGGGCTTGTCGCTCAATTTGTATTTCCGTTGGCGGTTCCGGTCCGAGGTCGCTACTATTGCCCTTATAGCAGGCGCAAATAGCAGCGCCAATGGAATCGGAATTTCTGTGCCAGCAGTGCGCTTCCACGTCGGCTAATATCAGGTTTGGCATTTCAATAGTCCCGTCACCAAGATTATTAATATCGTAATCCTCGAATGGCTGGTCGTAATGTCCTGCCGACCAATGGCTGATGATCCGCACTAAGCCGCTATTCCGCTCCGCTGCGGCCAGTTGGCGAAGTTCTTCCAATGTTACTACTTGCATCTATGCCACCTCCACATTGATAATTCGGGGAATGACCCGGTAAAGTATTAAATTTGGAATCCGTATAATACTTAGCCAATATTGCCACTGACCCACTGGCAAGTGCTGCAATTCCGCTCCAGACCGAATTAAGTTCGAACTTGAACCCGGCAAGCGCATTGAGAAAATACCCGAGCAGCCAGCATAAAAAAAGAACCATGACCATAATGATCACGATTCCTGCCCAGTTTTCGCAAATTACGCGAAGGAGTTTATTCATTTAATCACTTCCAATAGTGCTGGATAATCGCCTGCCCAACCAGTACAACCGCTCCCGTGATCAACCCTGTACGCGCCGCCGATTGCCACACAGCCCTTTCAAGATCCCTAAGACGTGGAAACAGCTCGTCATCTTGGTTTTTCTCTAGTATCTTTATTCGTGTTTCATGCGCGCTATGATCCATGCACTGTTCTCTTTCCGCCACGCTACCGCCCTCCCCACACTAATAATCATTCCCCTGTTTTACGCTTTTCCTGCTGAAAGCCGATCTTTTCGCGATACATCAGCCGGTTTAAATCCCTGAGTTGATCGTCTGTGTAAGGTATCCCCGACTTTGTTAGTAACTCCGTCAATTTTACCTTTACATCACCGCACTGCACGATGTAAGATCTGCCCTTTTCACCATCGTGGCGGCCCCACAAATACAGTGCGCCTCCGCTGCAAATTAACGCTGCTACCACAAGGATGATTATCGGTTTCATTGGGTCGTGCCGTCCGTCGATTTCCCGGAAGTATTACCAGGACAATTAGTATTTGGGCAAAGTTTAGTCACCGGATCAAGGACCTGTCCACACCATTGACATCGTTCGGTATAAACCGTGCTACTCATTATCAATTGTCTCCTTTCTCGTCTTTAGTTCGCCTTCCAGCGCTACGATTTCGTCAAGAATTGCATCGGCAGTTGTACTGTCTTTGTTTGCAGTTGCACCGAACCACGCTTTGCGGTGGCTGTCTCGGTACTCCTCATATTCAGTTGTGAGCGCTTGCTTTCGGGCAAGCTTAAGCTCTGCCGTCGTTGCCTCCGGCGGCGTGTACTCCACGATCTGCAGCGTAGATAGATCCACGCGGCGTAAACCGTGGTGCGCGATGCAGTCCTTGTACACAGATTCGTCGACTGCGACATTCGGCTCAGGTATGGATGCATACGGAATAGAGTTAGGGAAATAACCCCGTATTGTGCCCGAATCGCCATCATAATGTATTCTTACTGTCACTCAATACTCCCCCTCATTAATGCCCAATGGCAATAAAGTTTGCTTGTATGGATCCTCCGTAGTTGTGGTTAAAAACAAACCCAATGTTCGAAAGATTGCTTGCCATTGCTGTTGCGTATGCACCCCCGTAATAAATAATCGCGACGATAGCGTCACAGGATACAGGGAAGGCTTCATCAAAAGTGATTATACCCGAGGGGGATGGTATACTGCCCCGCGTACCCAGTTTTAAAATCGTTCCTGTGGGAAAATATTGGGTACGGTCATTAGCTGTTACGCTAAGCCCAAATTGCCCGTAATGCACCGCCTCGCCCGCAGCAGACCCAGAGGTTAATCCGGTTATTTTGTGGCTCCCCATGGAAATCGCTCCGAGCATCGCCCCACCAGCCAGCGAGAGATATAACCCGCTCGCGCGCTGGTACCCAGCGCAACCCCAGTTGCCGCTGCCTAAGCTGTAGAACACAGCAATATCTCCCGCTGCGGTCAATATATTAGCAGCTCCCGGCAATATCAATGATGTCGCATTGTGTGTCAGCGTCAGCGCACCAGTAAACCGAACGACACGTCTGGTCCCAGCTTGCACAGTTCCCAAGGCCGTGATAGTCGTGGTCCCCGTCACATCAACAAGGTTTCCGGTTGCTGCTCCGATATTGGTAGTCGCCGCCGACGCAATACTGGCGCCCTGCGCCTCGTTGATAGGGCCGGACATGGAGCCGCCGGTTAATGCCAATGCCCTAGAATCTCTTGCAATCCACGTGACCCCACCGTCAGTCACTGTGCTCCCTACGGCCGGACACGTTGGCTCAACAGTCCCGCTGGTACCGGCGACGGTACATCCAAGATATCGATGATCAAAGTCGGATGGCAGCCGAACGTCACCGATATCATATGGCGTTGACGCTTGCCAAAAAAGCGTTGCATTTACATCGTGCAGCGCTTTAATCTTTAGATCTTGATTTTGAAACATGTAATTGAACAGCTCTATCGTCGGCGGAGCGCTCCCCAGAAAGTCAAACCCTTGCAGATACTGCGAGTCTGTTGGCGCGGATACTCCACCATTAGTGGCAAAAATCTTTGAAAAATCCATATCCATCCCTCCTGCTAAAACTCTTTGGCCAGAATTCCAGCCCCAAATCCAAGATAACCCTGGTTCTGATTAGAAAAGCCAAACGCGGATCCTGCGATAAAATACGACTTGATTTCAATGCTTACCCCGCCGGCACGTACTAAAAGATTCAAAGCGTTGGCCATGAGTATCTCCGCTTCCGTCAGTTCTCGTCCAATCGCAATGCGCATTTTGGCATTGCCGGTTTCTGCGAGTACAATTTTCGCCTGGTACAAACGGTATAGGCTGTCGATCGTGCTTTCAGCCGTTCCATCCGTAGTATTTTTGGCGACCTTCGCCCAGAGGATCTGCCGATATTCAGCATCGGCCAACTTGGTGCTGGTCAAATACGCTTCGCGAGTCTTCCTGATGCGTCCCTGGTTAAACCCGGTTGTCCCTGTCTGCCCGTAAAACCCGAAAAAAATAATCGCGATTGCCTGGGATATGGTCCGGCTCTGCTGCACGATCTGGCCGCACCCATCCAGTTGCTGCCCATCGCCCGTGTCGATCCACCGAAGGTTGCGAAGGTCATCAAAAACGGTCGTAAGTTCATCCATTTCTGAACCTACGGCCGCTAAAACCCCTTTCAACAACGGCGAGCTATGGAATTGCATTAGCAGCCGATCTTGCATTTGCTTGCTATAATCTGTGCTACTCATGAGGACGCCACCGTCACTTCAATATGTGCAGCAGTAAAGATAGCAACTGCCCGGACCCCGATCGTAATATTCGTCAACGAATAGGTTGTACCATCCGTGGATCCGGTCAATTCGAGATAACTGATTCCGGAAACATTTTGCAATATGTATGCGGCCAGCTTTTGCAATATCACATCATCGCCAACACCTAATGCATTTCCCTGCGCCAGCAAGTAGTCAGCGATTGTCTGCGGCGCATCACCGGCAAGCCCGACCTCAGTGTGCTCATGTACCACACATTTCAAATAGATCGGCACCTCCGTCGGGCGGTTGAAATGGATTGTATGTTCAACCCCCTGACTATCCGTTATAATCTCGCTAGTCGCCCCATAAGTATCAATCCCCCCGGCTTTCTTCTTCCAAATCATTGCGGCTATTTCTTCTTCGTCACCGCCTTGGACAACTGCTTCGATCGAATGAGGAGGACGTCCATCGCTGTCTGTTGTATCCGTTTCATTCTCAAAAACAATTGCAGCAGTGACTCCGTCGACGTTCTCCAGTAAATTGGCCTTGATGCTTTCGACCATGGCCGTACCTTCGGCGCTTACCGTCGACGCGTATCGTATCCGCAATTCGATATCGGTTTCAATGTCACGCCCTGGATACGCTGCGCTCTCATTCGATACGCCGGTCCATCCGGATATTTGGGTAATGATCGATGTGACCGTCCCGATCGCCGGATCCAGCGCGCCGGTTTCTGTGGCATAAAAGACGATTGGGCTGCCGACGCTATTGATTGTCAGATTGTTGGATGCGCTGACCACCGCCCCGTTGATCCGATCGGACTGGGCAAGCGTCAAAATATTGTTTTCCACGCTACCGCTCCAGCCAGTCGGCAGTCCGCTGGTCAATGCTACCAGCACTGTGTTGACGGTATCTCCCGTGACAGCAGTATACGAGATGGTCGTTCCGGCCATCGTCACGCTATAAGTTGATCCAACGGAGACACTGCTTTGCGTCAGCGCCAAGCTGACTGCATTGGAGAGGCTAATCAGGCTCTCTTCATACGCCTCATAATAGCTGCTGTCGGTCCCCTGAATCTGTGCTCCCTGCGTAATTGTCGTATTATATGCGCCGTAACAGATGGCATAAATTTTGGTTTTCGCGGCATTGAGCCGGGTCACACCGGCAAATCCGGCTGAACTGTCGAAGCTAGTACCGGTTGCTGTGTTTGGGTACATGGCATTATAGATATCTTCAGCCACTTGCCATAGGTCATCAAACGCTGCAGCCTCGACCCCGACAAGCTGTCCAATCACGCTATTGGCCTTGGTGCTGATCGCCACGCCGAAAGCTGCAGCTAAGTTCGTTTCAAGATCTGATTTGATTTCTGTTAGGCGTTTTCGCACAAACCCGTTGACTGTTACCCCATAATCACTCATATCCCAGCACCTCCAGTCGTGTCACAAGGCCATATGTAGTTTCCGCGGTATACTCAACGCTTAGAGTCCTATTTTTTCGATCAAGAGACAACGTGAGGTCCGTGACCGCTGAGACATCGTCGACTTCACTGATGTGCTGTCGCAAGATACTGCGGATATGATTCATATTCGGGTCCTTTACCAAGATGTATTCAAAATACGGCACGCCATCGCTGGTGTCTAGAAACCATTCGGCTAAAAAGAACTTGAGCTTGATCTGTATTTGTTGCGCGACTCGCTCGGCATTATCGATCAACAAGAGGTCGCGGTCGGAGGTAATAACCAGATCATGCGTTCCAATTTGCAATGCAATGTCAACCATGCGATACCTCCTTTATCAGCCGTGCGTTACGGCTCCCGAAACGACCAGGTTCCCGGTAATATTTACATTGCCGGTTATTCCGATCGGTCCATTTTCCGGCACGCTGATTTTGTTGCCTCCGTGCGTGATCTCAATCGCATCATTACTGTGTGACCGGGAAGGTTTCATCCCCACAAAGCACATTGCATCGGTCAAATCAAATTTGCGCGGATCCTCAGACTCTCCACCGAGCAACCAATCGTCGATCGAGCGTTCGGCGAATATGATGCAGCAGTCGTCGCCAGTCTTGACGGGATACGTGATCGAGGCACTGCCGCCGGTCGGGAAATAGACAGGGACATTGACAATCACGGGCGCATCCAGGACACGCCCGTCCTCGACCTTGTATTTTAATGATGGCTGCACACTGGCCAGGCCGCCTGCATAGCCGACGATTTTCCCCGGCGCAGCCGTGTGGATCCCGGCTATTTTCCCATCAATTTGGCCAATAATTGCTTGCATAAACCCGTTACTGCTGCTCATGAGCTCACCAACTCTATCAACTCCATTTCGGAGTACCATTCCTTTCCGTGCGTATCGCCCTTATGTTTTAGAGATTCAACCCTAAACCAGCCCGTAATTGGCACCGATTCAACTTTTACCAAGTCACCCGGGTTGACAGTCGGCGCCAAAAGCGTTTTGATCTTCCATCCGGCTTTTTTGCGTTTTTTATCTTTCTTGACCTTGCGCTTTTTTTTGGCTTCCTCGTCCGGACGGGTTACCGCCTTAACGATTCGTTCCGGGCTGCCTATCAAGCCACTGGAAGCTGAAAACACCAATGCCTGCACTCCTGTGCTTCCACCAGCCATGACCACCTGCAAACTGCCGTTCTGGATGCTCCATGTGGCGCCGGATGCGTCAAGGATTTTACTCAGACAGTCCTTACCTTTTCCGAGGAAGGAAAACCCGGCCGGATACGTTGCGAACTCCATATCCGGAGCAATCTGAGTGGTGACGCCCATCTGCGCGGCCACGTCATTTACTACGGCTTTCGCGCTCACTCCGGCTGCATATCCGAGAGATACAACCGTGTCGCGGATCGATGCCTGCCCGTCCGAAAGTTCCAGTTCGGTGGATCTGTTCGGACCCTCATTTCGGGTTGTTGAATAGGTGACTTGTCCCAAAAAGATACGCCGAAGACCAATGTCCTCGGCGTATCCGACTTGCAATTCACAGACCATGTCTGCAACTTCGAGTTTTTCACAGCTCGCATCAGCTAGATTGTAAATTTTAATTGAGCTCTTATTGGTCTGCTGCGTCAGATCCTTGTCGATGTCAAACTCAATGCGCAGACTGTCATTTTTACCATCAGATTCGATCTGTATCCCTTCGCCGCCTTCTTCGCCAGCGATCAGTTTAAAGATGCGATTAAACTGCATTGACCTCATCCTCCGTCACATACACAAGGACAACCTTGCTGTCGGCAAAATCATTACGACCGATGCTGTCCAGCGTATCATCCTGGGTGATGACCATTAGTTCGCCGGGAGGCAAGTTCGGTCGGTGATACTGCCGAAGCAGCGGATAGTTCGGCACGACTTTGATCCCTTCGAGCAACGAGACATCGGCTTCGGATCTTACGCTCAGCGTCCAATATCCTCCGGATGGATTCCAGAGCATGCGCAGTTTATATTTTGTGCCGTCCAGTGTCACCTTGAATACGATGTCGTTGGCGTCGGAAAACACTATATCTTGCACATCATCACCCCGTAATCCCTTTAAGAATTGATTTGCGCTTCGTTGTTGTTGCTGTAGAGCTATCGGTCTGCGTCGAATCGCCGCCATCTTTGTTGGTTTCTCCGGCGCTATCTTTCACATCGGCAGTAACCAGGCCTTCCGGGATATCGGCGCTCTTTACTGACACCTTCCTGATCTGCACGAATTCACATGGGATCCTGAGCAGGTTTTTGTTTTCGATGTTTCGAGGAAAGGCGGCCGATACCATTACCATGTTGGAATAGATATCGGTCGGGGTGATAATGGTGATCGGTTGCGCGTCTTTATAGATGCGCTTGAACTCCATGAGTGCATTGACGACCTTGTCTTCTTTCTGTCCCAATTTATCGAGCCAAGTCACCGGGCTCTGAGTAATGCCAACAACCATCGACAGCTTGATCGGCTTCCGGATGACGTGATCGGCAACCGGAAAACCATCTTCGACAGGGTGTTCGCAAACCTCGGATTCGAGTTTATGCTCCTGCTCGACCAGTATATCCAGTTCTATACTGTCAATTTTGCTCGGGGTCGTCAGCGATGGCCAGAAGATACTGCCCTTTTTCTCAGTGGTAGCAGTTGTGGTTTTGTCGGCCACTTGTCAGGCCTCCTTTAGGCTGGCGCAAAATCCAGAGCCCTTGTCATTTTCCCGAGAGCATCCGTAGTCGCGCTTGCCGTTGATTCCCCGATCGCGCCAGGCTGCAAATTTACGCCGGCATTGTTTTGCTCAATATGGACAGTTTGATTTACGACAACCGGTCCACCGCTTCCCCCACCACCAACAACCGCAGGAGAAAGTCCTCCTAGGTTGCCACCAATGCCCATTGCAAACCAACGTTGAAATCCTTTCTCCACTTCCCCCATCTTGGGAATTAGCCATCTGTCGATAGAACTACAGATCGAAATAATAAAATCTTCCGCCACTTTGGAAAAGCTCATTAAAAACTTCAATGCCGACTCTATGGCTCCTGAAAAATTTCCATCGAACAGTTGGCGCCAGGAAATGACGGCTTGTGTCATGATTTCCACAATGCCTGTCGCCCACGAAAAAGATTTTGCTGCATACCGGCTTCCGGCTATGCCTAGAGGACCGTCTTTTTCTGTGTCGGCATTTTTACCGTCAAGGTCTCTTTCGTAGTATGGCTTTCCAGCGATACCCATAGGCTCTTTTCTCAAACCCATGATCAGCATTGCTTCGTTATATGCGGAAAATGTTTTTTCTATAGATGCCCCAAGTTCTTTCATCGCCTGAGTGAGTGGTCCAATCGTGGCATCCAATCGCCTTTTAAACTCATCCCATGGCCCCAGGAAGTCGCCGATCACGCTATCGCCATCATTCATCCATACATACACATCTTCCAGCGCCAAGCCTATCGCTGCAATTGCTGCGGCAATTGCAAGGAATTTCCACCCTATCGGAGACAGAAAAAACAGAGTCAATGCTTCCTTAAGCAACGTAAGCCCTTTCGCAATAGCCGCCCACTTAATAACAACCAAGGCGGTACCGAATGCCGTGGCCAGTATTGTCGCCGCTTTCATCACATTTCCATACCCACCAACCTTTTTGGACAGAGCTTCAATCCTGTCGCCGATCCAGTCGGCGGACTTTACGATCCCACCTGCAATCGCCTGAAAAACGCTCGTTTCCTTGTTCAGATTGAAGATCAGTTTGCCAATCCGATTCATTGCATAAGTGACGGATTGTGCGATGGTCACCGGCATTTTTCCGAATTCTTTATCCATCTTAGTTTTCGCCTTCAAGATAGCCTTGAATATTCCTTCGGCGGTAAGTGCTCCCTGTGCACCCATATCCTTCAATTTGCCAATTGTCACGCCGTAATAATCGGCGATGGCCTGGAATAACAGCGGCGCGTTCTCAGAGATTGACCGGAGTTCATCTCCGGCCAGGCGTCCAGAGGCCAAAGCCTGCCCAAGCTGCAGGATAGTCGCTTTCGCTTCTGTAGTACTCGCGCCCCCGATAACCAGTGCCTTATTTACTGTTTCGGTCGCATTCAAAACATCCTGCTGGGTGGCTCCCAATTCTTTCGAGTTGCGGGCCATTTTCACATACAGATCGGCGGTCGTTCCATATTCCTGCCGGGTTAGCTGTGCGATCTCATAGACTTTTTCCTGCATCGCTGCCTGCTCAGCAGTGCTTTTGGTCACCAGCCCGATTCGGGAATACATATTGGTCCATTCATCGGCCGCCTGAATGATTTCACGGGTACCCAGCACAACGCCAATAATTGTGGCCAGTTTTCCAAAAGCTCCGACAGCGGCACTGGCATGGGATTTAAGTTTTTCGATTCCTTGATCGGCTTGGTTCAGTTTTGCCTGATCAACGTTAAACCCAAGCCCGACCACTAGTTCGCGAAGCATCACTGCTTATGCGCCGCCTTTCTTTGATTCTTTCTGTGCATCATCCACTGCCTGTTGTTGAATATCGCTCTGCATGTCCAGCAGAGCGTTCAACTTCTGCAGATCAACTAAGGTATAGACTCCGGATTTCACTTCTTCCAGTCGACATTTTCCGGCAAGGATTGGCCTCCAGATCAGGAGTTCGTTTTCCAGATCCGGACGTAACGTCCCTGGGATTGTTACGTTTTTCCCTCGTCGGTTGCTGATCCAGAATCCGGCATCACCGGAAGCATTTGAAAAAAATCAGCATAATTCACCCGCAACACCTGCCACGCCAGCTCAAGCATCCCTTTTAGGTTGCCTTGGTATAGTTCCGTCAACCTGGCCTTGTCGAGCTTCTCTGCCGATTTTCCATTACGTGCTACGGCAATATACTCCGTGTTCAAAACCCGCTGCAACATATTCGTCAAATTTGTGCCATTAATGGCTGCCGACAACGTTGCAAGGCCATTCCCAAAGTCGATATTTTTCTTTAACAACATGGCCAATGTAAGATTCGACTTGTCTTCTTGTGAAAACTCGGTTTTGTTGAAAGCGGCGCCGACCGCTGGAAGAAATGTCTTTTGCAAATCTCCTAGCAGGTCCAGCGCCTTGAACGGATCCATCGGCCTGATATAGAAGGTGTTATCCCCCTGGGTAAATTCGGTTGAGCCCATTAGTCATGACCTCCTGGGAATAATGTTCCGCCGGCAGTATGGATTGTCCATTCTTGTGATCCGTCTGCTGCGTTGTTGGTCCGATTAGTTTCTGGATTGTTGACGATCCACGCCAAACTGTCGTAAAAGGTCATGCGCCCAGAAAGATCTTTGATCACGAGCGGCAGCACACCGTCGCCAACAGATTTATCTCTCGCGTGTACCACCGCAAGCAAATCATTGCTACTGGATGACTGCAACAGATTGATCGTGGCCTCATGCCTGCCATCTGGACTGATTGTCCGGACAACGTCTCCGTGAGCTCCAACAATGTCGCCGATACCCTCGCTCATGGGCTTTATCTTGATAATGCTATTCTCTGCAAATCCGGTGATTTCGATGCCACCGAAGAGCACAATAACTTTTTTGGGATTGTATGTTCCTAATTCTGGCAATCTTTACACCCCCTTTTTAAAACTCATATACGAGGCTGCCGGTGATTTCAGTAACGTGTATAGCGCCGGCGAGACGTGCGGTGAATGTCAGGTCCTCCAATATTCGGGAAGCTTTTGTGTTGGCGCTGATGTTGGCCGCCAACGGAACATCGATCTTCCACCCGGGGATTTCGTTGCCGTCATCGTCGTATTCGGTAGGCGCAATGCCGCCTCGACGCTGACCAAGTTCAAGTGCCTTGACAATTTGCGCCTCTATCAATGCAATTCCAGCGTCGGTATACGGGACCTTGTCGCGGTTGATCAGCAAGTTGAAGATGTTAACCTGCATTTCTTCCTGCAGCCAATCACGGAAGCGAATTACATCAATCCATTCGCCAGCTGCTACTTTGCCAATCTGGGTAATGGATACCGAGTCGCGGAACGATTCGAACGTGTTGCAGTTCTTGGCCTTCGCAGCCAAATATTGCGTTTCGGTCAGGTTGTCGGTTGACACCCCGGCCAATTTCTTGTTTGCCCATGTCTCGCCGCCAGGCTTGACAGCAAAACATCGAGCCATGCACGCAAGTTCCGGGAAGTCTGTGGCTGCGTCAGCGTGGAAAAAACTGAACGTTCTGTAATAGTTATTGTGTTTGAGTAGATACGGTGTGTCTGTGGTGCTGGATGCGGTTATTGCTCCGGCCTCCGCCACCGAATTGCCAAACAGTTTAATTTCAGATTCAGCCCATGCAGCTGCAGCCAAGATGTCGGCAGAAACCCGACTGGTAAGTCCTAGACCATACCAATCATTATCTTCCCTGACAATTGCCGCCATATCTTCAGCCACGGTATCCGCGGCAGCGATCGTTTTGATCGACATACTCGCCGGCAGAATAATGGCAAACGCCGTTCCCGCCACTTTGGTGGTCAAAACTAGGTCGTTGGTGCTGATAGCGGCATCAACTACCGAATTACTGTCGGCGTCGATCAGCGCCTGCAACCCCGCTGCAATTTCCGCTGCCGTCGCGTCAGCATCCGAAGTGAAGGTATACGTGAGCGTCGTTGTGCTGCTATCTGACGCCAGATTGAGGATGGACAATACATAGGCAGCCGTATTCGACAGATCATCGATCTGAAGCGTCACTGCATCGACCTGGCGGCGACCAATTTTGATTTGTTTGGGTCTTGGGATTTGACTGAAACAGTCGACAGCAGCCAAGTACAAAGGATCATCGGATGCGAATCCATCCGAGATCATGGAACTGGCCGTGGTATATGTGGAAACTCGTGGCAGGCTCACTACATGCGGTCCAGCGATCAACAACGTATCAAAGGTCTTTTTGTTGATACCGGTCGTTTGCAGGCTGATCTGCACATTGGCAATTCTCGTAATGTCAGCCAATTATGACACCCCTTTCATGGTTATTTCTACTTCGACGATTGCTTCATCCGTTTCCGGCGGCGTGATCGTCGGTTCTCCAAGTTCTCCCGGCAAATTTACCGTAGTAATGTATCCTGGATTATCGATTGTCGATATGCCGTAGGTTACGATCAGGTCGAGATTGGCCCGTTCTTCCCAACTACGCCCATCGATTAGCTCAGTCAGGTCGTTTACCGATTCAGCCCTGACAAATGCAACATGTTTTAACAAGCATCGATCGACTATTGTTGGGCGACATAGTCCCAACCAAAGTCCATTTAGCTTTTCGGTGGTTCCCGTGCCGAACGAATTAATCGATAGCGTTGTTTCGCACTGCTGTATTACGTCCAGCGTTCCCGTTCCATCATCTCGCCTGCGCAGCTCTATTCCCAAGCTTCGTTCGGGAGATAAATTTAATGTCATGTAAGGATTAGCCGGTTTCGGTGCATTTTGCTTATCCCAAATACAAGTCGACGCCGTCAGTTCTGCGACGAGCGTTTTAATAAACGCCTTGATCTCGGCTTTGGTCAATTCCCCTTCACCTCCACGGCCAACGCTTTAAAATGCGGAATAACTCCCATCTGATAAGCTTCGCAGCCAACAACCTCCCATGATTTACCCAACCATGTAATGATGTCAGCGTTTTGTCTGGTCGTTTGCTCAACAGCATACAGTTCCGATTCCGCATAGATTTTGACAGCCCTGCTGCTACGCCGCCCTTCCGGCAATGCGTCCATTTCGTCTAGCCGCAACGGCTGTACGCTCATTTTGATCGATAGAGATTCCGAGGCTCCTTCAACCCAAATTCCATCAATATTGTAGTTACCGGGCGCGGTTCGTGTCACAGGTATCAGTTTTCTAAAACTGCTCATTTATTTTTCCCCTCCCCGCGTGGTCGTACTACATAGCGAATGGATGATCTCATGTGCCCTGAATCAATCAGCGGGCGAGAGCTCTTCTTTCGCCTGATGGTCGATGGGGCGTTCGGAATAAATGGACCGGAAACGATTTTTCGCTTGATGTCGCCCTCGATCACGTTGCCCATCGTATTCAGCATCCCCGCCGCATCTTTCCGCCCAGAGGCAACTAAGCCGACCTGTTTCTCGGCTTTTGATTGCCATTCTTTGTTTTTTTCGTCGAATGTGCTGCGGAGAAAAGAACGTTCTGGAATGTTGATAGTAGACGGGCCAACATTGTGCTGCATCGCAAAGTTGGCCCGTTTTTTCTTGACAAACTTGGATATGCTGGTTTCCCCGGTTTTCCGATTCAACTTCGTCTTATGGTAGGTCATAATGCTGCGTGCACCCTGCTCAATGGTCGCTCCGAACTCATGAACGGCGCCCAGGCGGGCGATCGTCATTTTTCCGTCTTCAGCCATATCGCCCGCCTGCAGTCCCACAGCCACTTCCTGATTTCGCAGCTTAGCCAGTTCTTGTTTAATCTGCCTATACCCGTGATCGATGTCCTTGACGTAACTTTTTGCCATGCCATCACCCCATCCGGGTCATGATCGGGAGGATGCACATTTTTACAATGCGCTTAAACTCCAGCCCATAAGCAGTACGCTCAAGGTTGTCTGCAAAACTGCTTGCCGTTGGATTCCGGCTGTTATCGGCATAGCTGCGGGAGAGATCACCCTCTTTTTCGGCAACTATCCGGCCGCCAGTTGTTGCACCGCTGGCGCTTCCGGATGCCGTGACTACTGCCTGCCATGCCAGCCAGTGAGCGGCCAAATACGCAAGCGCTTGCGGATATAGCTTGCCAAACTTGGCCTCGCTGACCATTGGAGCAACCAATTCAAAAACACCAGCAATAGTTTCATCGGTTTTTGCCGCAAATTCAGGCGCAACAATTCGAAACGTTTGCAGCGCGGTCATGGTTAACTAGACTTTTTACTGGTTTTGGTAGTCGCACTGGCAGTTTCCGTTTCGTCGGCGGAAACTGCCGTTTCGTTTGTGGCATCCTCGGTTAGTTCCAATATTTTCGCAGTAATGTACTTTGAGATCATCGGATGAGCCGCTTCGGCGTCAGTGACTTCAACCGGATCGGCGCCCGGAATGAAGTCTTTGTCGCCAAGGGATATAATCCTAAGAGATTTGTTTTTGATAAATTTTGCCATGATTAACACCCCTCTGCCATGATGATACTGTACGGGTAGTAGATGATGACGCCGGCGCAACGGCTATGGCACGGAATAACGAATTCCAGGTTTTGCGCTTGCGGAGGGAACTGTTCGAAAGGCTGTGGCAACTCAAGTGTCAATTTTTCCTTACTTTTCCGGTACATCATAACGATATTTGTGCCACCCGTACCGGCTCCTTTTAGTTCTGGAATGACTTCAACGTTTTTAATCCAAGGATTTTTTTTGAGGAAGAACTCCAGAATTGTGGTGTCGGAATTGTCAGAGCGTGCCCGCGTGCCAATATCCGAATTTGTTTCATGATCCAAAAGCAAGGTATCCGGCCGTTCGACATTCTGTGTGAGTTCCAACTGTTTCGCAACCATGCCATTCAGGTCGCGCAATACCTGCGCAGGAGTTTTATTGACAAACTTAATTGAGTCTGCCGTTCCAGCAACAACTCCGTTCAGTGTGCCATCCGCTGGCAATACGTACTTAGGAATATTGGGATGCGTAAGCAACCCAATCAAACCATGTTCCTCATCACCAAAATAGGCAATGCGGTTTACTTCCGTATCGTTTGCCTTACGCACCGCATTTGCCTTACGTTGTTCCAGAGATTTACCGGCCATGCGAGCGGCTCTGATGTCCTGGATGGAATAACCGTAACTGGCGCCGATAGACTTAACCTTTGCAGGGAACTCTTTGCCTTTCAGGTCAACACGAGGAAGATCCGTTGCATAGTTGCTAATGATCTTCGCTTGCCCGACTTCTTCGTACTGTTGATAGGTGATCGTTTCCGCGCCGGACCCGGCTTCACTCGAAAAGGGGATGATTCGTGTCGCAGTAAGTTCCGGGTATTGCACGTCATAAGATTGTGCTTTGATGTATTCGAGTTCGCGGGCGAAAAAGATTCCTTCATTGGCGTCCAGCCGCTGAGACGCTGTAATCACCGCATAGTCGCGCTCGTCGTAACGCATTTTCTCGTTAGCCATTGTTCAGATACCCCCTTACTTCAGTTCGACAACAGCTACATCAGCAGCGGTCGTCGAGGTTTTAAATTTGGCTCCGGTAATAGCAGAGGCATCAACGGCTTCAGAAGTTGTTGCGCTGCCGGAAGTAACGGTGCCGGTTCCTGTCACCACTGCCGCCGCAGGAGTGTTTCCGCCGCCGGCAGTGGATTCGGTGAGGGTAATCACTGCACCGCTGACAGTAGCGGTATAAATGGCGTTGACGGTCGTATTGGCAGCCAGTACGGTTTGCAATGCAGCCGCTGAAAGAGCAGCAGTTCCACCAACATTGAACTGGGCACCGGTCGCGCCACTGGCTTTTGCAGTAAATGTCACGCCGCCGATAGTGATAGTGTCCTCAGCGACAAAGTTTGTCCCAATGGTATAACTCCGAGCTCCGGCTACTGCGGCCGCTCCTGCCGCGTTGGTAAATCTCCCGGCATTTGCGCCGGAGAAAATCAAATATGCAGCCGTGTCGGCGGTCACCGCCCGATCCACGTCAACCCATGCGCGTCCCTTGTCAAGTACCGAAACAGTGTCTTCTGCAACGAAAGTAAGGGTTCCATCAGCGTTCTGCTCTTTGGCCTGCAACAGCACAATCCCTTTCATCGTTGAGACACTGGCACTTGGCAGTTTAACCTGCTTTTCAATATCGGTACCCGCAACTACTCCCATGCCGGGATAGATAGTGCCGGACTCTACCGCATAAGAGTCAACGGTGTTGTGTGGAGACAGATCATAGAGGGCTCCGGCGATACCTTTTGCCATATTCCCATAAGTCAATTGCATGATTATTTACCTCCTTTGTAGGCGTTTTTCTGATCTTCGATCATTTTTTGGCGGCGCTCTTCAGACGATAACTCTTTAGCATCAGTTCGCTGTGCGTCGGGCAGCGGGTTCGCCTTTTTGCGTTGGTCCACCATGGCGTCATTACGTTTGTCGGCTTTGGACAAGTCGAACGCAGCATCGAGATAGGCGTCTGATTTGCCCTTTTCATCGAAGGAATCACCACGAACTGCCTTGATGACTGCGATTTTGATTTCCTGATCGGTCATCTCGTCGGCTTTGTCGATGCGGAATCCCGTGGCCGTCGAAAGCAATTCCACGCGAGTTTTTACTGCCGTGGCCACTGCATCCGCTGAGTCTTTGCGCAGCTTTTCGAGTTCTGCCGAATGGGCATCGACCTTGGATTTTAGGCCATCGCGCTCTGCCGTCACAGAATCCAGATTCCTTTTGATCAATGTTGCTTGGCCCTCTGCCTCGTCAGCGCGTTTGGTCTCCTTGCTCAGAAAATTAACCACTTCGGGAGCGGCGTCGTACTCGATGCCGTCCAGTCTGATTTTTAACATTGGTTTTTCCTCCTCGTTATCAAAAACTTCGTCTCCATCCAGATTCAGGCGGGCTCCCCGGCCTGCTCTGGCTGCCGGGACTACGGCCACATGATTAACCATGATGTCCCTTTGTACATACTCATAGGCTTGTCCATCGGGGGCAACTCCAGGTATCGCGTCAACATTGAGCCTGTATCCGAGCGACAACTCTCGGTTACTGCCCATGGCAGGTGGGTCGTGTATAACAATATCGGCCCGAACATCTTCCCCGTCCTGCCGTCCTTCGCTAATAACCGTTCCCACCGATACCTTGCGAGCGTTCTTCTGCGTTACCTCTCCTTCCGGCGGGTGCCGAATTGTAATCGGCTTGCCCTTGTAAGAAGCAAGACTGTCTGCACGGAAGACCTCTTCCGGCGGTCGATATTCACGCCGAACCGTTCCGTCCGGATTGCGATAGGTAAACACTCCGGTTCGTGTCAAAATGGGTTGATCGTGTAAAAAACCGTCTGCATCAACCCTTGCAGACGGTAGTGAAACGCTATCGAATCTCATTACTGGCATTCTGTTTATTCACCTCCTTTCATGGCGGATTGGCAATAAGAAAACCGCCTATTCGGCGGTTAGAAATTGCTCTATTTTATCAACGCATATCTTTACATCTTTTCTTACTTCGAATTCCTTAATCCTCAAAATCTTCCATCCGATCTTTTTCAGGCGTTCATCTCTGATCCTATCTTTATCCTTTTGCCTTGGCGTTGAATGCCAATAATCACCATCAATTTCAATGGCTATTTTTTGTTGAGGAAATGCCAGGTCAACGACATTATAAGTTATCTGATAATGAGGGTGATATTCAATACCTCGACAGTCAAGTTCAATCTTGACCATTCTCTCGGGTTCAGATTCCCGATTGTTTTGGGCATCCAAAGTTCTTTTTACATGAAGAGCCTTATATTCTTCATCTTTCATCAACTCCCGTATTTTTTTATTGGCCGCTTTAGTTTGATTCTTGATTTCTTCTTCTGACATATTGGCATATCGGCGATAATTATCTCCAGAAATGTCTCGATGCTCAATATTGAACAGTTTAAACCAATTCATTAAATTGCGGCGATCTATTTTGAAACATTCGGCAATATCTTTGAGCGTTACCATGTCTATATTATGCATTTTATGTAGTGTTTCTTTTAGACTTATGCCATGCTCCTCTTCAATGCATTTCCAGTAAACTGCTTTTCCTAGCTGATGATTTAGTCTTAAACTACATTCACTCGAACAACAGGAAATTTCATCTTCTTGACAATGTCTGCGATAATATAGTTTGCCGCAACATTCGCATGTGTCATTGTTTGCTCGATTCTTTTCATATTCATCCTTCATCAATTCTCTGCAGTCGAAGCAGTATCGCTGAGCATTACTCGCGGGTGTATAATCTAGTCCACACTTAGAGCACCTTTTTATTTTTGCGCATTTCCCCATAGCAAAACCACTCCTTCGCAATAGTAGTCGTTTTTCTTCGCATATTCAAATGTCTTGATGTGTGGGAAAGAGTGCGAAGTCTCTTTGTTGCGGCCGCTGATCAGGCGGCGGCTATCCCACACCTTTATTTTATCATTTTTCGCTTAAATCCTCAATATTTGCGGATTATCTGTAGGCACGATGGGGAGAGCTACGCATCGACAGCGTATCGGGTAGCCAGGCGGCCCGCCAACAGGTGGAGCGTTGACGATCTGCCCCCGGAAGCTCGTTCCCTCTGCCCCGGTACCCGCCCACGCGAAAAACTTTCCCTCGCGCAGCTGGTGGAGCTCACGGACTCTGGAGTCGCGCGAAGTGCTCCATTCATAGAACCGTATTCCGGCCGCCGTCTGTCGCTGCTGACTGATCAGCCCGTTAAGCTTGCCGACCTGGTCAACAGCGATCAACTGCGCCCGACTGTTGGTCACTGCATAAAGATCCTGGATCTCGGCGGCGATATCTTTGGTCATTGCACCTTCCTGCAAGCCCCTCGAAGCAATCCCCTGCAACTTACCAAAATATTCCTCGGGTATGCTTTTAATCAGACGAACATTCTCGACGGTCCACTCGTTCATGAGTTTGTACAGGTCTGGATCCGCAACAAAGATGTCAACCTTCAGGGCAGATTTAAGCGCCGCTGAAAGTTCCTGCCGATTATAGGCTGATAGTTGCTGCGCGATTCGGGTCGCTTTTGACACAGCCGCCAACGTGACGCCATTACGCTCGTATAGATCACGAATCATCTGAATGATCTTCTCACTGGTTGTATTGCCGGCCTGCTGCTGCCCACCTGAAAGTTGATTCGGATCCATCTGTTGCTTCGTGGTATCAGCCAGGGACTTTGCCACTGCCCGTAGGGTTCTTTGGTAATCCCTTTCGATCGACGACGGGTACCTGGGTTTCCTCTTTGGCCGGATCAGCTTGCTCATTGTCACCCTCTCCTAGCATGTCCAACGTCTCATCGATCTCGTAATCATCGCCATCGGCCAGCTTTTTGCGAACCTCTGACCCATCCAAAGCATTGATACCGACATAAATTTCTGCTTCCTCGGCTTTGAGCTTCTTAGCTTCCGCTTCCAATTTCTCCGTTTCGGCCTTTTCTTTTGCCGACGGCATCCATAGTGGCAGAAACTCAATGCACCAATTTTTAAGCTCTCTACCTCCGCTCGGGCCACGCTTAGCTAATTGCTGCAATTTAGTCAATCGATCCAGATTCCCCTTGAGTTTCCGCTTTTGCTGCCGTTTGACCATTGAGTAAAATATTTCATTATCGCTCTCACCTGTGGCGTTCATGCCAGCCGGCGATCGTCCAAATAAAACCGTAAACGGGATCCCTGTCAGCGACGAAACATTCAGCCCAAACCGATCCAGCATTTCGGGCACGTTGGAAAGGTTCATGTTGAATAGCTCGAACTCATCTTCTGTGTCGAGTGCTACCGTGTTGAGCACCGATCGCGCCATATCGATAAGATGCAATCGATCCGCAATTTGTTTATTTCCCTCATCCGTCATCAGTTTGTCAAGAAGTCCATTAAATTTGGTGACGGACTGCCCCATTCGCTCAAGAATAAGAATGGCCAGCGCATAACTATGGTCATTGTTTCTTATTGCATCAAACAGGCCTTGCATCACCGACAGCCCCCAGCCATTCCGCTGTTCGCGCTCGCGGTTCGGCAACGGATCGCCGTCAAAGATCAATACACGGCTCCGGTGCACATAAAACTGCGTTCCGCGTACCGGACTAATGAGCAGCCACTCCGGCATGCCGTAGCTCTTGCGCATGGGGTCGTCGTTGAACAGCAAGCTTTCAAAAAGGACTTCTCGTTTATCATAAACCTTGATCTGCTCAATTTCGGTGATGGACGACTCATTAATGGGATCCTCAAAGGTTCCGCCGTCGTTGATCGTCATCAGAATGGCGCTGCCACCAAACAACCGGCTCCACCGAAGCGCATTCGCAAACGACTCTTCCGCGTGCAGATCATCCAGCGCTTGCAGGACTTTTTCATCTTCGTCATCGCCCTCGATCTTGATCCAGTTCTTCACACTTTCATCGGCTGGAAGATCGATAATGCGACGAACAAGGGCATTACCGTAAAGGTTTGCAAGGTCTTGATCTTGCAATATCGGCCCATTCCCATATTGAAAATTTGCCAGCGGGTCTTTATTTTTCAGCCCATGGCCGATAACCGTATTCATAAACCCGTCATTTCGTATATCTGCCAAGCTTTCTCACCTCATTTAAATCAATACAAGGAGGCCGGACCTGCCCCGGCCTTCGGGTCGAAGGATAGCATCCCCGTGCAACATTTTGCCCTTGTCGATACTTAACTTGATGCGCCTTTCCAACTGCGCTCTGTACGCATATCATCCTCGCAGGCATAGCGGCAGCTATCAATGCTGTGGTTGTTTTTATCCTCAAGCTTGCTCCGGATGTTGCCGTCTTTGTCGGTCTGGTAGTCGATGTCTTCGAATTCCTTGGCAGTACTCGGGCACCTATAAGGATCAATGATTATCTCGTCCAGATCATCAAGCCACTTTTCTCCATACTCGACGCTGCCAGGACCTTTTTCGGCTCCCTTGATACGGATACCATATCCCTTCATCTCGTCGATGGACTTTGGCTCCGCGCTGTCGGCGATTGACATGAAGCTATGCCAGCCTTTTTTCTTTATTTGCTCGGCCACATAGCGGTTGCTGAGCTTCACGCCGTAAATTTCGCCAAAGATATAGAGAATACGGCGTTTTTTGTCTAAGTGGCAGCGGACAAAAGAAAAAGCATCTGCAGCATAACCCCAGTCAATCCCTTGTCTGATGTTATCGAAATGCTTGATTTCTTCGTCGGTGATCCGACGAAACGTCAGATTCGTAAAAGGCACTACGCCGCTGCCTATCGGCTCGCCAAGATATTCCCACCGATACTTGAATTCGTTTTTGGCTTTGATTTCGTTGGCTTCTTCGATGAACACCTTAGATACAAACGGGTTATCGAAAAAATTGCTGTGATGAACAAAGACGTTATCCGGTAGGAACTGGGTCTCAAACTTTTTATTAACCCAGCTTTGCTTGCGCTTCGGCGGGTTGTATGAGTAGTAAATGTCGTAGTAGAGACCTTCCGGTAATTCCGAGCGAATAACCGAATTGACTATCGTCGAAACATCGTCCTCGGTCTTGAACTCGGCGAGCTCTTCCACCCATAGGATCGCGATTGGAAACATGCTTTTCTTTATCGATTTTATCTTTTCGGGCTTATCAGCACCGCGAAAGATGACCATATTGCCACGCGGTTTATAAATCAGACGTAGCGGGCTTTTCTGCTTCTTCCAAAGATGCGAAACTCCCAGATACTCAATCGCCCAGATCAACTGCTCGTATACCGATTCTTCCAGCGTCGTGGCCACTTTTCTGACGGCCAGCGCATTTACAGGATTACGCATCAGGTCATAAATAACCCGGATAGCGATATGGGTCGACTTCGAAGAGTTCCGACCGCCCTTCAGCACCTTGTAAAGCTTGCGGCGATCTTTCCGGTTACAGGCTTTCCAGAAGGGTTCGAACTTTGGTAAAACTTTTTCCGACATCTTAACCTGCGGCATCGTCATCGCCCCCGATGTCGTCAATAAACTGGACAGGCTCTGCATTTTCATCGATGACGCCGTTACGTTGTTTCAAAACCTCAAGCTTCTGTCCTTCAATCACAAGCTTGTCTTCTTCGATTTTCCGTTGCCACTTATCCGGCAGCCAGTCGAAATATTTGATTAGCTGTCCCCATGCCCACGTTTTGTCTGCTAGTTTAATGCTAACGCCATCGCGGCCCTGTTTGATCTCGGATATAACCGAGGTGTCCAACATATTGCTGGCACCCAGATCAATGGTATTGACCATATGTGTTAATGGCTTTTTGGTTTTCTTGTCGAACACGGGACCAAATGGGCCCATGACCTCAACTTCTTTTTGCCCGAACGCAATATAGTCCCCGATATCAGCGCCAACAACCTTCAAGCAAAACTCTAAAAAGTCCTGGATATCAACGTGCAGTTCTTGACGAAACAGCGACCGCAGCCGATCCAGTTCCTGTTTTACCCGGGGACGTTGCAGCAGGTTGCAGCCGATAGCCTTGGCGCTATTCTTATTTGCGCCGTAACTAGCGAGCAAAGCGGCCTGCGTCGCGTTCCAAGTCCGGACGTAGTGATAACAGAAGAGCTGCTCTTTATCGTTCAGCTCTTCGTCGGGCTCAATATTTTTTTGCACACCTTTGCACACTTTTTCATTTTTGTGTGCATTGTGTGCAGTTTTTTTTACTGGTTTATTGCGTTCCCATTTATGTCGCGTTTTCCATGATTTTACGGTATCGACTGAAACATTATATTTTGCCGCTATATCCTGGTATTTCATTCCAAGAACATAGTCGCGTTCAGCCAGTTCGTAGGTCTTGGACACTATCACCACCCGCCAATATATCCTGTACGTCGTGCCCGAATCCACTCCAATTTAGGCCATACCGCTCAATTATGCTGGTGAAATCTTCAATATCGTGAGGCTCAACCCGTAATCCTTTGGGCCCAATCCCGACATGTTTCAGTTCATGAAACATCAGGAGTTTCTTTTGGTTGTCAGTCATGTAGTAAGTGTTCGGAAAATAGAACGTGATCAAAAAGTCAAACGGCAAATAAGCCCGATAAACCGGCTCAATCTTCCTGCAATCTGCATGGATGACTCTGCCGGATTGCTTTTTGGACTTATAACTAACAACGTAGCCAACCTTGATTTCATTGAGCAGGATATAGGCAAGCGATGGCATACCGGCGAGAACCTTTTCTCCAAGCTGTCGAAGCTCATCGGACGTTTCGCACTCAAAGACATCAAGCTCTCGCGCATAATCACGGGTCAGTTCTTCCCGTCGGTGCAAATCTTGCTCTTCGCCGAGTTTATACAGCGCTCGCAGCGCTTCACAAATCCAGCCTTTCGTTTTGCACATATTTTTATTGACACAGCCTGCGCAGAGGGTATTCATTTCAAAATCCCCTTTATTCGATTTTTCCACCGTCGATTGCCTCGCTCAAGGTCATACCGAAGGGCGTCTGTATGCACAACCGCAGACCTCGGAACCGGATCATAGCACTCAACTTGCCCAACGCCGTCAATGCCGATGCGTCGGGCTATGCAAATGTCACGGCCATGCTTGGCGCAGTCGGTTAGTTTGCAATCTACGGTTGGCATCTGGCACCTCCTTTTGGGCATAAAGAAAAGAGACTGCCGAAATCGACAGTCTCTCGTATTTGTATTTGGGGTCCGTTCTCCAATTGTCATAATAAATTATGGCACTAAGTTTGTCAATATTTATTTTAAAAATCCTTCAAACCCATTATCGATGAAAGTCTTAGTTCCCTTCTTTTTCGCGCGTTTTCCCGATTTTGACCCTCCCGGAGGAATCTTGTATTTTTCCGGCAATGAGCGCGAAATGTATGAATTTGTTGTCAAGTCGTTTTTGACTTTTTGACTTTCTGTTCCCGATATCGGGAACCAGACTTCAATCCCGCAGATTGGGCATTTGTGGTGATCTTCGTCGATTATTTCAAGCACGAAAATTTGTCCAAGATCTTTATAGCATGATAGGCAATACCACTGTTTTCGTTTCTCGCTTTCCAATCTTCGCCCACTCCTCCCCCGCTACCCTACGCCGTTTTTCGTGTAATTCTGAACGTCTCTTCAATCATCCGGATGACTGTTGGCAGATCGTTATACTGATCCGGGTTGATTCCTGCCGGGTAAAATTGCCGAAGCAGCGGCCCGATCGGAGCCTCGACATTTTCCGTTTTAACTGGCGCTGGAACTGGATCCGGATCCGCTGCCGGAATATTTATTGGAATATTTTCTGCCGATTTTGGGGAATAAATTTCACTGTTTTTGCAAACATCATTCATGGAAGCAATTTCGGCATCCACCCGCTTTAGTTCAGCGTCCAGTTCTTCGTCGGTCAAAATTTTCTCTGGCTCTTCAGTCACGGGCGTCGCTCTCGCTTTTTCGTCGCACGCTTGTCGATAACTTTGTCCCGGCCGCGACTTAACTATTAAATTAGCGGCCGGTTTCTCTAGGTTCCCGCTTTTTGCCGCCCTGTTCGGCCCGCCACGTTTTGCAGGCGGAAGCTCCCACCCTTTTATCATCGCATGAAACAAGTTGCTATAGCCGTGAAACTCTTTCATGATTTCCATCCGAGTCAGCCCGTACGCTTCCATCTCCACAAACAGTTCTTTTGTTAGGTCCTTGGGTTCCATTCGCTGCACCTTACCGTCCCACGGCAACTTGATCTTCAGCCTCAGCGCTTCTGCTGGCGTCGGTTTCCGGCTGGTGCATGGATCCGGCTGGCTCTGTTCAGCGCTACCGTCCGCCAACGGTATTCTTCCGAAACCACCGACCCCGAGCGTTCTTGCTCCTATTGGCATGCTGTTTCTACCTCACTTTCTTTTACCTTATTTTCGGACGCTGACGTCAAACATGATTTACAAATCACGTACTTTTTGCCGTTAGATCTATTTTGGACTATGTCTGTGGCCGGCAGCTGCTCGCAGAACTGACACTTGATTTCCCCGGCCTCAAATGCTCTCATTTGCTCAGCTTTTCTCAGTTGCTCCAAATATTTCGGATTCACTGCCCGGGTGCAGTTTGGATGTTCGTAATTATCGTCAACATTGATCATCTGTCCCCCAGAGTAATGGCACTTCGAGCAAGTGATTATGTAGCCGGTACGCTGAACTTTCGGCATATCTTTACATCGCATGATCGTCTAACCCTCGCTTTCCTGTGTTTTTCTCTCCGGTGGCTGCGGAGGAGGTCCGGGCCTTGGAGCCATCGGCGGGAGGTGAGCCTTCCCGCCGATGGAGTTCTTCCTCCCGGCTGCAGTCGCCACTGACCCGGCACATTGCAAAAATTATCCCGCCAATAACCATGCAGACAAGAACGAGAATAAAAAGGCCGGAGTACCCGATCGTGATCATGTTGTTGCCTCCTTTTTAAGTGCGGATTTGGCGAACTCACGGACGGCAGACGGCGTACCGCTAAACGTGGTCAATTGTTCCAATGCTTTACGCAATTCGGTTCGCTCGGCGAGAAGGGTGGAGGCGGCAGTATCAATAGTTTCAGGTACCCATATGCTCTTCCAATCATCGCAGATAAATCCGCAGAACGCTTCTCGCTCTTTCTCGCTGTGGCGCTCACATGTTCCGTCGCAGTTATGAGAGTGACAGTTTTTGCAGCGCTTTAGTTTTTGAATTGCGTCCCATAAAACAGCTACCTGCGCTTCGGCTTGCTCACATCGCGCAACCCGCATTTCATACGCCGACCTCCAAACAAGGGTTTCGGCTTTTGATTTGTCTAGATCAGTTTCGGCCTGCTCGGCGCGTTCGTTTAGCGCATCAATTTCAGTACAAGCCGCCTTAACAGACGCTTCATGAACAGATTTCAACCCAGAGAATCGTTCCCGCTCTGCCGCAAGCGCCTGCTCGGATTCAGAAACGCGGGATTCGAGGCCGATTTCGGCCGGTGTTTTTCGGCATAATCTACAAATCATCAATCCTTTTTGGGGATAGAGACTATAACCAGTTCCAATAAACTCATGTTTGCACTCCATCAGCTTTCGGCCTCCCACCCATCAATAATTTTTGCATTGTCATAAATAACATCAAATTCAATTCCGCAGCCGCACTCAAAGCTAGCAGTTACATTGTCCACATGATATTCAAGAGAAAAAACAAGCGTATCGCCGCCGCATTTTGGGCAATTGCCGGTAAAAGGTTGCATCATTCGGCCTCCTTCTCAATCCACTTATTAAGTTCATCCCTTAAAACTACCAATTCATTAAAGTTAAACCATGAAACAATGTTTTTATCCATAACTTCTAGCCATGTGTGTTCCCCGAATTTGCTTCGATATATTTTTACTTTCATCACCTCAACCCCTCCCTATCAAAATTCCAACCACCACAGCAACTACCAGCCAGAACAGCCATGCAGACGTACGCGGTCCTCGTTAGTCATTTTGATGCCTCCTGCACTTTATACCGATTGGCATTATAAGTGTTTTTTCTCTGTCCGCCGTAAAACAACCAAGGCTTTCTTGCCGCAATATATGTTTCTGCGTCTTTTTTACTTGTAAAAACCTTGACAACAAAGCTATATATCGGTTCGTGCCATCCCGTTTCCGTAGGTTTATTATCATAAATCCACTTAGTTACAATCCAAACTGCCGTTACTGTTACAGACATTTATCTCTGCACCTCCGCTTCTTTTTCGAGCCATGCGAGCCAGCATGCGGCGCAGTCTACGACGTTCCCGCAATCAGGCTTTTCGGTAAAATCGCAGCACCCTTGTTGTAATTTGTCAACCGCCACGTCCATCATCTTGTCCTTCTTGGCAATCTCTGCCGCCTGTTGCTCGATTAGTGCGGCGATCTCTCCAATGTCAATTACGCTGCCGTGTCTCCCAACACTTACAAACTGCCGTGCAAGATGTTTTAAAATATAAATTGCGCCCTGCGTTGTCATTTCAGCCATTGCCTGCCCCCTCCCCTCAGTGCCTATACGCTGGCGGCCCGCCCGCCTTAAACTTGTGACATGCCTGCCGATTTGGCTTAACCGCTGTTGCGACCGGCCGCCCGTCCCGCTGGTCGATCTCGTAGCATACCGGCTTGCCCGGTCCGTAGGACGCGGTATTTAGGTTCAGGCACTCGTGGCAAGTAATCAGCTTGCCGCCGTGTTTGCCTCTTGGGCTCATTCCGAACATGTTAATCCCTCCTAATCGTTTGTCTCGGATTCACGCGCGCGAGGGAAATGTCAACAAAAGTCAACTCTCCACTGCCGCAATATCAATAATAGTTTTCCGTTGCAAGCCTTTAGCGAAGGCCCACGTCACTTTCACCCAATCGTTCCTGTCGTCCTGCAGGATCCCCGCGTTGACCAGTCCGTCCATGATCGCCTTGGGCGCGTAGTTGTCGAGATCACGGCGGCGCACAACCGGGAAAACTAGCGCAATGTGAACCGTGGCCAGCTTGTATTCCGGACGCCCTGCCTTGGCCGTCAGGCATGCAGCTTTCACGAGCCATGCCCAATCCTTCTTGATCTGCTGCTGCTGCGACCAGTGCAACGTCGTCCATTGGTTCAAGCTTGGCGGCGTCCCCTCAATTTCAAGCCTAATCATCATGCACTCCTCGCCTGACGCAGCGAGCTGCCAGAGAACTTTACAACCTCCGATGTCTGCCGGATCCGGTCAAATATTCTGGCTGCATAAGTCTTGGCCAGCCGATCACTCGTCAAATTACTGGTAATAATAATCGGCTTCATGCGGTTGTATCGCTCACTGACAATCGCGTCGATCTTAGTGTGGACCCACCCCTCAGAATGTTCAGCCCCCAGATCGTCCAGGAGCAATATCCCGACATTGCGCAGCCGGTCCTCAAACTTTGCCCACTCTTCCCGGCTCGTGTCCTTCAGCGTGAATAGCGTGTCGAGGAGTGACGGCATCGTAATAAACATTCCGCTGATCCCAGCCTTCAGGCCTTCCTGCAACACCGCCACCGCAAGTGACGTTTTTAAGGTTCCGACCGGTCCGAGCAGAGCCAGCCCCATGCCGTACTCGACGTGTTCGGCGATATGGTCAGCGTGATACTTGACCCGCCGGTACCCGTCTTTCACCTGTTCCGGTATTCCCTGAGCCTCAATATTTTCAAACGTACAATTGCGGTACCTGCGTTCAATCCCTGAGCGTTCAAGCGTGCGAAGCCATTCCTTACGCTCTTTGGCCTGCTGCTCCCGCTCACGTTCCTTCTCCATCTCCCCAGCCAGGAGTGGATCGATCTCGCTCATATTCATCTGGCGTCGGATCCCTTCTATGGCCGCCCGAAAGTCCATTTTGTCTGTGTCTGCCATTGGCCTCAACCTCCCACGGTTTATCATCCAGTTTATATTTTGATACCCACGCCTGCAGGATCGTGTCCACGTACCTGATCGACTTAGCCTTACTCAAGGCCGCCTGCTTTATCGCCTCGATTATCCAGTCCCTAGGCATCGTCTCGATCCAGTCACCGATCATATCCGCCTCGACCTGGTTACTCACCATGCAAATATTTTTCGTCAGTAGGTCAACAACAACAACCCGAGTTCCCGTTTCTTCTTCCGGTTTTTCTTCCGGTGAGTTAGTAGTAATTGTTGTTGTTGTAGTAATATCTTCACTTCTCTTTACTTCACTTCTCTTTACTTTGTCGTTTTCTGTCATGGGAATAAGGGGGGTATCCGAATTAATGTATACGGAAACTTCCTCATGGTCTGGTTTGCGTATACCGATACTGCTTTCCCGTATACCGAAACTTGGTTTTGATGGAGGCATTTGCTGACGTCTTTTATAAAGTGGCCGCAGCCCTTCAATAAAATTATCCGACCAGATCACGTGGTAAGATTCCCAAAGCTCAGAATCAATGGCTCCCATTTCGGACAGTTTATTAATAATATCCAGCGCCGTCTCCTCACTGATCCGCGCATAGGTGTATAGATATTCCCAGTCATCTTTCTTCCGGCAGTCGTAAAAATGCCCCGGAGCGTTACCCATGCACTCCAATAATTTAAACCACAGCGCGTATCCGTCGTTTCCCCACCGGCCCTCAATGATGAACATGGTTTTCTTATGGGTGGTCATGTGGGGAAAATAATCAGCAGTATTTTTAGTTGGTCTGCCCATGCCGCGCCTCCATGTATCAGTGTGATTCAACCGCGATAAATGCGTCGCGGATCCTATCAAGGTCAATAATCGGTTTTTGCCTCAGCTTAATTGCTGCATTTCTGGCAGTCGCAATCATTCTTAAAAACAATTCCGCTTTTGGCCATTGATCCTGAGGCAATACTTTCCGGTAATGCGTCCCGCCATAGCCAAATTGTGGTTTTGATGGAGGGCACAACTGACCCTTGGCCTCAAGCCTTTCAATCAAGCCACGCACTGCCATAGCGGAGCGCCCGACATGATTCGCAATAAGGTCCGGAGTATAACCTGCGAAGTGCAATTTCTTTGCAGTATCGACGTCTTGCTGTTTCCAGGGAGTATGGTTATCGGCCCTAACCGGGCGCTCTTTGACGCCAAGGTCATAGATGCGCCTTTTTAATGCGCCTTCCGTCCGGTCCAGTCGTTCTGCGATTTCCCGATATCCGTAACAGTGTTGAGCCAGCAGCCGAAGTAGATATGAATCGTCTTCCGGTGTCCATGGCAACGCCTTATACTTATCCCTTGCCCTGATATCCGCCTGGCGTTTAATATCTACCCACCCGGGCTCTCTGTCAGGCAGGGCGCCAACTTTTAGTTTGGAAAAATCAAGAAGATTTTTATGGAGTTCCGCCCATTCCCAAAAGTCAGCCAGTTTAATCACGGCAAATTTCTTATGAATACTTTTCTTATACTTAACAGGCAGCTCATGGTTAATCCATGACTTTTTGCTCTGCTGATAGTTGTTAATTTGCCCCAGTGCCGTCATCAGTTGACAAAATGTTATCTCGTCCCCTGCGTGGAGATGGCGCCCCAGTTTTAATTTTCCGGCCTTAAGTTTTATGGCATCAACGGTTCGACCAAGATCATTTGCAATCCTTGGGATAGGTTTTTTACCCCAGTTTTCTTTCAAAAAAACTACTTGTTCAACAGGCCACGCCGCTGGCATAAAATCACTTCCCCATAATATCCATCACCTTGGCAGTCGTTCCGATCGGCCTGCCGCCGCCAAGGTGATGGCCTCATTTATTCAGTACATCAGTCATCATGCTTCTATCAAAACGGACTTGGCATCAAGCCGATCGGAGAGCCCTATCATTTGCCAAGCCCTAACGGGTTCTACCATTCACGCAGTTTTCTTTCTCGGCTTCTTCGCCGGTACCGGCACATCAAACAGGCTGATGCAGAATCGCTCCGTATACTCCTGATCTTTCCGATAGCAGGTCTTTCCCATTCCCTTCGCTATTGATTCCGGGTCTTTCAGCTTGCGGTTGCAGCGACCGCAACGGGGGTACCCACTATCATCGCGCTTCGGCAAATCACATTTCTCATGAGGAATGTCATAGTCAGGGAATAGAACATCTGACGGTTCATCAGACATAATCAGCATCTTCCCTGCGATCGGCGAATCCGGTTGTATACGGCATCCGCCTTAATCCCGTAAATATCGCCGATCCGCTTATAGGTCATGGTCTTCTTCATCCGAGCCATGTCCTCGATAATATCAACCGAAACCTTTTGTCTTTTCATTACACGATTGTTCGTGAATAGGCATTCGAAACATTGTTCTGGAGAGAGTAGCTGCGGTGACAGAATGGCCACTGTTAACGCCATTACCCCTTCGTTCACGCCACCTTCACCTCCACCGACTTATTGGAAATAAACTTTCCTGTGGCATCTCTGGTCCGCTGATCGTGATGAACTCCATACACGTGTTCGCCAATACTTCCAATGAGGTCTAAGTTTTCCGGGCGATTATCATCCTTCGTCCCGTTGATATGATGAACAATTTCGGTTGGGTCTAAATATCTTCCAAGCGTCTTTTCCATCACAAGACGATGTTCCGCAACTTCCTTTCTAGCAGTGCAATGCGGATGATCCGGACAAAACACTTGAATATACCCGTCCTGATCTTTTCGGCGTCCGCCACGCCATTTCGGGTTATTGTCTCCAGTCTTGTCATAATGATGTTGAATCCCCATTGATTTCATCTTCATAGACACCATGCTTCGATTACACCCATACTTCTTGGCGACGGCTTCCTGGGTTTTCAGCACAGCGTAATCCTCAGCAAGGTTAGACCAATCAATTCCTTTATTCGCTGCCATTTAAGCCACCTTCACTTCAATAGCTTCTCCATTTGGGCGAAAACTAATCTGCTGTTCAAAAGCCTCTTGAACTTGTTTGATATGGGAAATGACGAGAACCATTCCAAATCTGGCCGCAATACTTTTCACAGACTCAATCACTAAGGGTAAGAAATCCTCCGACTGACTTCCGAATCCCTCATCGATGCATAAAAAGTCAATCCTGCTGCCAGCCCGTCTGGCCAGAAGTTCAGCCAGGGCAAACCGGATGGCAAAATCAATGCGTAGCTGCTCACCGCCGGAAAATGTCTCATAAATCCGTTCACCCGCCCAGTCGCCGACTATGATATCCAGCGTCTCGGCCATGCCAGCTTTGCTCTTCAGTTCTCGCTGAGTCTCGAACCTCAGATTGTGCTTTCCTCCGGACATCTGCCCCAGGATCTCGTTTGCGATGCGCTCCAACTCCGGCACCGTGTTTTCAATGATCAGCGCCGGGATCCCATCCCTACCGAAAGCCTTGACCAGTGTCTGCCACCGGGTCAGTTCCTTGGCCAGCGGATCCATCCGCTGCATAATTTCTGCTCGAGCAGAATCATCCTTGTCCAGGGCTTCAAGTTTGGCCGTCAGGGCGCCGATCTTCGTCATGCATAAATCCAAATTAATCCGGGCGGTGTTGATGTCTGCCCGCGATTGATCTAGCAATTGTTGCGTGGCGTTGACGTGTTCCGGGTCTTCCATTCTTGAAACATACTCGGCAAAAGCCTGATCACGTTTTACTTCCAATTCGGAAATATCTCGAGTCAAATTATCAATCTGTTCCTTGGCTGATTTCTGCTGCTCACGGACAGCAGGCAGCAATTCCCGTTTTTTAAGATAAGGAGCCAACGCAGTAAGTTTTTCCGACAGCGCCGGCAAATCAGCCAGCTCAGCCAGCAGTTTTTTGTAGTCATCGCGTAGCTGCTGACGCCGTTCTCTCGATGCGGCCTGTCTAGTTTCGAGATCAACGCGCTGTTCCTGTAAATTAATCAACATTTTTCCAACAGCATCAAGCGATTGTAGTTGCTGAACAATCGGAGCCAGTTCATCGATTGTTTTAAAAACATCAGCATGATATTGAGTGTTGTAATCGATGGCTTCGAGTTGATCGGAGACTTGGCTGCGAGATTTGCGGAGCAAGTCAATTTCAACCTGTGATTCAACCAAATACGCGTTTAGTGCTGCATCAAGCTCATCGGCTTTGCTTTTCGCCTTTTTTGCGTCCGCCAGAAATTCGCATGTGGCACGTTCGATGTCGATGCATCCAACTTCGGCCAACATGGCTGCACGCTTACGATATACCTCGATGATTCCTTCATCAGCTTTTTTCTTGGTTTCGATCATTGCGCACTTGTGCTGGATTTCGGTATCAAGTTTGCCGAGATTCTCATAGCACTTGCTAAAAAGTTCAGCTGCCTGGTCAAGTTCCTCGTTTTCAGCAACAGCGACATCATATACAGCCTTTGCCCGTTCCATTTTTGGACGATTGTCCAGCAGTTGCTCCGTTTCCTCAACATCCCGGATGACCTTTTTCAACTGGCTTTCGAGCTGTTCGAGATCTCGGGTAACCTGTTCTCCATCTCTGGCCAGCGCTACTCGCTGATCATCCTTTACTTGTAGCGCGGTCACCTGATCGCGGATCCGGTCATGCTCAGCGGATTTTTCCTGAATGGTTTCCTCTTCCGAAAGAAATGTCTCTGCAACGCGCATCCGATACAGCTGCTGATCAAGAGCAATCTTTTTCTGATCCACTTCGCCATACAGTTCCTCAGATTGTTTCTTGTACTGCGCGGCCACCAGACGCGTTGAATTGATAACCAACATGTCATTCATGGCTGCATCATGCACTTTAACTGACTCGCTCATATTTCCCCGAATGCTGATCTCATTTAAGAGTTCAGCGTCCAGGTCAGCCTGCAGCTGTGGCCGTTCCGCCAGCCGTTCATCCATGCTGGCCACCATCGCCTTGTCTCTCTCGAGAGAAATGTTTGTCACCGAAACTTTGGCTTTGGCCTTGTCCTGCAAACCGTCGTACTGGTCAAGCTGCAGGATCTGCCCGAGAATCGCCTTGCGCTGTCCGGCTGGTCGCGCGGTAAAGTTCGACGCATCGCCCTGAAGGATCATGGAACTGGCCACGAATGTTTCATCCGTCAGGTTCAGCAGGTCAATAATCTTTTTCTGTGTCTCATCGATCGATGCACCGGATTCACTGGCCCACAATTCACCAGATTGCCGCTGAAGCTCCAGCGTGCTTTTACCCTTCCCCTTGGTCGATCTCGTCCGGATCACGCGCCACACGCCGCCCTGGTGTTCAAAATCGAAGCAAACGGACATCTCACTTGTACCGGTCCGCACCATGTCATCCACCCTGGTACCGGGTTTTAAGTTTCCGAATAAGGCAAAGCGCGGGGCGGTTGTGAATGCTGTAGATTTCCCAAGGCCGTTGGCGCCGCAAATCGCAGCGCAGGTTATGCCGGTAAGATCAATGTCAGCTGATGGAATGGCGCCGAGGTTTTTAATTTGTATGCGACGAGGTTTCATTTATATCGCCCCTCCTTCACCGGTACTCAGCTTCAGGTTCTTTTTCCGGCGTCACCTCATCACGTTCTGAATCGGTATCTAAAATCAACATGGTCTGTGCCTGCGCCAAACGAAGCAATAGAATTTCAAAAGACTTTAAATAGCGTAGAGATCTTATGTCTGTTGTTGCGTCATAACTCATGTCCCAGGCTTTATCGGTCTTCTCATCGACATACCGGGAAAGCCGTACAGAGAAGTTCATGTCCTTGTCATGATCGCAATCGAAGTTGAGCGTAGCATGAGAGAAGTATCTCCCCACACGTTCTTCTGCGTATTCGACATCCATCGTTACCTCGACAGACTCATACGCCGCGCTGTCATCACATATGACTTTAAGGCCGTTTGTGTCTACTTCTTCAGCAACAAACTTAAGCCAGCTCTCATATAACTTGGACAATTGAATGGTCTTTTCTTCGACCGGCAGCATGACATCTTTGAAGTTTGTCAGCAGCTTCTTATTCTCCAGTGCAGAATTTTTCAGTACGTCAACCAATATATTGTCCAGCTTTACGATATATTGAGAGTAGTCACGGGCTTCAAGATAAGGAATCATCACGGATTTGATCTGCTTCTCGATAACTTTTGTCACGTCTCCATAGCCACAGAACAAACTTTCCAGTGCCTTTACGATTCCTTTCTCTACATGTTCCGCTACCAGTTTTTCCACAGTACCGTCTTCCATCTTGGCTGTGACCGTATCTTTAATGCTGTTTTCAAGTGACATGCTTTTCACTCCTTATTTTTTGTTTTTTAGATCGCGGGACTTTAATGTTTATGAAAAATCAGCTCAATCGCTTTTTGTTTGTCATGATCCGGGCAGATATCCGTATCCACACCAATCTTGACCCGGCAGTCATTGCATAATGGCCTATCGCAGGTCTTGCTGCCGAAGATGTCGCGGCGAAAATCGTCCAGGGCGTGCCTAGGGAAGTCGCAAAGACTAGTTGACGGATTACCGCAGAAGAAACAGGGTTTGGTTTCACGCTTGCCTCGGCAGCATACAAATGCAACCATGCCGGGACTATCTATTTTGTAGCAAGGCATTGTGCAGGAACCTCCACACCCTGAATTTTCAACGCTTCGATCCAATACTGTTTCATTTCGTCGGAACAGTGCGCCATAGCGTCTTTCCATGTAGGCCAGCGGTCATGCTCCTGAAAAAAATGGTATTGGTAATACAGGCTCTGCTGATTGTGTGGAAAAGAAGGGTCGTGTCGCACGGCGCATTCTTGGCACGCAAGTGGATTAGATGGCGGCAATAACTGCATATCCTTGAGGTGGACTACTTTTACCTCAATTTTCGCCATCTATGCCACCTCCATCAGCTGCGCGGTCATGGCCGCCAGCTCGTCAATCTCCGCTGCCGGGATTTCCTGATTGGCCGCCCACTTTCGCATAGCCTCAACCGGACCGAGCTGATCAGTCACATCGGCGTCCCTCATCCGGCCTGCCCGGGCGATCTCACCCCTGATTTCGGACACAAAAAATGCGCCTGCATCATAGAGACGCTGCTCCATGGCGCGGCGGTCAAATTGTTTGTTCGTGGCCTCGTCGCATGTGTAAATAATCCGGACAATAGCGTCAGAAACAAGGGTATATTCGCGCCAAAATGGTGCTAATCCGTTATTAAATTCGACAATATCGTCATTTTTTAGATAAATGGTGAGATATTTTCGTGCGGGCGTGTTGATGAACTGGGAATCAAACTTGGTCCCATCCCACTCGTGGATCCAGAAACCGGCACCCTGTTTCTCGTCGCTGAAAGATAGGCGCTCCGGACTGCCGGAATAGAACACACTGCCATTTTGCTGAGGCCGATGGATATGGCCTAAGCATACCAAGTCATAGCCCTGGACGGCCTCCTGCGTTAAAATGGCCTCATTTTGCATCAACACATCTTCGAACCCGGTGTCAGCCAGATCGTAGGTCAGATGCCCGACAAGAACGGATGCGTTCGGCACAAGCGTCTGGAACATTTCATCCTTCAGCAGTCCTTGGCAGGTTTCAGCAATGTTATCTGTCATCATCTGGTGCATCACGTGCGCTGGCAATCCCCGGTATTCATCCTTATTGGCAAAACTGCTCCGGTCCATGCCGGGCAAGCAAACAATCGACACCGTAGAGTCGTGTTTTTCGAAAAAAATCGCGTTCGGATCAGTGACAATCCGCACTCCCGGCAGCTCAAACGCTTGTAACAGTTCATAGGCACTCACCGGGTCGTGGCTCGGCGTCCCGCTGATCACGATTACCTCAATGCCGGCCGCCGTCAGTTTACGCAGCCAGGCAACTGCTGCCCGGATTTCGCGGGATGCTTTTTCCAAAGATACGTCGGCTTTCCGGAACATATCACCGGCCACCAGAACCAGATCTACCTGCTCGGTAATCATCCGATCGGCAGACCAGTCCATGACGCGGCAAATGTCGAGGAAACGCGACTCTGAATTCGGTCCAGGGTATCCTAAGCCCCAGTGTATGTCGGCAATGTGGGCGATCTTCATTTTTCGCCACCGCCATCCATCGCCAAATCGATAATCAGATCCTGAAGATCGTCCTTGCTAACTTTGCCGAACCAGTCGATCACCGCGGAAGCTTCTGCCTTCGTAAGCTCGTCGATAGCTTTACCCTTCGTTGATTTGACAATAGCATCAATATCTGCGGCCTTGACGTTCTTTTTCTCCGCGTCGTATTGGATTTTGTTTTTCTGGGCAATGGTGATCATCCCGCCGGAGGCCGAAGGATTGAAGGTCGATTTTTCATCAGACGACTTCGGCGTGCGGCGCTCTTTTTCTAACCGTTCCTTTCCCAACCGATCTTTGCGATCATTGTTATCTTCACCACCGGCCCAGGCTTCAAAATCATCTTCATCTTGGCTGAACATGCCGCCCAGGCCGGTAGATGCCAAAACCGCAGCGACATATGCGCGCTTGATAGCCATCTTGAGAATGGTATTCCACGTGTCAAAAAGATCTCTGTTATCCATCCGGTATTTTGTAAAACTCCGCTGCTCTTCTCCCTCCTTTTTTTTGGTCTTAAACGTTTGGGAAATCAGCGTGGACTTATCAATCCCGGACGGCACATCATTGTCGTACACCCATCGATAGCAGTATTTTGATTCGCGGGTACTGCACGATCCTTCTCCGTCGCCGACAATAATATTTGACGTCTTGTGTCGCATCTGGACTCGAACAGTAACATCATAATGACCTGTGTTAAAATCCTTGTTTTCTTCCTTGCTAACGATATTGCGGGAATATCCATAAAGAAAACTCAGCTTGTCAGCACCTGGCTGGAAAAGGGTGTTCTTGTCAGTGTTGGGGATTTTCCCATAATCAATGTCAGGAATCATAACTTCCTTGATATATTGCTGCACGAGATCGATTTTCGCTTTCATTTCTTCAAGATTGTGATGCATTTCAACGGTACTTCCACTCATATCCATAATGCCACCCGCTTTTTGTTCGGTCGTGGCTAGTGCTCCATTACCCATGAATAACCCTCCTCATCGGTCCTTGGACCGTTTCTACTTGGACAGTGACAATGCTGTTTTTCGGGGAAAACCCCGGGCGTCCGTTTTTCTTGACGCACTTAACGCATTCCAGTGCTGACTCTTTATCTCCGCGCTTGGCTCCATCCTCATGGATGCACGCTGCGCAGGTTGCTCCTTGATATTTCATAATGGTGTACCTCCTTATGTATTGACGAATAGTTATTCAATTGGTACACTTTGGGTGTCAGGTTCCATCTCATGAGCGGCCTCTGTGTATCAGCACAGGGGCTGCTTCTTTTTGTGCGGCTGCGATCTGCAGTGCGAATACCGCCCTCTGCACATCCGTGAACTCTTTCAGGGCCATCCCTGGTAGCTGACCGCCGCAGGTAGTTTTGATCAGCGAATCCTCTACGGCCTCGGCTTCCTTCATTTCGGACACCAACCGAAGCACCGCCCCGGCCAATCCGTTTGTCGGGATCTCATAACCGCATTGCCGCCCGATCGGGCAACGGCCTGCACAATAGCGTAGCGGCAAATTCTCCTGCCCGTACACCTGTGCCATGTTCAGTACCAGCAGCTGTTCCACCGGGTTGACCGCCTGTTCTATCCGTGCGAGCGTTCGCCTGTCCATATGCAGCCCGTATGCGGCCGATTCCAGTGACATTCCAGCTTGTTCTCGTGCCTGTTTTAGCATCGTTTCTTCACCCCCTTTCACGCTATCATTGAAATATGAACCGGGCAGGAACAAAGGCGGTCATTTATTTTCCGTTTTCCAGTCACAGGTCACGCACTTCTCTGCCTTCCACGATTGGCCTACAATTGCCGTTTCAGAGTCTACAGCTTTCCCGCAGTCCGTGTTGCAGATGCTGCGTGGCTGGTAGCATTTCGGCATTGTTTGCATCTACTCATCCTCCTTCCACTCGTCGATCAGCTTTAGTAGCGGGGAAATTACCCAAATCAAAATTGCTACGCTCGCTGCGACGGCAACTATCGCTGCAAGAAATATCCACAAAACACTGCTCACGTTCCGTCACCCCCTATTATTTTCGGCGGTCCCTTTTTGTACGTCCCCGCCTTGATAATCTTGTTCATGTTGGGCTCAGCACCAACGTTGCCAAAAACAGGACGATGCAAATGACGGCAAACGTGTATTTTTCGCGGCGAGGAATGTCTGGGCCGTAGATTAGGATGTTGCGATAGCGAAATCTCATTTTTTATGCGCCTCCTTCCGCCCGTGCCTGATTTTTTATGAAGCTTCCTCCTTGCCCGCCATCCAGTCCTTGAGAAGCCATACCGGAAATCTGGCCTGCGCTCCCACCAACCGATGAGGAATCTTTTTTTGATGAACCATTGCATAAATGGTATCTTTGGAAACTTTTAAGTAATCTGCCGCTTCAACAACCGTCAGAATATCTGAGTCATCATAATGAGCCGGTTCTTTTTTCTTTGCCATTTCCATTCTCCTTTTCTTCTTTGGCAGGACTCGCCTGCCACTTTGTGGAAGCCTCCCGATGGAGGTGTTACTATGGACGATAAAACCTGTGATCTAGTTATGACTCGATTGATCTATCTGGCGAACAATACCCCGGGCGTCACGCTCTCACTTATGACAACCAAATTTGGGGACTTTTTCCCTAGCCTATCTATCAACCAAGTCCTACCGACACTAAAGCTACTCACAGATCAAGGCGTAATCAAAGCGACAAACTTGGAAGGAAGTTACGTTCAAATATTTATGCCCGCTGCCGCATTCGGTTATTTTGACGCCAAGAGAGTTGCCAAAGAAAAACGTGCTAAAGATCGGCGATGGGAATTATTCAAAATAACATTTCAGGCAGGAATCGGCTTTGTTACAGGAATTGCTTCTACCCTACTTGTACAATTTTTATTGAAAACATCTGGATAACAACTGATAAAACAGGCTCCCAGCCAACCCACTCAATATAGGTAGAAGTATGTCTTTATTGCCTATTGTCTGGCTGCTACCACATTTCCCACATTTGCCGCCTTCAGTGCTTTCCCAAAGACTAAACCGCTTACACTTGTTGCAATAAATCATCATCTATTCCTCCTTCCGTACTTGGCCCGGGTGCCTATTACTTTGCGTTCAGCAACGCTGCCATAGCGTGTGCCAGGTTCGCGGACTCGTCACTGCTGTTGCCTTCATTTTTGAGTTGCTTCAACAAAACTTCCACAGCTTCTTCGCGGATTGCGTACTCGCGCTTACTTTCCATCCCCTACACCACCTTTCTTTTTATGTGACTTTTTGTCACGCTATTGGGTAAAAAAATTTCGCCAATATCCTTTTGCAAGAAGCTAGCAATGCGAATTGCAACTTGCAGAGAAGGTGATCGATGCCCCTTTTCAATATGCGCATAATATGATCTGTCAATCCCCGATGCGCTTGCAACGTCAGCCTGCGTTTTCCCTGCAAATTTTCTTGCCGCCAAAAGTTCATCACGCATACTTAATCCTCCTTTCGTGTCTTTATGTCACTTATTATAATAGTGTCAAATCGTCACGTCAATAGGTTTTTAAAAAAATATTTGTCTTATAGTCACATTTGTTGCGGGCGGCCACTCCAGATTGTATTCTATGCATAGAGGTGACGTATGGACACGACAGGAAACCGAATTCGGGCACTACGTAAAAAAGCAGGATTAACTCAGCTGGAACTTGCAAAACATTTTGATGTTGATAGATCTACCGTTGCCTCGTGGGAAGTAAACCGGCGTGAGCCAGACTTTGATACTCTTGTGGTTCTCGCGAACCTATTCAACGTCCCTACCGACTACCTGCTCGGTCGCGTCGATAACCCAACAGACGAACTTGTTCCCAAACGCCCAGCCAGTCCCGGAGATTTTCATGGCGAGAATATCGGCGATCCTATAATGGACGAAATTACCGATAATCTAAAGCTAATGACTCCGGACGAAAGAGAAACATTTCTCAGGCTTACGAAGTCGGTCGTAAATCGCAAGACTGAAGATGTTGGGTAAGTTGCCGGGACAGGATTCTTGCGATGATGTTCCGGCGAATGAGACGAAAGCATGTAAAATAAAACCGTACTCATCCGCTGCCAGGCGGCGGGTACGGTCATTATTATTTTAAGTATAATTCATGATAAAATTGTTGGAGTACGACAAGTCATTTTTTCGGGGGTGGTAATTTCAATGAACTTTTGCACAAATAACTTTTGCACAAAGTGCGGAAAAGAGTTGTTCCCTGGAAACGGTTTTTGCGGAAATTGCGGACATCCTCGCGGGGGAAATGTGCTGCCGCAGAGTCAACACTGGCAACCTGTGCTTCCGCCGAAACACATAAGCTGGCGAAGACGAGTTTTCACTGTCTCGGCATATCTATATGTGATTTTTCTTGTCTGGAGTTGCGCTGGAGAACAATCAGATAAAAAAACATACACTACCGAACCAGCAGTAAGACAACAGGAGGTTCAGGTTCCTGTTAGCGTACCCGCTGGGACAAAAGCTACAACCGACTCACCAAAACGACAAAGCATTTTACATAAAATGATACATGGAGATTCGTCAAACGAAGAACAACGACTATATTACGACATTGAAAATTTTTCATCTTCACAAGAAATAACAAACGTAGAAGAATTCAAGGATAAGTTAGATGATTTTTTGAGGAGTAATTTTGCTGATGGTCGCACTTTTATTGATAAATCGTCTAATACACCAGGGAAATATTTGGTGTCCTTCAACATAGAAACTGACAAGATGTCTTTGGTAGATGCAAAAAAAACCGCAAGGACGATTGTTTATTCGACGTACTATCTTGCGAAAAAGTTTGAACAGCCAATTATTTACGCTGGGTCTATGATTGATGTCAATGGGAAGCGTTTTTTAACTGTCGGCGTTGGATCAAACGTTGCCAATAAAGCCCGTGACGGAGCTTGGTCAAATAAGCCGTTGACTTCCAGCGAGTTTGTTACATTGGCCAAAAACAATATCGAAATGGCAGTGTCAAACGATGGAAAAACCACTATGGCTGATCGATGCGTTTACCGAGATAATTATTGAAATTGCTCTAAGATTGCTTGGAGGTGTCACGTGAAATATAAAGTCGGCGATTTCCCGGAACACACGACAATAAATTGTGAAGAACTTGTTTGGGGGTGGGGAAAATCAAAATGCCTTAAAATAAAGGACCATGTAATGTCGGTTGAGCTTATAACCGAGGAAAATAAGCATAGCATAATGGGAAAAGCCGGTTGGGGTGCACTCGGAGCAATTGCCCTTGGCCCACTGGGACTTCTTGCTGGCGTACTTGGAGGCGGACACAGCAAAGAGATTTGCGTCGCATGTAAATTCGACGATGGACGCACGCTCATGGCTACCATTTCATCGTCCGAGTACCAAGACTTACTAAAGTATTGCTTTAATAATAAAAAGAACTTGGTGCAACGGACCGCAACAGGATTTTGTATCCAATGCGGCTCCCCCCGACTACCCGACACACAGTTTTGTGGGAAATGCGGCACGAGATTTGGATAATATTTTAGCGGGGAGGTAATCAAATGTTTTGTCAAAAATGCGGATCCCAAAATCAAGAATCAAACCAGTTTTGTTCCGGGTGTGGTCAATCCCTAAATGGACTCGCTATTAATCCACCAACGTTACCCTCACAGTATTCCGCCCCACAACCATACAACCCATACCCGCCCCCTCCCCATATGGCAGCTGGCCCAGCCTACTATGTTTCTTTAACGTCAAACAAAAGCAAAATTACAGCTATTATATTATGTTTATTAGGCATCGTAGGGATTGCAGGGGTTCATCGGATTTACGTCGGAAAAGTTTTCACGGGAATATTATGGTTACTCACATTTGGTTTGCTAGGACTCGGAACATTGATAGACCTAATTCAACTTGCGCTTGGAAATTTCACTGACAATGTCAATCAGCCGTTGCGAAAATAATCGTTTATCTGCATATGTTCCGGAAGGAGTGTCTATGTCAATACAGGAGAAAAACGGAATCTATTATGTGGTAGTGTACTATCGCGACGATATGGAAAAAAAGAGAAATAAATGGATTAAAGTCGGCCCGTCGATCAAGGAGGCGGAGAAAAAGGAACGATCTCTACGCGCAGATATTGACCGTGGAGATGCTACTTTTGCTGACAAAATCACCGTGGAAAAATACCTGAAACAATGGCTGGACACGGTAGTAAAGCCAAGCAACAGAAACTCTACATACAACAACTATCTGGTGCAGATCAACAATATTTCTAAAACGATCGGAAAAATTGAGCTGGCAAAACTCCGGGCGCCGCAGATCCAGGCTCACTATAACAGCGAACTGCGCAGGGGACTAAAGCCAACATCCGTCCGGCTCCAGCACTCTGTCTTAAAAATGGCGCTGGAAAAAGCTGTTGAGTGGCAGTTGATTACAAAAAACCCTTGCAAATATACCGAGCCGCCACAAAAAAACAAGCCCAAGAACGCCGCATACGTCCCTGAGCACGTCGAGATCATGTTGGAGATATCCAAGGACACCGAAATGGAAATACCCATCACCCTGGGTTTTTTATGCGGTCTACGGCGCGGAGAAATTTGCGGGCTCCGCTGGTCGGATGTCTTCCTCGATGACAACTACGCGTGGATCAGGCACAGCCTGGACAGAATGGGAAAAAAAGAAGCAGAACGTCTCTTTGAAAAAGGAGATGTTGTGTGGTTTGGCGCTGACAGTAATAAAAAAAGTACCGTTCTTGCCCTTGGACCGGTAAAGACGGAGGAAAGCGCCAGCGACATTCCGCTGCCGGCAATGGTTGTACAAACACTGCGACGAGAATTAGAACGGCAGGAAACAAACAAAAGCAGTTTCAGTATCACCTATAAAGATACCGGGTTTGTTTGGTGCTGGTCAGACGGACGGCCTCATGATCCGGACTATTTGTATAATGCTTTTAAAAAAGCAATCGCATCCTATAATAAAAAAATCGATGAAGATAAAGATATCCCAGACGATGAGAAGGATGCTGCCAAACTGCCCGACATTCGGCCCCATGACATGCGGCACACAGCAGCGACACTTTTGATGGAATCCGGTATCGACACGAAAATTGTCAGCCGATCACTGCGCCACAGCAGGGCTTCATTTACCGGAGATTATTATCAGCACGTTCGCCGCAAAACATCAATGATATCAGCAGATGCAATGGATGACAGATTTGGAGATACGAAAAAGCCCGAAAAATAAGGGTTTTAAAAACGGGATTAGAAAACAGATTAGAAAAGGCTTCCGGGAAAAATCCCGGAAGCCTTGATTTTAGTGGTGGAGGTAGTCGGGATCGAACCGGCGACCTCTTGAATGCCATTCAAGCGCTCTCCCAGCTGAGCTATACCCCCACGTTACCGACGAATGTTATTATAGCGCAGGAGAAATGTGCCTGTCAATAGTTAAACAATCAATAAAAC
>Ga0316604_10000468_pt1 | contig 49465 bp, 44 predicted proteins | sample OWC_soil_day20_C_FD_207650 | JGI IMG/M metagenome (GOLD analysis project Ga0316604, IMG submission 207650) | Wetland soil microbial communities from Old Woman Creek delta, Ohio, United States - OWC_soil_day20_CT | ecosystem: Environmental > Terrestrial > Soil > Wetlands | place: USA: Ohio...
TTTCTTCACCTTTTATATAGCCCATACACTCACCTTCTCAATCAGCATTTGACTATATTTTAACATATTTGTAGTTTTATGTGAATTTTAACCACTTTTCACACAGTCTGACAGGTTCCTTGTCCCATTTTATCGCCCTTTTGGGCGTTAGGGGCTGTCGCAATTAGTGCAACAGACTTGGCAGAATTCTCCGGGAATTGCAACCTAGGTGTGCCTTTACTAGCCGAGCCGGTCATGGTATAATCTGTGGCAAAGCTATTGCTTAGGGGGAAATCGTTCATGATGACAGTAAGTTTGTTAATTGGGGCGCTTGCAGCCTATTGGGTATATAATGATGCCAGAGGACGCGGTCATGAGTTGAGTTCAGCATTACTATGGGCAGGCGGAACTATGTTTGCTTTAATCATTTTTCTGCCGCTTTATCTTTTGCTTGGTCGTAAACCGTCGCTGAAACCGCATCGCAGCCAGGAGATCATTGATATTGAGGCAACACCGGTGGAAGAGACCATCAAATGTCCGATGTGTTCAATGAGAGTCAAAGAAGAGTTCAAGCTCTGCCCTTACTGCGGCTTTACACTAAAGCCTGCTTGTTCTTCCTGTGGCAAGGAAATGAACCGCGAATGGCGAGCATGTCCTTATTGCCAGACGCCTGCAGAGGATAAATAAACTCATAGGGTAAAACTTACAAATAAATTATGACAAATTTATTGGACACAGGGATACCTGGTATGCTATAATGTGTTTCGTGGCTGATGCCACGACATAATGCGCCCGTAGCTCAGGGGATAGAGCACCGGTCTCCGGAACCGGGAGCGCAGGTTCGATTCCTGCCGGGCGCACCATAGGAAGATTAAGCCTTCTAGCAATTTTGCTAGAAGGCTTTTTTATGGTTAACACTTTGTGCTCTTTACGCTGGATATTCACGCAATATAAAATCAATAAATGTTTTAGTTACAGGTTGTTCTACGGTATTATTGTTATACATCATAACGGTTTTTCGCAATAGTGTGTGCCCATCACGGAAGGTAACTGGGCAAGAAAAGAGTGATCGAAAATTACTGATATGAAGTTTGGGAACAATGCACCAGCCTAGGCCGTGAGAAACCATCTGTAAACAAGCATCAATAGAATCAACTTTAATAATTGGTGGCAATGGGCAATTAAACTGCTCTTGCCACCAAAGGTATTGTTCGTCTTCAGTCTTGGTAAGTGCTGAGACATCATATTGAATCCATTGAGTTTTTGGCAGCTGTTTAAGAATAATGGGTTGAGAAGCTGTAATACACATTGGTTCTTCGAATAGTACATAGGTATTTTCCGGCCATGTCGCACCGCCCCTGAGTATGGCAACATCTAGTTCGTTGTTTTGTAGCATAGCAGGAAGTGTTAAAGTACTGGATCCTGTTTTTAAGCTGACATCGACATTAGGAAAGTGTTTATGATAGCTTTTCAAAAGTGGCGCCATTTTATATCGTGCAAATACTCTAGAAACGCCTAAGCGTAATGTGCCGCTTACTGAGGGCGTCATATTACAAACATGTTTTTTTACAGCCTCTAATCGTTCTAACATTTCTTCAGAGTATTTTACAAGGTACAGGCCTTGCTGGGTAAAACATACGCCATTGGAATACCGGTTTAAAATTCGAACACCAATATCCTTTTCAAGATTTTGGAGTCGATGGCTTAGCGCTGGCTGGGAAATAAAGAGGCGTTGTGCTGCTTTTGTCAGGCTTCGTTCTTCTTTAATTGTTTTTAGAACTACCCAATCTTTGTAATCCATGTAGTCCACTCCAACGTAAGATGTTTTCTAAAACTTTTAAATCATTATACTACAAATGATAGCAAAAGCAATGAAAAACATATTTGGAAAAAGAAGTTTAAAAGGTTAATAAAAGTAATTTTAGGTTGCAGATGCGAAAGCAGTGTTGAGTTCGCTATAGTTTATGGCACATTTAACATTGCTTTCTATTTTTTATGCTAATTACAGGAGGCCTAAAAAGTGCTCCTGATAAACTCTTACCGATAAATTGTTTTTATGGGGAGCCAATAAGAAACCAATATTTCTGCTTTGAAAAAAATTAAACTATACTGAATTTAGCAAGAGTAGATAAATAGCTGTTCATTATGAGCGAGAAAGGTGCGGCCTATGCAAGACATTTTTGAGGCATGTAAGAAAGTGCAACCCGATTTGATAAATTTGTGGAGAGATATTGTCAATATTGATACCGGTACTGGTTATAGTAAAGGGTTAAAACAGGTTGGTGAAATAATCAGTGAGTTTTGTATAAGGCAAGGCATGCAAGTAGAGCGCTATCCGGTTAATGGTCCGCAAAGTGAATTTAATATATGTGCACGGCGTAAAGGGGCGGGGGAAAAGTCAATCTTATTATTAGCCCATATGGATACTGTTTTTCCCGAGGGAACTGCTGTAGAACGACCATTCAGGACTGACAGTGAGTGGGCTTATGGTCCAGGTGTATCAGATTGTAAAGGCGGCATAGTTCTTGCTCTATATGCAATGGAAATACTGAAAAAGTTTGAGATATCCAGCTATGGGCATATTACTTGTTGTTTTAACTGTGATGAAGAAATATCATCTCCTGGATCGCGCGATTTAATTATGGAGTTAGCGAAACAACATGATTATGTATTGTCCTTGGAACCTGGACAGACCAATGATGGGGTTGTTGCATGGCGTAAAGGGGTAGGTAAGCTCAAGGTGGAGGTTCATGGCAAGAGTTCGCATGCGGGGAGCGACCCGGATAATGGCTGTAATGCTTTGCTAGAATTGACTCACAAGATTAACAGTATGGCTGGCCTTGCTGATAGAGATAAACAAACGACAGTTACTTTTACTAAAGCAATAGCTGGAGACAGACTTAATGTGGTCACCGATTTTGCAGAAGCTTGGGCTGATGTTAGAGTAGTTTATGCAGAGGAATTTGATCGGATTGAAAGCGATGCACGGAGATTGGCTGATGCGAGTGTAATCGAGGGAACAAATACGGTTGTAACCCTTACAAGGGGCAGGCCGCCGTTTGCTCCAAATGAGGGAACGGAAATGTTAATTGCTCAGGCGGAAAAAATATATGCGGAGATTGGCAGAACGCTACATAAAAGTGGTGTAGGCGGGGCTTCGGATGCAAATTTGGCAGCAGCGGCAGGTGCCATTGTTCTTGATAGTTTAGGACCGGTAAAAGGCGGTCCTAACCATACAGCAGATGAAAAAACACGATTAGAATCTTTAGTCCCACGGCTCTATCTGTTAACCCGATTAATTATAGAGTTAGGGAATAGGGATTTTAACAAAAACATGCTTTCATTTGAAAAGGAGGTTAGAGGCTAGCAAAAGTTAATTCTGGAATAAACAATTTAGGGGAGGTATAATAAAATGTTAGGTCTGATAATTGCACTTTTAGTAGTAACGGTATGTGGCTATTTAATTATTAAAAAATATAAAGCCCAAGCAGTACTTATTTGCGGCGGTTTTATAATGATGGCCGTAGCAATTATATTCAACTTTGGCCCCATAGTGCCGGCCAAACTATCAACTGGATTTTCCTGGTTCGATATGTTTAAGTTTGTAGATGAGTTAGCCTCAAAACGCACTGCTGAATTAGGGCTGATGATTATGGTATGTGCCGGGTTCGCTAAATACATGGAGAAGATAGGGGCAAGCCGGGCGATGGTTCATGTTGCTGTTAAACCCCTGAGTTTATTGCGGTCACCTTATTTGGTACTATGCGGCGGATTTCTTATTGGACAAGTTCTACACCCGTTTATTCCTAGCGCTTCCGGTTTTGGCATGCTATTAATGGTTACCATGTATCCTATCTATATTTCTCTTGGAATTAGCAGAACTGCAGCTACGGCCGTCATTGGTACGAATGGCTGTCTTGACCTCGGACCTGCATCAGGAAACTCTATTTTAGCTGCAAAATATGCAGGTATTTCAGCCGTAGACTATTTTGTTAAATATCAATTGCCGCCTGCTATTGCAATTTCGTTAGTTTTAGTAGTATGTCATTACTTTGTGCAAAGATGGTTTGATAAAAAGTATGAAGGCGGATTGGCGCAAGGATTTGCCAAGCAAGAAGTAGCCGCAACTACGGAAAAGGATAAAGAAGAACCACTTCCACCGTTATTTTATGCTATACTACCGGCAGTACCTTTACTATTAATGTTAGTATTCGGCTACTTTAAATTTCAAGGTATTAAGATGGATATTAACGTAGCATTATTTATTGGTTTTGCCGTAGCAATGATGGCGGAGTTTTTTAGAGTTCGCGATTTAAAAAAGGTACTTTCGAGTATGCAAATATTTTTTGACGGTATGGGTGTACAGTTTGCAACTGTTGTAACTTTAATAGTTGCTGGGGAAACCTTTGCTAAAGGGTTGACATCATTAGGTGCGATTGATACTCTTATTTATTCTGCTCAATCAGCAGGGTTTGGGAAAGATGCAATGATTGTTCTAATGAGTGGTATAATTACGGCTTCATCACTCGTGATGGGTTCTGGAAATGCTCCTTTTTTTGCCTTTTCCTCGTTTGCACCCGATGTTGCGGCTAAAGTAGGAGCTGAAGCAGTAAATTTTTTACTACCTATGCAGCTTTCGGCCAGTGTGGCAAGGGCAATGTGTCCGATAACTGCCGTTATCGTTGCAATATCAGGTGTTGCCGGTGTATCACCGTTTGATGTCGTAAAGAGAACGGCGATACCCCTTACAGCCGGTTTGCTTACAGTACAAATTGTAACCTTTTTCATGTTTTAGGTAGTAAGTGAGAGGGGCGATTAATGAGTTTACCTAATCGAATTTTGCTGGAGGAGTTAACGTGGAGATAAGCGATAAACAAATTATTCAACAGGAAATAGATCAAGTAAAAGAAGCATTATGGGAATTAAGCCACAAGATACATAAAAATCCCGAACTTGGATTTCAGGAAGAACAAGCAGTGAAATGGCAGACTGAACTACTTAAACAGCATGGCTTTCATATACAAGTTCCTTTTGCTGGACTTGATACTTCTTATAAAGCAACGTTCGCCGGAAAAGGCAAAGGGCCCAAAATTGCTTTTCTTGCAGAATATGATGCGTTAAAAGGACTGGGACATGCGTGCGGGCATAATTTAATTGCTGCGATGTCTGTAGGGGCGGCAATTGGGTTATCTAAACTGATTCACAAGCTAGATGGGGAAATTATTGTTTTGGGTTGCCCTGGCGAAGAGGGTGGCAAAGGAAAAGTTATCATGCTCAATAATGGGGGTTTTGATGATATTGACTTTGCGATGATGATTCATCCGGCGACTCGAAACTTAATTGGAAGGGGAGGCTTAGCTAGCAGCGTTCTTGATGTCGAGTTTTTTGGTAAAGCAGCGCATTCGAAGGAGCCAGCTGAGGGAATTAACGCATTGACCGCAATTATTAACACTTTTACGGGTATTGATACGGTACGACAGCTATGGCGTGATGACAGTAGAATTAACGGTATTATAGTAAGTGGCGGAACGGCTCCTAACATTATTCCTGAGTATGCGTCTGCGCGTTTTACTGTTCGGGCAAAAACGAGTAAGTACCTCTTAAAAATGATTGAAGATATAAAGAAAGTGACAGAAGCCGCAGGTTTAATCACTGGAGCCAGACCGAATGTAAAGGTTGGTTTAGTATCTACAGAAAGATATTCTAATTCGGTTATGGGTAAAACTATACAGGCTAATATGAAAGAGCTCGGGATAGCAATGGAATATCCCCCTCAAGGGCTTGCTGTAGGTTCTTCCGATTTTGGTAATGTTTCAATGACGGTACCAGCTATTCACGAATATCTTGCTATTGCCCCTTTAAGTGTGAAAAATCATACGAAGCAAATGGCAGAGGCAGCTATTAGCAAAGACGCGGATGAAGTTCTGATTAAGGGCGCTAAAGGATTAGCAATGACTGGTTATGATATTTTATATAATGAAGATTTGCGTGATCAAATTAGGTTTGAATTTCAAAAAACGATTACTACCTTAAGTAGTGGTCAAGACTAATCTCAATGTTATGATCTTAATAACCTTTTCAAACTATAGAGGAAGACTAAGCTGGGTTACAATTTTGGGATTAAATAGTGCTATTAATGCTTAAGTCTTGACAACTGTTTCCATTAATGGTATTTTAGTAACGAAGTAAAAATCGAATAGTACGAGATAGGTGCCCTTCGGGGCTTAATAGGGAAGACCGGTTAAAAGCCGGCGCGGTCCCGCCACTGTAACGGGGAGCAAGCTTAAGATATGCCACTGGGATGAAAAGTCTTGGGAAGGTTTAAGTAAGTGATGATCCGGAGTCAGGAGAACTGCCTGTCTGACAATCACCGTTATGTTACCCACGAGGTATGGGGAGGGGATTACAGTAGGCACTTTTTCGTGTACCTAGTTTAATTCGCTCCTGGTTAACCACCAGGAGTTTTTTATTTGCTTACTTGTTAAAACTCCTGACTTTCGGCGGTCAGGAGTTTTATTATTTTGAGGAAGAGGTGATGATGGTTTGAAACGAAATGAAATTGTGCACCGTTTAGCGCAGATGCTCATTACACTTGTTGGCGTGAGCTTTCTGACGTTTTCTCTGATGTATTTGTCACCAGGGGATCCGGCAGAAATGCTGCTAGAAGTTGCCGACACGATTGTTTCGAAAGAAACGCTTGACGAGACGCGGGCGCAGCTCGGGCTGGATCAACCGTTTCATGTACAGTATATTCGCTGGATTACCGGTGTTTTGCAGGGCGATATGGGGATGTCATATTCGGCGAAGATGCCGGTAACGGAACGTCTCTGGCAGTGTCTTCCAGGAACATTAGTGCTGGCAGGCTCAGCCACTGTAATGATGCTTCTGATAGCGGTGCCGTGCGGGATATTGTCTGCGGTGTATCGTAACCGTGCTGTGGATTATTTAATTCGCGGAATTTCCTTTTTAGGCGTGTCTATGCCAAGCTTTTGGGTCGGTCTTATTTTATTGTACATTTTGGGGCTGAAGCTGAAGCTGTTTCCAATAACCGGCGGAGCTGTGTCTTTGGAACGGATGGTGCTGCCGGCGCTGACGCTGGCGATCGCGATGTCGGCTAAATACACGCGGCAGGTACGTACTGCCGTTTTGGAGGAACTGGGACAGGATTATATCTTTGGGGCGCGGACGCGAGGCATTCCCCTGCGAAAGATTCTCTGGCGGCATGTGCTGCCGAATGCCTGCCTGCCGCTGATTACGCTCTTGGGTATGTCGATTGGCTGGCTGCTGGGCGGCGTGGCAGTTATTGAGATGGTATTCGCCTGGCCGGGACTTGGTAAGATGGCGGTGCATGCCATTGAGATGCGTGATTATCCGCTTGTACAAGGATTTGTCCTTTGGATTGCTGTTTTGTATATGGGGATTAATCTGTTAGTTGATATTTCCTATACCTATCTTGATCCGCGGTTGAAAAAAGGAGGACACTGAGTGGCATTGCTGACAAAAGACAAATTTTTGTTTGGTTTGTATACGGTTTTGGTACTTGTGCTTGCCGGATTTGCGCTATTTGCGCCATGGCTTGCACCTTATGATCCGTATGATGCGGTGATGCGGCATTCGTTGCAGGCTCCCTCGGCGGAACATGTATTTGGTACAGATAAACTTGGGCGAGACTGCTTATCTCGTATTCTTTACGGGACGAGGACTTCACTCTTAATGACGTTGTCGCTGGTGGGTATTATTGCTGGGATAGGGACGTTTGTCGGCGTGGTTTCCGGGTACATGGGGGGCAAGGTGGATGCCGTACTCATGCGGATTGTGGATATGATGCTAGCCTTTCCTGGCATTGTGCTGGCGATTGCAATTGCTGGTATGATGGGCGGAAATATAGTAAATACAATTTTGGCACTGGCGGCAGTGAGTTGGACCAAGTATGCGCGTTTGGGACGCAGCCTTACGCTCAAGCTGCGCGAACGTGACTTTATCGCAGCCGCCGTGACCACCGGAACAAGGCCTCGCCAAATCCTATGGCGTCATGTGCTGCCAAATATTTTGCCAACGATTGTTGTAACGGCTGCTATGGATATCGGTACGATGATTATCGAGCTTGCCGGTTTGTCCTTTCTTGGTTTCGGTGCGCAGCCGCCGACGCCGGAATGGGGGCTTATGCTCAATGAGGGCAGACAGCATATTCAGACGGCTCCCTGGTTAATGCTGTATCCGGGGGCTGCAATCCTAATTGTTGTGGCAGTCTTCAATTTATGGGGAGACAGCCTGCGCGACATCCTGGCCCCACAGCGGGCCAACTAAGTAAAATAACTGAAGGGATGAAGAGAATGAAAAGATGGGGAAATTTGATTTGTGTGTTGCTACTGATTTGTTTGGCGGCAGTTATTATGACAGGCTGCGGAGGGAACGGCAAAAAGGAAACTGACAAGAAAACGCTGAAAATGGGTGTAACTAATTTTGCCGACTCACTAGAACCGACGGAAAACTATTTTGGCTGGGTTGTTATGCGCTATGGCATTGGCGAAAGCCTTACGAAATTTGATGAAAAAATGAATGTAACACCATGGTTGGCTGAAAGCTGGCAAATCAGCGCCGACCACATGGCCTGGACGTTGAAGATCAGAGACGGGGTGAAATTCTCGAACGGCAAGCCCTTAGATGCAGCCGCTGTCAAGGCTTCACTGGAAAGATCTTTTGCTAAGAATAAGCGCGCGGTAACCTTTTTTAAATATAACGAAATAAAGGCTGAAGGCCAAACGCTTACCATTTTTACAGAAAAGCCGGAACCGAATATGCCGGGCTTTTTAGCCGATCCCCTCTTTTTAATTGTTGATGTATCGGCTGAAGCAAGCCGCAATTTTGCTAAGGAAGGCCCAATCGGCACCGGTCCCTATATGTGCCAGTCTTTTGTCAAAGATAAAGCGGTGATGGTAAAAAATCCGCATTACTGGGACGGTGAAGTTCCTTATGAAACAGTCGAAATCCCGTCAATTGACGATCCGAATACGCGCGCCATGGCTTTGCAGTCCGGTGAAGTCGATATGGCAGTTAATATTGCGGCAGGAGATATCACTTTGTTCAATGATAAGGCAAAGTTTCATATCGACAGAATTTCTTCGCTGCGCACCGTATTGGCCAGGATTAATCAAAAAGGTATTTTGGGAGATGCAAAGGTCCGAGCAGCTTTTATTAGTGCCTGCGATAGAAAGGTATACAATGAGGTTATTTTGAAAGGTACTTTTATTGAGGGGAAAGCGCCTGTTCCGCCATCGATGGACTACGGTTTCGACCAGATTCAAGATCCGAACAGCTACAATTTTGAACGCGCAAAACAACTGTTGGCAGAAGCTGGCTGGAAAGATACGGACGGTGACGGCATACTTGAAAAGGCTGGTAAAAAGTTGACTGTAGATTTTGTAGTGTATAACAGCCGTGCAGAACTGCCAATTTATGCGGAGGCCGTCCAGGCAGATACGAAAAAAGTCGGATTTGACGTAAAAATTAAGACAGTAGACTATAATTTGATTGATAAAATGGGTATAAACGGCGAATATGATCTTTTGATCTCGAACATCACAACAGCAAATACCGGAGATCCGGAAATTTTCTTAAACTGGTATTGGAGATCAAATCATAGCGGCGAGAATCCACAGAACGGTTCCGGTTACAGCAATCCGGCACTGGATGACAAGTTTGCGCAGCTTTCCATTGAGTTTGACCGTCAAAAACGCCGTCAGCTCATTATCGATATTCAGCAGATGATAGTAAACGATGGAGCAGCGCTCTTCTTTGGTTATCCGGAAACGAATATCATCAGTTCGACTTCAATTGAAGGTGCGAAGATGTACCCGTCCGATTACTACTGGTTGACGAACAAGATTAAACCGGCGAAAAAGTAAGATTGAGAGGAAAAATGGGATGTTAATTGAGGTATCAGACCTTTCGGTATCCTACGGAGGACTGGAGCTCGTCCGGGATGTAAGTTTTTCACTTCATAGCGGAGATGTACTTGCCATTGTGGGCGAAAGCGGCAGCGGCAAGACGACGGTTATCCGCGCCATTCTCGGCTGCTTGCCGCATGAAGGCCGTGTGAGCGGCGGCAAGGTTTTGTTTGAAGGCGAAGATGTATTGGCATATACACCTGCGAAGTGGCGCCATCTCTATGGAACAAAAGCGGCCATGATCTTTCAGGACAGTGGTAGTATGTTGAATCCGATTCAACGAGTCGAATCTCAGTTTGTTGAGTATATTCGTGAGCATTCGCCGATGACAAAACAGGAAGCAGCAAAGGCCGCTGAAGCTATGCTCAAAAAAATGCATCTGCCCAATCCAGAAAATGTAATGAAGAGCTATCCATTTGAACTGAGCGGTGGTATGCGCCAGCGTGTCGGCGTGGCTATGGCTATGTTTTTTGAGCCGCGCCTTTTGTTGGCGGATGAACCGACTTCGGCGTTAGATGTGACGACACAGGCGCAAGTGGTAAAAGAGATGCTGGAAATTTGCCGCAAGGATAAAACCACTATTATTATTGTTACACACAATATCGGCGTAGCAGCTTATATGTCGGAGCAACTGATTGTCATGCGTGAAGGGCAAATCGTTGAGGCCGGCAAAACAGATACGATCATATCACAGCCGCGCTCGGCATATACCAAAGAACTTTTAAAAGCGGTACCGCAGGTCGGAGGGGAAAGATATGTCAGCTGAAAAAGAAAAAATCCTGGAAATTGCGCATGCCAGCAAACAGTTTCCGGTATCTGACGGGCGTATGCTGACAGCCTGCGATGATGTATCGCTGTCGTTATATCAAGGTGAAACACTGGGGATTGTGGGTGAAAGTGGCTGCGGTAAAAGTACGCTTGTAAAGCTGATTATGCAACTATATCCGCCGACAAGCGGGGTGATTTGCTATCGTGGCGAAGAACTTACACGCCTTAAGGGCGAACGTAGGCGGCAAAGCAGGAGACATATCCAGATGGTATTTCAGGATCCGTCACAGGCTTTTAACCCAAAGATGAAAATAAAAGACATTATCTGCGAACCGCTGCACAATTTTAATTTGATAAAAAAGAGTGAGACAGGAAAAAAAGCCGGAGAACTGCTCAAACGGGTAGAATTGCCGGAGGAATTTGCTGAGCGCTATCCTGGCAATATGAGCGGCGGTCAGCGTCAGCGCATCGGGATTGCCCGAGCGCTGGCGCTTATGCCGGAAATTCTTGTTTGCGATGAAGCGACAAGCGCACTGGATGTATCGGTTCAGAAAAAAATCATGGAATTGTTGGTCAAAATACAGCAGGAAAAGAAGTTGTCGATGGTTTTCATTTGTCACGATTTGGCACTAGTGTCACAGATTAGCCATCGTATCGCTGTCATGTATCTTGGTAATATTGTAGAAGTTCTTGAAGGCAGCGCTCTCAAAGAAGCAAAACACCCTTATACCAAGGCGCTTTTGCGGGCTGTTTTTCCAGTAAGGACAAAAGGAAGTGCTGTGATTGGGCTGCTGGAAGGAGAAGTGCCAAGCCCGCTGGAACTGCCGAAAGGGTGTCCCTTTCAGACACGCTGCCCGGAGTGCAGGGAACTGTGCAGACAAGAAAAGCCGGTGTTGAAAGAGATAACTGGAGAACATAGTGCTGCTTGCCATTTCATTTCTTAGTTTGTAAGGCGCCAAACTGAGGTGGACAATAGCATACGCCCTTGTTGGATTGCAACAGAATTCCTTTGTTGGAAATTTTATGGTTAAGGATTGCAATGTCGTTCTGGATAAGTTATAATTTTCGCAAGTATCGACTTGAAGGTCGGTAATTTAGTTGGCTGGAGTCTAAAGCTCAATAATTACGACATATCCACGAAGGGTATCAGGACTAGTAGAGTCCTGATACCCTTCGTGGTTTTTGTTTTTCTAGAGAAAATTTGTATCACAAGGCATTATGTTAAAATTACCTTACAAGGAGAGTAATGTTATGCTGGAGAAAAGAATTGAAGCATACTGGGATGGACGTGCTGACAGCTATAGTGAACTTATAAAAAGGGAAATGGCCTGTAATAAAAAACAGGAATGGGAATCATTATTGCGCAAATACGCTGGCAAACAAGATAATATAAAAGTATTGGACGTGGGGACCGGACCGGGGTTTTTTGCTATTTTATTAGCCGGAATGAACTATTCGGTAACAGCGATTGATAAATGTGAAGAAATGCTAAAACAGGCTAGAAAAAACGCAATGGCAGCCGGAATGACAATAAAGTTTATGAAAACTGAGGCGCATGATGTTGCTTTGCCTAATGAGAGTTTTGACTTGATTGTTTCAAGAAATGTAACTTGGTTATTGCCGAATCCGCTGGACGTGTACCATATGTGGTATCGTTTGTTAAGACCGGAGGGGAAAGTTTTGGTTTTTGATGCAAATTGGCATTTGCACTTAAGTGATCCGGAACTTCAACAGGAGCATGACAAATACTTGAAATTGGCAATGGAAAAGGGATATCAACAGAGGATTTCGCCGGAACAGCAAAAAGAAAATGAGACTATTGCTCGGAAGTTACCATTGACGTATGAAAAACGGCCATTATGGGATGAGCATGCTTTGCGGTATTGTGGATTTAAAAAAGTAGAAATTCAAAATAATATTAGTTCGCTGGTACATGATGAAATGGAACAAGTGTTGTATGCTGCGAGCCCGATGTTTGCCATCTGCGCGACAAAATGAAGTTGAATATGACAGTACAACCGTATTGTAAATTAACAGGAGAAATGACACAGACTATGAATTTGAGTTTAGCATTAATAGATGTCTTTGCGATGTGGAAGATTGCTTTGCCGGCTATGTTTTGGGGTGTTACGGTTTTCTATTTTAGCCGGTTTTAATTACCGGGCTGGGTTGGCATTTGGGTAGTGCATTTATTGGTATCAATATTGGCATAAGTACCCTTGTTACCATTAGTGGTTTTTTATGGAATAGATTATGCGGACAGAAAGAAGCCACTTATCTGCCTGAAATGCAGGAAGATTGTTGCGCAGAGCCTGAGAAAACTGATCTAACTACCGCTGGTAAGACGGCTTTTAAGCAATTTTGGGACATTGCTGCAAAGTGGTTCGCTGGCTGTACACGACGTAATTTTTGTGCTGTTGTTAGCGTCATTTTTTCACAATATTTACGATGCCTTATCCCGGGTGCTTCCTACTAATCTCTCTATTTTTGGAACTAAGATAGGAGTTAATGTTACTATTGTAGGGACTGGCGTTTACCTTGCAATGGTTGCTATGGGAGCTAGTGTTGCACTATATGTGAAAAACATATAAAGTTTAGGCTGCAACAAATAATTATTCAAATTGACACTGAAAAATATTATTTTCACAAGGTTAAGCCAGCAAAAATAATTAAGGTTGCTTGACAACGAAGTTGATTTGCATTAATATATTCAAAAAGGTTTAATTTGGTTGACTAGATAACTAGAGACCAATTCCGTTGAGGAATTGGTCTCTTTTTTATTCTAAACAAGTATTAACGATGCCGGTGAGAAAGGGGATAGAGAATAGGGATATGGGTTTAGTAGATTAGGTAAGGGAGGAGTAAAATCTATATAGTGTTTTACGCTTTGGCTATATTTTACTAATAAGGAGAGGTAGACAAAATGAAAAAATATAAAGTGTTTCTATTATCCCTATTATTGATAATACCATTAACTTTATTGGGCTGCGGAAATTCAAAAACTGACACTGAGAGTACCAAAAAAGTGACATCCAATACCGATGTGGATTTGTCTGGGGTGGTTCTAAGAATCGGAGCAGCTGAAGGGAAAAATGGTCAGGCAATTATTGAAGCAGCCGGCTTAGATAAAACACCATATAAAGTTGAATTTCATGTAATGCAAGGTGGAAATCTTGTACTGGAGGCAATGGCAGCCAATCAGCTTGATTTGGGAACTGGCAGTCAGATTCCGCCGATTTTTGCTTCGCAGTCAAGGAACGAAGGTAACTTAAAAATTATCGCAACAAAAAAATCGTCGACCTTGGATCAGGAATTAATTGTTTCGGCAAATTCAGCAATTAAATCTGTAAAGGATTTAAAAGGAAAGAAAATTGCATATGTAAAAAGCACAACCTCACAATACTTTCTTGCAAAAATGCTAGAAAATGCCGGTCTCTCTTGGGGGGATACGGAAACAATCGCTATGTCAACATCGGATGGATTATCGGCTTTGCTTACCGGAGAAGTTGATGCTCTAGCAAGTTACGGAAATGCAATACGGTCAGCTCGTGCAAAGGGCGCCGTCACATTACAATCAGCAGTAGGTATTCTTTCAGGCGATTTTTACTGGTATGCAACTCCTGATGCTATAAAAGACCCCAAAAAACATGCGGCAATAATAGATTACTTGTCGCGGTTTCATGAAGCTAATGAGTGGGCAAGACAAAATCCTGATAAATGGGCAGCGCATTATGCACCGCAAATTAATCAAAAAACTCAGGACTATTTAAGTCAGTTTAAGGAAGAAAGTCAACAAACGAAAACAGTAATTGTTCCGATTGATGATGCAACAATTGCTTCTGAGCAAGATATTGTAAATACATTCGCCAAGTTAGGATTGTTAAAGAGCGGGATTGATATCAGTAAACTATTTGATCACTCGTTTAATGCTGACATCAGCAAATTCAAAAAATATTAGTATAGGAAGGGGTGGGTAATTTGAATAACAAATTTGTAGCTTCCGATCTACTGCTTTCTTGGAGTATTCCATTTGTTGTACTTATATTTTGGTATGTCGTAACGCTAGGGCAAAGTAGCGCAAGTTTATTTCCACCCCCTAGTGATGTTGGGAATGCTGTAATTAGGCTAATGAAAGATGGGACATTAGCAAAAAATATTGAGATTAGTTCGGTAAGAGCAGCGGCGGGATTTGTTATCGGCGGATTAATTGGTTTTTTTCTCGGCGTGGTAAATGGGCAGTTTCGGCTTGCCGAAAAGATATTGAATACGCCGATCCAAATGATTCGTAATGTTCCGCATCTTGCTATGATTCCGCTGATCCTTATCTGGTTTGGTATTGGAGAAACAGCTAAAATCATTTTGATTTCCCTGGGAACGTTCTTTCCGATATATCTCAACACTTTTCATGGAATCCGGTATGTTGATAATAGCTTAATTGAAATGGGAAAGACGTATGGTCTGACGAGATTTGAACTATTCAAAGATATCATTTTTCCTGGTTCGATATCCTCAATTATGATAGGTATACGTCAATCGCTTGGCCGCATGTGGTTAACCTTGATTGTAGCTGAAACGGTGGCTGCAAAATCAGGTATAGGCTTTATGGCTACTAATGCAAGGGAATTTATGCTAATGGATGTTATTGTGTTAAGCCTTATCATTTATGCCTTATTAGGAAGTATCTCGGATTATGTAGCTGGTTTAATTGAGAAAAGAGTATTAAGATGGCATCCAAATTATAGATAAGGGTAACAGGAGAACAAAATGAGCGAGAGAAAAGGCTTCGAAATTAAAATAAAGAATTTGAGTAAATTCTTTGGTGACTTTCAAGTATTAAAAGATATCAATCTTACCATCGAGCAAGGAGAATTCGTAGCTTTAGTTGGACATAGTGGCTGCGGAAAAAGTACGCTGTTACGACTTATCTCAAAGCTTGAGGCGCCAACTAATGGAGAAATCACACTAAATGATGTGCCAGTAAAAAAAATTAATCCAGCTGTTCGGTATTTGTTTCAGGAAGCGAGATTGTTGCCGTGGAAATCTGTATGGGAAAACGTCGCGATAGGATCAACGGATAGAAGTAAAGAGAAAGCCTTGCATGCTTTAAAAGAAGTTGATTTAGAAAATAAAGCTGAGGAGTGGCCGGCAGTTCTGTCGGGAGGGCAAAAGCAACGTGTTTCTTTAGCTCGTGCTTTGGCAGGGAACCCTAAATTGTTGTTATTGGATGAACCATTAGGTGCGCTTGATGCCTTGACTCGCATTAACATGCAGGCATTAATTGAGAAACTGTGGAGAGAGCAAGGGTTTTCAGTTGTCTTAGTTACCCATGACGTGAGTGAAGCAATTTACTTGGCTGATCGGGTAGTGCTAATAGAAGACGGGAAAATATCTATGGATAAAAAAATAACACTTGCTCGTCCACGGGTAAAAGATAATAATTTTGCATTTTTCGAAAGACTAATTTTAGATAAAGTAATGAAAAATGATAAAGAATCTATAAATGAAGCGGCAGATCGGGTTTATTCTATTTAGAACGAAAAGGTGGGTTTATAAATGAAAATTACACAGGTGGAAGTATTCCATGTGCATTTACGCAAGAACTCCGGCCAACGTCCTATTTTAGTAAGAATTGATACAGATGAGGGCATCTTTGGCGTAGGGGAAGCGGGGATGGCTTATGGTGTAGGCGGAAGTGGCGCAGCAGGTATGATTAAGGATCTTTCCCGGTTGATAATTGGATTGGATCCATTTGATACGGAATTTATATGGGAAAAATTCTTCAAAAAAACCTTCTGGGGTCAAGGCGGGGGAACTGTTGTTTTTTCTGGAATGAGTGCACTTGATATGGCGCTTTGGGATATTAAGGGCAAAGCTTTAGGGTTGCCATTATATAAGCTTTTAGGTGGAAAATGCAGAAATGACCTAAGGGTATATGCTTCGCAAATTCAGTTTGGCTGGGGTTTAGAAAGAAAGCCCAAGGGGATAAAAGAAGAATATGCAGAAGAAGCCTTGAAGGCTGTTGCGCAAGGGTATGATGCTGTAAAAGTTGACGTGCTGGCGCTTGATCGTAACGGAAATAAAGATAAGATACATTTAGAAGGTCCGCTGCCTAATTCAGTAATTCAGATGGGAGTCGAACGTGTGAAAGCGATTCGCGAGGCGGTTGGTCCAGACGTTGATATCATTGTTGAAAATCATGCCAATACAGATATGGTTAGTGCAATTCAGTTCGCAAGAGCAATTGAGGAATATAACATCTTCTTTTACGAAGAAATTAATACACCATTAAATCCTAAATTGTTGCAAAAGGCAAAAGAAAAGATCAACATTCCGATTGCTTCAGGTGAAAGAATATATACCCGATGGGGCTACTTACCATTCTTTGCCGATCGCTCTATAGATGTAATTCAGCCGGATATTGGTTCGTGCGGTGGAATTTCTGAATTCAAAAAAATTGCAGATTTAGCGCATGCCTATGAGGTTACTGTGCAAGCCCATGTAGCAGGTACTGGCGTAGCAGAAGCGGCAGCACTGCATGCCGAAATCGCAATTCCTAATTTCTGCATCCATGAGCACCATCAAAAAACATTACTGCCGGAATATGTTGAGCTATGTGTACATAATTATCAACCAGTAAACGGGCGCTATACTGCTCCGGAGCTTCCTGGCATAGGACAAGATTTTACGGAAGTAGTATATAAAGATTCTGATAGAGTGTTAATTAAATAAGCGCAAAAACTCTTATATCAAAGGGTGCCTGATCAGAACAACTGAAGGCTAAGAAATCAGGGGCGTTGATTTTTTAGCCTTCTTGTTTTTCCTGCGGAAGGAGTTTGTAATTATTTATTTGTATGGGAGGTAACTATGAAGATTGTTAGTGTTGACGTTATGCAAGTTCCGAGCGGAAATGCTGGATCATCAAGAGGGGATTGGTGTCCAGTTATTGTACGTATCAATACCGATGAAGGAATAAGCGGATTTGGTGAGGTTGGTCTTGCTTACGGTAAGGGGTGGCGTGCCGGATTTGGAATGGTTCAGGATTTTGCCGAAGTAATTATCGGAGAAGATCCCATGAATATCGAAAAAATATGGGAAACCATTTTCAGAAAAACTTTCTGGGGTATGGGGGGCGGAACTATTGTCAATGCAGGTATTAGTGGTATTGATATCGCTCTTTGGGACTTGAAGGGTAAGGCGCTTGGGTTACCGGTGTGGCAGCTTTTGGGCGGAAAAACGAACGACAATCTGCGTACCTATGCCAGCCAATTACAGTTTAACTGGGGTTCCCAGACAGACAAACAAGTTCTTATTACTCCAGAAGAATATGCTGAAGTTACAAGAGTCGCAATAGCTGATGGTTATAATAGCATTAAGGTTGATCCAATAGTTTTTAGTGCTCAGGCAGATGGAAAAGGGCCTTGGAAAATTACCGGACCTTTAGAGCACAGAGTAATAAAAACGGTTTATGACCGTGTTGCCGCCATGCGTAAAGCGGGTGGAGATGCATTAGATATTATTATCGAAAATCATTCTAATACCGACACAATATCGGCCATTCAGATTGGACAAGCTCTTGAAGAACTGAGAATATTTTATTATGAAGAACCATGTCATCCCTTAAATGCAAAGTCAATGTTAGAGGTCCGTAACAATGTTAAAATACCAATTGCTTCAGGCGAAAGAATATATACGAGATTTGGTTATAGAGAGTTCTTAGAAAATAGATCGCTTCATGTTATTCAGCCGGATATTTGCCTGTGCGGTGGTATTACCGAGGCAAAGAAAATTTGTGATATGGCATATACGTATGATTGTGCTGTTCAGATTCATGTTTGTGGAAGCCCTATTTCCAAGGCTGCAGCTCTTCAAATTGAAGCAGTCATTCCCAACTTCATTATTCATGAACATCATCAACGAGCTCTTAATCCAGAAAGCCGTGCTACATGCCTTTATGATTATCAGCCGGTTAATGGTAAGTATAAAGTGCCTGATAGGCCGGGAATCGGACAAGAATTAACACCCGAAACTATTGCGAAATGTAATATTGTTACGGTTTCTAGAGCGAAAAAGTATATGAGTTAATGAAGCTTATTTTGTTGAACATGAACTTGGTGTGTTTTTGTTAATTTGGAAAAGCCTAATAACCTGCGGCTTTTTTACAGATAGATCTAAATATAAATAATAACCGTAAAATAGGGCCATTTCACAATGATCATTATTTACGGTATTTTTTTGCTGAGGAAAGAAGAAGGCAATGTAGTGTATAATTAATAAATATGAACACAAATATAGTATATAAGTATACGACAAAGCCCATGAATACTAAAAAGTTGCTGGCGGAATCTCTTGAAAAACTGCTGCTCAAGAAAAATCTTGATGATATTCAGGTTAGCGAAATTGTAGCAGGCACACCGCTTTCCAGAAAGACCTTTTACCGCCACTTTAAAGACAAATATGATCTTGCCAGCTGGTACTTTGCCCAGTTTTATGAAGCCAGTTTTGGCCGCATAACAGAGGATCTTAGCTGGGAAGAGGCCTTGCTGCGCTATCTTGATATTTATCAGGAAAAATATAGTGTACTGAAAAATGCCTATGCCAGCCGGGATATTAACGGCCTGCGTAATTATGATATTGCAGTCACACGAAGAACATATGAGAAATATCTGGCGCTTAAAGGAGCTGATATAACTTCAGAGACAATGCATTTTGCTATTGAGATAGCATCTCGTGGTGGCACAGATATGGTTATCGATTGGCTGCTGAAAGGGATGAAGATGGAAAAGTGCAGACTTGTTTATCTGCTGAAAACAACATTGCCAAGCGATATTCTAAAATATATTGATTGAAAAAGTCACAAGTGACACATATATGTCATTCTGTGACTTTACTTTTTGTGTATGAGCAATTAAAATTTAATAAAATTGAATTATGCAAAGGCTATGAAAAGAAGAAGTAGGTTGGGTTACGTCATTCAGAGAGCAGCTGGTTGGTGCGAGGTTGCAGATGTACTGATCCGAATACCTCCTGGAGCCGCTGCCTGAAGTAATAGTAGGGCTTGACGGGTACGCCCGATACAGCGTGTGGGTGTGTTTGCACTCGTTGAGGGGAATTTTGCGAGGAATTCCCGAGTCAGAGGTGGTACCGCAATTTTTGCCTTCTGTTCCGATTGGAGCAGAAGGCATTTTTATTTTGTGAGAGGGGTTATTGTAATGAAGATGTATGATGAATTGGTAGCACGTGGTTTGATTGCCCAAGTTACTGATGAAACAGAAATTAGAGAACTAATTAATAGTGGCAGGGCAACCTTTTATATTGGCTTTGATCCTACTGCGGATTCTTTGCACGTTGGCCACTTTATGGCATTATGCCTGATGAAAAGGTTGCAGATGGCTGGTAATAAGCCGGTTGTTCTTGTTGGCGGTGGCACCGGTTATGTTGGTGATCCATCTGGCCGGACGGAATTGCGATCTCAGATGTCACCTGAAACAATCCAGCACAACTGCGACTGTTTTAAGAAACAGATGGAACGATTCATCGAATTCGGTGAGGATAAAGCCATTATGGTTAACAATGCAGACTGGCTATTAAAGCTGAATTATATGGAATTGCTTCGTGACGTTGGCGCTTGTTTCTCGGTAAACAATATGCTGCGGGCAGAGTGTTATAAACAGAGAATGGAAAAGGGCCTGTCCTTTTTAGAATTTAACTATATGATTATGCAGTCGTATGATTTTTATCATCTCTATCAGAATTATGGCTGTAATATGCAGTTTGGTGGCGACGACCAGTGGTCTAATATGTTGGGCGGTACTGAACTCATTCGCCGCAAGTTAGGCAAAGATGCTTATGCCATGACAATTACGCTGCTAATGAATTCAGAAGGCAACAAGATGGGGAAGACGGCAAAGGGGGCTGTTTGGCTTGATCCCAATAAAACCTCACCGTTTACTTTCTACCAGTATTGGCGGAATGTCAGCGATGCTGATGTTCTTAAATGCATACGGATGCTGACTTTTTTGCCGGTTGAGGAAATTGAGGCCATGGACAAATGGGAAGGCAGTGAGTTAAACGTGGCCAAGGAAATATTGGCATATGAACTGACTCAATTGGTGCATGGTGAAGAAGAGGCACAAAAGGCGAAGGCTGCTTCTCACGCGCTTTTCGCAGAAGGCATAGAGGATTCCAATATGCCAACAACTGAAATTGCAGCCGCACAGCTGCCAACGGGCGTTATCGGTATCGTGGACTTGCTGGTGGCATGCGGCCTGACTGCTTCTAAGAGTGAGGCAAGACGGTTGATTCAGCAGGGTGGTGTTGTTGTTAATGATAGTAAAATTGAGTCTGTTGACTATACTATTACTACTGATCAATTAAAAAACAGTGTTAAAATACGCAAGGGGAAAAAGACGTATCATAAGGCTTTTAGCCGATGAGTGTATAATGCCCAGAAAAAAATCCTTCCAGCAATTTGTTGGAAGGATTTGCTCGATTTCTTACATTAAATAGTATCATGAATAATATCAAAGTATTTGTTGCAAGCCCGCATAATCTCAGTTTCGACAAGTTCGCCGTCTTTTAGCTGGCAGGCGAATCTTCCAACAACAGTATTGCTGGAGTCTAAAAGAGCAGTGATGTTTTTCATGCATTCTCCGGCATAACCGGAATAGGGATAGTTTTGCATGACTGTAAAGATAGCCAGTTTTTGATTGTGTAAATTCTTTAAAAAACTGGCTGACTCCGGATTGGCACTACCCTGGTCGACCCACAGAACAACTGAGAGCAAATCAAACTGCTCTTCAGGCGTGGCAGACTTTATGGCAGTACACGCAATATCCTTCTGAACAGTTTGCTCAATGGCCTGAGCAAGTTGCTTGACTGACTCAGAACCGCTCGAATAAACGATTTGCTGCCGTTGGATTGCAGGTACAAGGAGTGGAGTTTCATCTTCAAGTGGTGTGCTGGGGATAATGAGTACTCTGGCATCTTTGATTTCGTGTTCCAGGCTGTGGCGGATAAGGTTAACGGTTTGCTGCACCTCTTGCATGGTTTCGCTGGCGGCAAACTCCAAATATATTTCAATATGGGCAATATCATTTTCCATACGAACCTTGAGATCCAGTATATTTTCATAGTACTCAAAATAAGTTACCAAATTTTTAAGGGCGACAACTGCGACTGATTCTTCTACACTATAAAACTTAAATAACTGCGGCTGGGGTATCGCTGATTTAACTTCAGTGCGGATACGGCAAATGCCAAGTTCGCCGTCAGTTTTAGTCAGAAAACGGGCTACGTTGACAAGCTCTTCGGCTCCTTCCGGGGAGAGAAATTCGGTAGCGGAGAAATCGCAGATAATTTTTCGTGCGCCTTCATTGATGAACTTAATTAGATTGGCTTTTAAAACAACGGCCGCTTCATCGTCAACCCGTGAAGGCAGCGCCAGCGTTCTGACTGTTTTACTGTCGGGCATATAGTTGCTCCTTTTTGTGTAAAATATATATGGTTAATTATACCAGGATAAGATTGCAGGGGCAATTAAAATAGCTGAAGCCATGACGGATAAAGTCTAAAAATGCGATTATAATAAATAGTTCCGGAAAATAGTTATTGACAAATAATCTACCGATTGGTACGATATGGGTAGTAGGATTGGCATTAATGCCATACTCTCTTCTCCTTTTTTCTAACATACATTTCATTTTGAACCCTACCCTTGTGGTAGGGTTCTTTTTTGGGGGCAGTGCTGATTTATCGCCAGGGTCAATCCGGCATTGACAAAAAACTCCAAGGAAGAGTACAATAAAAGAGTAATTGTTTCTACCAGCATGCTGATAGCGTGCTTTTTTATTTATCCGATGACTAACCCGCTCTAAGACTCCTTCTTCTAACGGGAGAGAGTGGCTAGACGTTAGGATAATTTCGACTAGAATTCAGATAGCGCCCGCCGTCTGAATTAAGTCTACATTTATCAATAAGAATAGGACAGGTATATGATCACAGTAAGAGAAAAAGTAAGATTTGTGGAAACCGATATGATGGGAGTAGTGCATCACTCCAATTATTTTCGCTGGTTTGAAATGGCCAGGGTTGAGTATTTGCGGCAAGTGGGCATTTTGCTTACTGATATGATGGACGAAAATATTGTTTTTCCAATCACCAATGTAGATTGCAAATATATGGCATCAGCCAGATTTGACGATTATATTCTTATTGAAGCTGTTCTGGCTGAGGTATCAAAAGCCAAGATGGTATTCACTTACCGTGTGTTGCGGGAAAGAGATGGGACATTACTGGCTACAGGTAGTACGCAAAACGTGTTTACCAACGACCAGGGAAAAATAATCCGTCTTCCAGACAAATACTTTGGAAAATTGCAGAAGCCTTCCTAAAATTAAGGCTGTTTGATGCCGGTAATTGCGGACAGTTTGCCTGCTGCATATTATATATGGCGTCAAGAGAGACTAATTTGATAGGAGGTGGCGTCATGGGAAATAATGCGCCAATCGGGATATTTGATTCCGGACTGGGTGGGCTTACTGTTGTCAGAGAAGTGCTCAATCTATTGCCGGGAGAAGATATTATATATTTTGGCGATACTGCCCGGACACCGTATGGTTCGCGGCCACCAGCCGAGATTTTAGGGTTTATGCATGAGATACTTACCTTTTTTTCTACTCAGAATGTAAAAATGGCGATTACCGCTTGTAATACTATGACAGCGCTTGGTCTTGAACAGGCAAAAAAAGAGTTTCCTTTTTTGCTAATCGGCGTAAATAACGGAGCTGAGGTTGCTCTCAGGGTTAGCAAAAATAAGCATATCGGCGTTATTGCAACAGAAGCTACTATAAATAGTGGTAAACATGCCAGTGCCATTATGGCACGAGATCCGGCAGTAAGCGTCTATCCGCAGGCATGCCGGCAATTTGTGCCGCTGATCGAGCAAGAAAAGCTGCATGGCCTTGAGATTGAAAATGCTGCAAGGGAATACCTTGCGCCGCTGCACGAAAACGGTGTAGATACCATTATCTTCGGATGCACACATTATCCGTTCATTAATGATATAATTAAAGAAATTATGGGAACGGAGGTTGCCCTTGTTGACCCGGCCAGAGAAACCGCTGCTCAGGCGCGTACTGAACTTGCGCATCAGGATAAACTTTCTACCCGGGCACGGGGGCGGGTGCGCCTATGTTTTTCAGCTGATTTGTCGCGGGCCGAGAGGTTTACTAATTGCGCCATCAATTTTTCACGGGAAATGGGATTTGCGGCTTCGTTTGAGTTGATTAATTTACAGGACTATAGTGTTACTAAAGTTTAAAATCAGGGTTTCTTATTGATACCCAGACACGGAGGCCTTAGTGTGGAATTTTTAATTATTTTACTTGTGGTTGTGTTAGGGGCAGCTATTGGTGTGTGGCTATATATAGCTAAACAAGGCGATGCTCACTTTACCTTTTTGGTTGACCAACGGACTGATTTTACGCTTACTGCAATAACAACAGATACGGCAACTTTTTCAACCACTGTGCCATTTGTTAACAATGGTACACAAGATGGTACGTTGATGGATGTTTTCCCCCGACATTTTTTGCCTTATGAACAGTTTGATGCAGTGGATACCGACTCGCGGCTGACACTTGATACAGCCAACAGAAGTGACGGATACTGGGAAGCCTATATTGTTCCGGTGTCTACGGGCGGCTCGATTATTTTGACTGTAAAGTTTACTGCTAAGTCTGGTGATATCAAAACAGCTCTCAAGGATATGGTTGATATGCCGATTGATATTATTTATCAGGTGGTTGCTCGCAGTCTCTGGTATCTCGCCAAAGAACGGCTGATCATGACAGCTGACGAAATACATAAGGTTCTTGCTGCCGGTGAAAAGGCTGTAGCCAGATCGGAGGAACAGATATGACAGAGCAGGCGTTAGAATTAAAACCGGTACCTACCCGTATACTTACCGATAAAGATAACATTGTTGATGTGATTGAGAGTTATGCCAAAGCTGATATCGGCCCCAATGACGTGGTATCGGTGGCAGAGAGTGTTGTAGCTATTACTCAAGGTCGGTTTGTCCGCCCGGAAGAAATCCAGCCATCGTTCAATGCCCGGATACTTTGCCGGTTTATTCCGAAGGAAGGCAGCTTGGCAAGCGCTTATGGCATGCAAACCGCTATGAATGCCGAAGGCACCTGGCGGGTAACTTGGGCATTGTTTGTCGGGATGCTAGGTAAGCTGATCGGACGCCGGGGGTTATTCTATGAACTAGCCGGTGAGCAGGCAGCCTTGATTGATGATGTTACCGGCACGATGCCACCTTTTGACAAATGTCTGGTGTTCGGCCCGGCTGATCCAAATGGCGTGGCTGAAGCCATTAAACAGCGTTTAGGTTGTTATGGCGCGGTGGTAGCCGATGTTAATGACTTGAAACGGGCTGCTGTACTGGGGGCGACCCAAGGCTTGGTGCCTAAAGAGGTCGCACAGATTCTTATCAACAACCCTTTTGGCAATGCCAGTCAGAAAACACCTATTGTTATTATCAAAAATTACGGATTAGCTGCACAAAAAGCGACCGCACAATAGCTTGAGTCTAAAAAACAGAGGGTACACTATCCTCTGTTTTACATATCTAGGGAGGCTGATATTATGGCCCGCATCGGCATAACAACTACTGTGCCGGTAGAGATCATTTTGGCAGCAGGACATGTTCCTGTGGACCTTAACAATATATTTATTACCAGTCCTGAGGCCGGACATATGGTGGAAACAGCCGAAGAAGCCGGATATCCGCGAAATATTTGCGGCTGGATAAAGGGATTATATGCCGTAATGGTAAATAAGGAACTTAATGACAGTTTTGGCGGGATTGACAAGGTTATTGCCGTCACACAGGGTGATTGCAGCAATACCCATGCCCTGATGGAGACTTATCAACTGGCAGGTATTGAAACCATTCCGTTTGCTTATCCGTTTGACCGCGATTATGACCTGCTGAAACTACAAATGGAAAAATTAATGAATGTCTTAGGGACAAACTGGGAAGCTGTTTATAATGTTAAGCGCGAGCTGGACAAACTGCGCCTCAGGGTAGCCGAGATTGACCGGCGTACCTGGGAAGATAACACGGTGAGCGGGTTTCATAATCATTTGTATCAGGTAAGTTGCAGTGATTTTAACAGTGATACGGCAGCTTTTACCGCTGATGTAGAACAGTTTTTACAGCAGACGGCCGAGGCTGCCGAATATGCCGATGAACTTCGGTTGGGCTTTATCGGCGTACCGCCGATTTTTACCGATTTGTATCCCTATATGGAGACCATGGGAGCGCGCGTTGTATATAATGAAGTGCAGCGGCAGTTTGCTATGCCGTATTTTACCGATGATATTGTGGAGCAATACCGCATGTACACCTATCCTTATGGCGTGTTTAATCGGATTAAGGATGTTGAAGCCGAAATTGAACGGCGCAACCTGGATGGGCTGATTCATTATGTTCAGAGTTTTTGTTTCCGGCAGATCGAGGACATGATTCTGCGGGAAAAGCTTGATATACCGATTTTAACTATTGAAGGTGACAAACCAGGAAAAGTAGACGCCAGAACCAAGCTTAGAATTGAGGGGTTTCTGGAAATGCTGCGCTAAATGGAGACTTAATTCAGATGTGTTTTGACGCCGTCTGAATTTTAGTCGAATTTATCCAGGGACTTAGCCGCACTTACTCACGATTGTTGAAGCGGGAGTCTTAGAGCGGGTTAGTCATCGGACAGGCAAGGAGGGTGAGTATGCGCTGTGGCATCGATTTAGGCAGTCGTAGTGTAAAATTAGTCATGCTGGATGACAATAAACAACTTACGACCGCCAATGTTTATGAGACCGCCAAGTTTTACCGGGATTACGGACAGCGGTCTGAGGCCGGACTGGTGGTGGACTTTGCGGCGCTTGGCTTTCCTGAAGTCAGCAAAATTACCGCTACCGGTTATGGACGCAATACCATCGACATTGTCGGCGCAACTGTCATTCCTGAGCTAAAGGCTCATATGCTGGGGGCGATTGCGCAGACCGGCCTGATGGATTTTACGCTGCTCGATTTAGGCGGTCAAGACAGCAAGGTAATCAAAGTCCGCAAGGGGCGAATGATAGATTTTCAGACTAATGATAAATGTGCTGCCAGCACCGGTCGGTATCTGGAAAATATGGCTGGAGTGCTTGATATCGGTTTAGAGGAACTGGCAGGCTATTATGAGAATCCGGTCGAGCTTAGCGCCACTTGCGCTATCTTCGGCGAATCAGAACTGATTGGTTGTATTGTGGAAGGGTATAGTACGCCTGAATTGGCGGCCGGCGTCAACTATACTATTTATAAACGGATCAAACCTATGCTGACCGCGTTAAAGAGTGACAAACTTGTGTTTACAGGCGGGGTGGCACTTGGCAGAGCGATCAGGGAATTTATTACCCGGGAAATGGGTATAGAGGTTATTGTGCCTGAGCATCCCCAACTTAACGGTGCCATTGGTTGCGCCGTATATGAGGGCAAATAGCTGACCAAGCTGTTTTGGAGGCGAATAGTATGCTGCTAGGAATTGATGTGGGGGGAACCTTTACTGATGCGGTAGTAATCAAGGATGGACAGGTCTGGGCGTCAGCCAAGACGCCGACAACCCACGGACAGTTGCTGCGCGGGATTATAATGGTTATTGACAAGGTGCTAGCAGGTATTAACCAAGCAGATGTCAGGCGGGTAGCGCTGTCGACAACCATTGTAACCAATGCTCTGATTGAAGGAGAAATTGACAAAGTAGCACTCTTGCTATTGCCGGGTCCTGGCCTTAATCTGGAAGGGTTGACACCGGGAGAGCCGCACTTTTTGTCAGGATATACCGATCACCGCGGGCGGGAAAAAGCGCTGCCGGTTAAAGACGAAGTATCGACTGTATGCCGAAAAATTGGCGGTTCCAAGGCGGCTGCTGTTGTCGGTAAATTTGCGGTACGCAATCCGGCACAGGAACGGCAGGTTGCCGACTGGGTGCAGGAATGCCTGCGACCGGATCATATAACGGTAGGGGCGGAATTGTCAGGTTCGCTAAATTATCTCAGACGAATTAATTCTGCTTACTATAATGCGGCTGTATGGCGCATTTTTACTGATTTTGCGGCAGCGATTGAGAACGCTGTTGCCGAACGAGGTATTACAGCCCCGGTACATATTTTGAAAGCAGACGGCGGTACATTGCCGCTGGGGGCAGCTCAGGAAAGACCGGTGGAAGCTATTTTTACCGGTCCGGCGGCCAGTGTCCTTGGCATTATGGCTCTGACTAATCTTACTGAACCAGTTATTTCTTTGGATATCGGCGGGACCAGCACCGATATTGCACTGTGGCAAAACGGTGTGCCGCTATTGGCTACCGGTGGTGCCGTCGTTAACGGCTATCCTACGGCAGTGCGTTCCTTCTGGCTAAGTTCAGTGGGAATTGGCGGTGACAGCTATGTCCGACGGCAGGGTGATAAGCTACTTGTCGGTCCCATGCGCCGCGGTCCGGCTATGGCCTGCGGCGGCCCAGAACCCACGGTAACCGATGCGCTTAGGGTTGCCGGAATGATTGAATATGGTGACCAAGAGTTGGCTAGAAAAGCCATGCTGTTGGTGGCGGCTGAGGGGCAGACGCCTGACGAGGCAGCCGGTGAGACCTTGCGAGCAGCAACCCATACAGTGTGCAAGGCAGTGGCTGATATGTTGAGTGAACAGGCAGCGCGACCGGTATATAAAGTTGAAGATATTGTGCATGGTACGGTTTTTAAACCTGAACTGGTAATTGGTGTTGGCGGCGCGGCAAAAGGACTTGTTCCTATGGTGGCCCAAGAGCTTAGTCTGCCTTGGCAGGTGCCGGACGGACATATGGTGGCGAATGCCATTGGTGCAGCTTCTTCCCGACCGACAACCGAGATTACACTTAGAGCCGACAGTGCCGAAGGGTATTATACTGTACCTGAACTTGGCATTAAGCGGCCTGTGGATAAACAGCGTTTTAGCCTGGCAGATGCCTGGGCGGCAGCCGAAACCCATCTTGCTGAACGAGCGGTTGCAGGCGGCATTAATGAAACTGCGCCTGTAAGTGAGCGCATATATGAGGAAGAATTCAATGTCATTCGCGGCTTTACGACAATCGGCAAAATCATGACCTGCAAACTGCAGCTAAAACCTGGTGTACTTGTGCCGGTGCAGGCGGGGAGGTTTGGCGATGAATAATAAAAAACTGGGGTTGGTTTTCTTTCCGGCCTTTGACTGGGCCATTACTCCATCTCACCCGGAACGGGAGGAACGCCTGCTTTATACCCGGGATCAGATTGTGGAAGAAGGACTTCTAGATTTGCCGGCAATTAGAGAGTATCGCCCTAAACTGGCAACAATTCAGGATGCCCAGCGCGTTCATATTGGTGTGCCTGATATTGCATCATTAATTACCGATGCTCATCTGGTGTCAGCCGGTGGGGCAATAACGGCTGCCGAGGCTGTTATGCGCCGGGAGGTCACCAATGCCTTTGCACTGGTGCGGCCGCCCGGACATCATGCCATGCGGGTGGTGCATGGTACAAGAGGTTTTTGCACCATAAATATTGAAGCTATCATGGTAGAATATTTACGACGTCATTATGGACTTAATAAAATTGCTATTGTAGATACTGATGTTCATCATGGGGACGGAACCCAGGATATCTTTTATCATGATCCGGATACCTTATTTATCTCGTTTCATCAGGATGGACGGACACTCTATCCGGGAACAGGTGCTGTTGCTGAGCTGGGCAGTCCAAGTGCTTTGTGTTCAACTGTCAATATTCCGCTGCCCCCGGGTACTACTGATGCCGGGCTACACTATGTACTGGATAATCTGGTATTACCGGTGCTCGAAGATTTCCGGCCGGACATTATTATTAACTCAGCCGGGCAGGATAATCATTATAGTGATCCCCTGGCTAATATGGCAATTACAGCGCAGGGGTATGCGCGGCTGGCCGAAAAGCTGAATGCTGATATTGCTGTGCTTGAAGGCGGCTATTCGATTGAAGAGGCGCTGCCTTATGTTAATACTGGCATTATCCTGGCTATGGCCGGTCTGGATTACAGCCGGGTAGTCGAGCCAGATATTGCTCGCTGCCCGCGACAAAGTGAGGATAACACCCGCTATATTGCTCAATTAGTCGGCAAGTGGCAGGAGATATGGGGCGAGCGGGAAACGCTACGGCGTGAGGCTATCGCACAGGCAGGGGATTTTTGGCAACGACGGCGAAGCATTTATTATGATGACAGCGGTATTCAGGAACGCCAGAGCGAGACGGTGAGAATCTGTCCGCATTGTCTGGGATATCAGACGGTTTCAACCCAGGCCGAAGGCCATTCTTTTGGTGTGAAATCAGCCTTTGCGGCTATTATTCCCCGTAATAGCTGCAACGCCTGCCGCACTCAGGCGCAGGATGCTCTATATAAAGCTAAAAAAGAAAATAGCCATGACCATTATTTCCTTCAGGACAAAGAAATGGATGTACTACAACAAATCTAAGTAAAATACGATAAAATAAGGAGGTCATTATGACCAGAGCAGACGGACGTTCAGCCGATGAATTAAGAAAAGTTAAAATTACCCGGAATTATTTAAAATATGCCGAGGGTTCTGTGCTTGTTGAATTTGGTGATACCAAGGTGATTTGCGCTGCGACTGTTGAAGAAAGAGTGCCGCCGTTTTTAAAAGGCTCAGGGGAAGGCTGGGTTAGTGCCGAATACTCACTGTTGCCACGCTCTACCCAAAGCCGCAATATCCGCGAAGCAGCCAAAGGAAAACAAACAGGTCGTACTCATGAAATTCAGCGTTTGATTGGCCGGGCTTTGCGCAGTGTTATCGATCTGAAAGCACTGGGCGAAAAAACCATCTGGCTGGATTGCGATGTGATTCAGGCTGATGGCGGTACACGGACTGCTGCTATAACAGGTTCGTTTGTTGCGCTGGTTGATGCTATTCACAGCATTTGGGGTGATAGTCCTAAACCGTTTCCGGTCAAGGATTTCTTAGCTGCAGTCAGTGTAGGGATTTTGCCGGCAGGGGCTTATCTTGACTTGTGCTACAGTGAGGATTCCACTGCTGTTGTTGACATGAATCTGGTTATGACCGGCAGTGGACAGTTTGTTGAAGTCCAGGGAACCGGCGAAAAAGGAACCTTTACTCAGGAGCAGTTAAACGAGATGCTGACCATTGGCAGTCAGGGCATTAATGCCTTGCTTGATATTCAAAAAGAAACACTGGGGCCACTTTCGTGGAAAGTTGGCCGGGAGGGATAAAAGTGGCAGAGGCGATACAAGAAATTATTGTTGCCACAAAAAATGCCGGTAAAGTGGCTGAATTCAAAATGGCATTAAGCGGACTTCCGTATAAAGTATTGTCTCTCGCCGATTTGGGGAGCTTTCCGGAAGCGCCGGAAGAGGGTCAAACCTTTGCGGAGAATGCTTGCTCGAAAGCTCAGTTTTACGCCAAACTGACAGGCAAACTGTGTCTGGCAGACGACTCAGGCCTGGAAGTTGATTATCTTAACGGTGCGCCAGGCGTGTATTCTGCCAGATATGCCGGCGAACACGCCAGCGACGAGGACAATAACCAAAAACTGCTACAGCAGCTGGCAGGCGTGGCGTCTGAAGAACGTACAGGCCGTTTTCGCTGCGTGCTGGTACTCGCCGACAATGAGAAAGTCTGGTGCACGTCTGATGGCACGGTGGAAGGTATTGTTTTAACCGAGCCGCGTGGTAATAACGGCTTTGGTTATGATCCCTTGCTGTTTGTCCCTGCGCTGGGACGCAGTATGGCTGAACTGTCTCCAGTCGAAAAAAATGAGATTAGTCACCGGGGGCGAGCCATCAGGGAATTAGTAAAACAATTGGCGGTGCTGGAAAAATGAGAATTGGCGTTGTCAGTGATACACATGGCGACATTTATATGCTGAAAAAAGTAATTGCGGCTGCCGGCAAAGTCGATCTGTGGCTTCATGCCGGCGATTACTGCCAGGACGCCTGGCGGCTAAAAGAACTAACCGGTCTGCCGATAACTGTTGTTGCCGGCAACTGTGACCGGACAAAGGCGGTGCCGCCTGATGAATATGTGGAAATTGGCGATACGCTTATCTGGCTAACGCATGGACATAATTATGATGTAAAACATGGTGTTGAACATCTGCGCATGTGGGCGGAGGAATATGAGGCTGATGTTGTGGTTTATGGTCATAGTCATACTCCATATAATGACTGGCATGAAGGCGTCCTGATATTCAATCCCGGCAGTCCGGCTTCGCCACGGGGTGGGTCACAGCCAAGTTTTGGCATTTTGGAGTTTGCCGAAAACGGCAATAATATAGCTGGATATATTGTGGAAATCTGACCTCGCTGTTTGCGGGGTTATTTTTCTTGTGCCATAAAGAAGACCTTGCAGCGAAACGATAATTCTTTTTAATAACGAATAATTTTTGATTTCGGGCGATTTGACGGAAATTGGATGGATTTTTGCATGGTAGCTCTTTCCTGTTACCGGTAAGTTGCTTTAGGTCGGCTTGACGTGTTTAATGATAAAACGTACAATATATAGTATATTGGAAAAACAAGGACACTAAATATTGTGCTTCTACAGGGGGTTATTGTATGAACTTATCAGATAATGCAGTTAAGGTTTTGGAAAAACGCTATTTATCAAAAGATGAAAACGGCCAGTTATTGGAAGATGCTGATGGGATGTTTCGAAGAGTTGCCAAAGCTGTTGCCGGCGCAGATGCTGCGTATGTTTCGGCAGCGGCAGTGAAGAAGACGGAGAAGGCATTTTATGAAATGATGTCTGGTCTCGAGTTTCTGCCCAATTCGCCAACACTTATGAATGCCGGCAGGCCGCTCGGGCAATTAAGTGCTTGTTTTGTGCTGCCGGTAGAAGACACTATGGAAGCCATCTTTGAAGCGCTGAAAAATGCCGCCATGATTCACAAGAGTGGCGGCGGGACAGGGTTTAGTTTCTCACGGCTGCGGCAAAAAGGCGCGTCGGTAAACTCCACCGGCGGAGTTGCCAGCGGTCCGATCAGCTTTATGAAAGTATTTAACGCCGCAACTGAAGCGGTAAAACAGGGGGGCACGCGCCGGGGTGCCAATATGGGTATTCTTCGGGTTGACCATCCTGATATTATGGAATTTATCACCTGCAAACAGGATAATGCCGACATTACCAATTTTAATATCAGTGTGGGTATAACCGAAGCCTTTATGAAGGCAGCGGCGGAAAATCGGGACTATGACCTGATCGACCCGCATAAAAAGACAGTAGTGGGAAAATTAAACGCCCGAGAAGTATTTGACATTATTGTGGATATGGCCTGGAGTAATGGCGAACCTGGCATCATATTTTTAGATAGGCTTAACCAGGATAATGCAACCCCCGGCCTGGGCGAGATTGAGAGCACCAACCCCTGCGGTGAACAGCCGCTATTGCCGTATGAGTCCTGCAACCTTGGTTCGATTAATGTCAGTTTGATGATAAAGCAAGACAAAAGTCAGGCTGTCGTTGATTTTGACCGGATTGGCGCAGTCGTAAAAAACGCGGTGCACTTTTTGGATAATGTTATTGATATTAATAAATATCCACTGCCGGAAATCGAAGAGATGACCAAAGGCAACCGCAAAATTGGCCTTGGCATCATGGGCTGGGCGGATTTGCTTTGCCAGCTGCGCATTCCGTATAATTCGCAGCTGGCGTTAACGCTGGCTGAACAACTTATGCGCTTCATCCAGGAGCAAGCTAAGAAAGCATCCATGGAATTAGCCGAGCAAAGAGGGGTATTTCCCAACTTTGCTAAAAGCATATATCACCAGCAAGGCATTCAGATCCGGAATGCGACAACAACTACCATTGCGCCAACAGGCACACTGAGCATTATTGCCGGCGTTTCTAGCGGCATTGAGCCCGTATTTGCCTTGTCTTACATTCGAAATGTCATGGACAATGATGAACTTATTGAAACCAATCCTTATTTCAAGCAAGCAGCCATAACCGGCCAGTTTTACAGTGACAACCTGATGCGGACAGTTGCCAAGAAAGGCTCGATAAAGGGGCTGGCGGAAATACCGGAGTGGCTGCAAGAAGTTTTTGTTACTGCGCATGATATTTCAGCCGAATGGCATGTGAAAATGCAGGCAGCTTTTCAGAAATATACTGATAATGCTGTTTCCAAGACTGTTAATCTCAGCAGTCATGCCACCCGGGAAGATGTTCGGGATGTATTTAACATGGCTAATGAGACTGGCTGCAAAGGCGTAACCATTTACCGGGATGGCAGCCGGGATTCACAGGTGCTTAACATCGGCAAAGTTAATGTAAAAGAGACACCTGCTCCCCAAACTGAAGAAGCCAAATCTGCCTTTTTAGCGCCAAGACCCAGACCGGAAATCACAACCGGCTTCACGGAAAAAGTCAAAATTGGCTGCGGCACGATATTTATTACGGTAAATTATGACAAACACGGAATCTGCGAAGTCTTCACCAACACTGGCCGGGCAGGAGGATGCCCATCCCAGTCGGAAGCTACGGCAAGGCTGGTATCAATCTCCCTGCGCTCTGGCGTCGATGCCAATTCGATCATCGATCAGCTAAAAGGCATCCGCTGCCATTCGACAATCAGGCAAAAAGATTTAAAAGTATTATCCTGCCCTGACGCCATTGCCAAGGTTGTCGAAAAAGTAATGAAATTCCAAAACGGCGATAAAGTCGAAGCTGATGATGAGGGTAGTGTATCCAGCAACGGCTGCCCCGAATGCGGCAAGAAACTTGAATATGAAGGCGGCTGCGTAATTTGCAGGAATTGCGGGTATAGTAAGTGCGGCTAATAGAAGAAACTGGAGCTTGAAGTGAATAATAAATAAAGTAAGAGTTCAAGTGCTATTTGGACTCTTACTTTATAACAAACCTGCTGTAATGTTAGAGATACTCAACTGTTCTTCTGGTATAAGAATAGCTATGCCGTTGCCAAAATTTCGCATCAGAATCTAGCAAAAAAATGTTATACATAAAGGGCTTGACTCCGAAGAAAAAAGCGATTAAACTAATATTAAAATGAGAATATTCATTAAAGTCGCTTGCGTATAGTATCTGAGCAAAACTCAGACACAGAATAGACAAGCCTAGCTTTTTCTTAAGACACAGCAAATTGTTGCTGTGCTAGAGGGCTGGGCTTGTTATTTTTTAGGTAGGGACATTAAGCTGGAGAGGGAATAGGGCTAAAGAATATTTCGCAAGAAATGTCGAAATTTTTAATAAGTTACAGAGGATTTTGACTACTATAGATAGAATATTGCGACACAGAAGGTGCTAATTGTAATGCCTGCTCAAACTAAATAATAGGAGGGTAAATCTTGAAGGCGATACATCTTTTTTCCGGACATGGGCAACTCCCCGCCGGCACAGATTTATATGAGACAAGCCGCTATGCCACTATTGTCTTAACAGTCAATATCGAAACCGGAGAAGTTATAGACTGCGTTATCCCAAATTACTGCGAGATGCATCAGAGTTTTGTAGCAGATATCATTCGGGGTAAGTATTTGGATAGTGATAGTGTGTCTATAATTTCTGAACTTGAGGAAAGAGTCCATAGCTTATCGACACGAGCCTTAATCACGGCGTTTCAGCAGGCACATAATCGGTATATGGTATACAAGGGACATTCTGTCAGTCAGTATTCTGGAAACGGTAGAAGTGTCTTAGCCAGAGAAAAAAAATTACGAAAAGTGGCAGATTAGACTGAAAAAACAAAAAAATCAGTTGACTAAAAACAAAAAAATATTATAATAAATACAGTAAGTTAAAATAAATTCTATTTTACCGAGTCGCTTGATTATAGTAACGGAACAAAATTCCGATATTGAGTAAACAAGCCCAGCTCAGTTCGCGATTACTTAAGATCGTGTATTGTGCTGGGCTTTTTTGTTTGTTAAGCGCTTAGGCTAGACGAAAAGTTTGAATTCAACTACATATGCGATGCACGCGAGTCGCTTGATTATGGTAACGGAACAAAATTCCGATATTACAAAGTAAGCAAGCTAAGCTCAGATCACAGTCGTTTTAGATTGTGTATTGAGTTTGGCTTGCTTTTTCATTTCGCGGTGACATGAGGAGGAGTAAAGGTGAATTATATTCATATATTTTCCGGTAATGCCCAACTAGCCGAGGGGTCAGATATTCACGAGACATATAAGTACATTACTGTAGTAGCAAAGATTGATGTGCGAAACGGAGAAGTCGTCGACTGTGATGTCCCGGTTTTTTGTGAGGGAAGCAGTGCTTTTATAGCGGAAATTCTTATTGGTAAGAACATTGCGGAAGATTTGGATGAGGTTATTGATGAGATTGAAACCCGCATGCATTCATTATCAAAATGGGCGCTTATTACCGCTATTCAGACCATGCACAATCGCTATATCATGTACAAAAGAAATTGCTTGAAGAGTAGTAATTGCTCCTGAGCTGCTTTTTGGCACATGAGAAGTTGGTTAAATAATGGTTTGTGTCTGTTAGCGGTTTTGAGAATACAGCATTGTTGGTAAGGGGGTGAAATAGAGTGAAAGTTATCAAGGCTAATGAGGGAAATGTTTATGAAGCACAAAACCACTTTAACATGTGGGGCATTAGAAAGTTTGGTCCGTCAGATGGCTCTAAATCTGTAAATGTATCCATTTCGGAGTTTCTGCCAAATGGCGGCGCATCCATGACAGCTTCCAACAAAGAAAGGATTTATTGCGTTCTTCGGGGTTCGATTACTGTACATGATGAGAATGGACAAGCCCATGTACTTGATGCAGGAGATATGATTTACATTGCCCCGGGGGAAAAACGTGACATGGCAGTTAACGGCCTCGTCGCAGCCAGAGTTTTAGTCATTGTTACTGATTGTTAAACCCGGTTCACAGAGACAAAAGGAGACTACTATGAAAATTGAGGACCTTAAGAAAATCGCCGTATTAGGCACTGGGACAATGGGGCCTGGTATAGCGCAGAGCTATGCTATGGGTGGTTTTGAAGTAAATGTATATGACAAAAGCGAAAGCGCAATGGAAAAGGCCGAGATCATGCTGCAGGCCAATTTGGACACATTTGTGGAGGAAGGATTACTAACAGCCGACGAAGCGCGGCAAGTCGCGGGCCGGATATCTTACTGTAAAACTATATCTGAAGCAGTTGCCGGTGTGCAGTTCGTACAGGAGACTGTGAGTGAGAAACCGGAAATAAAAACAACGGTCTTTGCAGAACTGGACCAGCTGCTTCCTGATGATGTCATCATTGCATCAAATGCATCTGCACTGAATCCATTTACCTGTGTGCCGGAGCGGAGATTGCCGAATTTTACCACAGCACACTGGTATGCTCCTCCTCATATAATCCCGTTGGTTGAGGTAGCTAAAGGAGAAAGAACTTCTGAAGATGCAATGTCGGTAACCGTTGAACTGCTCCAGCGCTGTGGAAAGACTGCTGTCAGAATGGAGAAGTTTGTCCCAGGCTATATCATAAACAGAATTCAGATACTTCTTAATACTGAAGTCTTTTATTTACTGGATAACGGCATATGTACGCCGGAGCAAATAGATCTTGCGGTCAAAGCGAGTTTTATGCCTCGCGGCATGGTATTAGGACTTGTGCAACGGTATGATTTCACCGGCCTAGATATCAGTGCCAATAATATTGTAAACGCAAGCTATGTTATGCCTGAGACCAGCAAACGTCCCAAAGTCTTGTTTGACCATGTGGACAAAGGTGAGCTTGGTGTCAAGACCGGTAAGGGCTTTTTCGACTACAGCGGCCGTAGTGCTGCAGAGGTGTGCCAAAAACGTGATAGGATGCTACTCAAGGTATTTAAAGAAACAAAAAATCTTATCAACGAAAAAATCTAAATTGCTAAAAATAATTAGTACTCTTTGAACGGAGGCGAATTTGTGGATCCGACAATTGTTGGTATTATTGGGTCGGTTGCCATGATTGTATTTATCGTGCTTGGCGTACATATCGGCACGAGTATGGCGATAACTGGTTTCTTGGGAATGGTGGCGCTAACCAATCTAGATGCTGCCTGGGGTATTTTACAGACTACTCCTTACAGCAGTATGGCTAACTATGGCTTAAGCGTAATTGTGCTATTTGTATTAATGGGGCAGTTGGCTTATCATTCAGGACTTAGTTATGACATGTACCGGGCGGCTTACACCTGGCTTGGACATTTGCCAGGAGGATTGGCTATGTCGACCATTGTTGCCTGTACAGGAATTGGAGCTTTATGTGGTTCGACAACCGCCACTACGGCTACGATGGGGATTGTTGCATTGCCGGAAATGAAAAAGTTTGGTTATCAGGGCGGTTTTTCCGCTGCGACGGTAGCTTGTGCAGGGACTTTGGGCACCATGGTGCCGCCCAGCGTGCTGCTGATGTTATATGGTGTTATGTGTTCTTTGTCAATTGGAAAGCTGTTTTCTGCCGTTATTATTCCAGGTGTATCTTTGATGTTTGCCTATATAGTTGTAGCTTATATTATGATCAAACGGAGGCCGGAACTGGGGCCGCAGGGGCAGAAGTACAGCTGGAAAGAGCGTTTTGAAGCCCTTTATCATGTTAAAGATTTGCTGCTCCTGATAGTTATTGTTATTGGCGGGATGCTTGCAGGGCTCTTTACCGTCAATGAGGGAGGCGCCATGGGGGTATTTGGAGCGCTTATCGTTGCGGCTTTACGTCGAAAACTGAGTGTTGAAATGCTTAAAAAGGCACTCCTTGATGCCGGTAAAACTTCAGCCATGATTTTCATGATTATCATCGGCGCGATGATTTTTAATCAATTCCTAGCCGTATCTCGTTTGCCTGGTGAGATGGCATCCTTCTTCTCTGATTTGCCGGTTCACCGTAATCTGGTAATGGTTGGGATGATCATCGTTTATATTTTTCTCGGTGCAATCATGGATGAAATTGGAATGCTGCTGCTAACAATACCTATCTTTTACCCTGTTATTCAGGCGCTTCAGTTTAACCCATACTGGTTTGGCGTAATTCTGGTGCTTGTTATGGCATCAGGTATGATATGCCCGCCTGTAGGTATGAATTGTTTCATTATTGCTGGTGTAGATAAATCAATCAGCTTACAAACAATCTATAAGGGCGTTTGGCCCTACTGGTTTGCTCTTGTTGCAATGATGGTGTTAATGTTTATTATTCCAGAACTAGCTACATTCTTACCACAATTTCTCGAATAGGTCACTGACAAACGTCAGGACACTATAAAAAAATCAAGGGGGAAAAAAGAAATGAAGAAAAAGTGGAAGATTTTAACCGTGGGTTTACTGGTGTTGTCTTTAGCTATTAGTTTGCTGGCAGGATGCGGCAGTTCAAAAGATGCTGCGAGCGACGGTAAAAAGGTAACAAAGCTAAAATTTACGCACCATAACCCGCCGAATGCGTTTGTTTGTACGCAAGGTATGGAGCCATGGGCAAAAGAGATCGAAAAGAAAACTGGCGGTCAAGTCAAAATTGATATCTATCCGTCTTCAACGCTGGCTAAACCGCAGGATGCTTATGACTCAGTTATTAAGGGAACAGCAGATATTGCTTGGGGCTATATTACTTATTATCCGGGACGCTTCCCGCTGACAGAGGTATTGAATTTGCCTATGTTAGGAGTAAATAAGGCTACTATGGGCAGTAAAGTTATATGGGAATTGTTCCAAAAAACTCCGGCCATGCAAAAAGAATTTGCTGACGTAAAAGTGCTGATGCTCCACACGCATGACGGTGCGCCTGTAACCTCGCGCAAGCCAATTAATAACCTGGATGACATGGCCGGTAAAAAATTGCGTACAGCCGGAGGACCGTTAGTACCTTATCTCCAGTCGATTGGCGCATCTCCAATGGCAATGCCGGCTCCTGACACTTACCAGGCAACTGAAAAAGGCGTTATTGACGGAGCCGTTATGGCGTGGGAAGCAGTTGAAATGTTGAATTTACAGGAAGTCGCCAAAAATGCTGTTGATGCTAATGTTGCTTCAGGTACCTTTTTCTTAATAATGAATAAAAAGGCCTGGGACAGCCTGACACCAGAACAACAAAAAGTATTTGAAGAAGAAAGCGGCGACAAAGCCAGTCAGTTATTTGCTAAGGCATGGGACAACACTAAGACTTCGTCCACTAATAAATTTACTAAAGCCGGTGGAAAAATTTTAACTCCTGATGCAGCAGAATTAGCCCGCTGGAAGGAAAAGGCAAAGCCTGTCTGGGATAAATGGGCAAATGATCTAGAGGCAAAAGGGTTGCCCGGGAAAGCAGTGTTGGCTGACACCTTACAATTGATTGAAAAATATAAAGGACAATAGGCCGGATATGCTTTTGTGTAAAGGTTAGACTCTGTAATTTGAGGAGGTGTGAGCGGGTTGTTACTATTTAAAGAGTACGTCTATAAACTAAGCGCCAGTTTGAATCTAATTGGCCTTTCGCTGACATTAGTCATGGTTGCAACAGTGGTAGTGGATATCTTTGGGCGTGCTCTCTTTAATATACCGCTGCAAGGATCTTATGAATTAGTCGAGTGCATCATGGGTTTGGTTATTGTATTCGCCATTGGTTATACGCAGGTGCGTAATTCCCATATTAATGTACCCGGCGTAATCGAGCTGCTTCCGCAAAGCGGTCAGAGAACAGCGAATGCAGTTGTCAATTTGATTGGTTTTGTCACATATAGTTTGTTTGCTTGGCAGGCCTTTATCAAGGCAGGCACGGAAATCAAAGCTCAAACTGTATCAGCAGTGCTGGCAATTCCCAAATATCCTTTCTTGTATGCCTGTGCCTTTGGCTTTGGTGTTCTGGCGCTGGTTTATCTGGCGCAAGCTTTTGCACCAGATGAGGTGGAAGAAAGTGATGAAACGGAAATAGGTGTTTGAGCTTTACGCAGACAAGTGGTAGAGGAGTTGTTTATATGTTGGAGTTGTTTTCACTCAAAGGAAAAAACGCGATTGTTATTGGCGGTGCCGGCGGTATTGGCCAAGCGATCGCCCAAGGCTTGGCAGCAGCAGGCGCCACGGTAGGCATTGCCAGTAGAAGTGTTGAGTCTTTGCAAAGAGCAGTGCAGGAAATAAAGGAAGCCTGTCAGCTTGATGTCAGATATTACACGGTTGACGCAGCTAATGAAGAGAGTATTGCGGCGTTGGTCAAGGCTTCGGTTTTAGATATGGGTAAAGTTGATATATTAGTCAATGCTCAGGGTTTTAATAAAAAGTTCAACGCGGAAGAGTTCCCTGCAGATGTTTTCAGGCAGATGTTTGACGTAAATGTCACTGGCGTAATGCTGTGCTGTAAACATTTCGGCAAGCACATGATTAAGAACGGGTATGGCAAAATCGTTAACGTATCATCTGTTCGCGGCAGAATTGCCACCCGTCATCCAGGTAATGCAGGATATTGCGGCACCAAGGGCGCTTTGGACATGATTACCCGTCAGTTAGCGTCCGAGTTTGGCAAATACAACGTTACCGTTAATGCTATTGGGCCGACAGTTACGGAAACACCGATGATGACTGAGATTCTGAATAGCCGTGGACCAGATGCAAGAAAAGAAATGGCGGAGCAGTTGCCAATGAAACGAATGGCTCTGCCGTCTGATTGTGTAGGACCTGCTGTGTTCTTGTGTTCTGATGCATCAGGCTTTGTAACCGGCAATATCATTTATCCAGATGGTGGTCTTACAGCTATTGGTTAAACACTACTAAGGGAGATGCAGATATGGGATACGATAAAATTGTTACATCAACAGCATGGTCTCCTGGCCCTGGTTGTCACGGTGGATGTGGTGTGAAGCTATATGTTCAGGATGACAAGGTTGTACACGTAGAAGGTGATGAACAGCACCCCTTTAGCAATGGCCGCGCCTGTCCTCGCTTGTTGGCAATGACACAATATATGTATCACCCCGACCGTATTACCTACCCGCTTAAACGGGTAGGTGAACGGGGTGAAGGGAATTTTGAGCGGATTACCTGGGACGAAGCGTTGGATATTATTGAGGAAAAATTAAGCGGCATAAAAGAAGAATACGGTCCTGAGTCAGTGCTGTTTTGTCAGGGAACCGGACGGGATATTGGTGGGCCTATTTCTTTCTTGGCTTATTCTTATGGCAGTCCCAATTGGGTTCAATTAGGATTAGGCGGTCATTCGTGTTATACACCTCGGCTTGGCGCCATGATGGCAACACATGGTGACTATGCGGTTATGGATGCGGCTCAATTTTCGGAACAACGATATGATGACCCAGAGTATCAAGTGCCCAAGGTTATTATAATCTGGGGACAAAATCCAATGCCAGGTTGTCCGGATGGCTTTTTCGGCCACTGGGTTGTTGATTGCATGAAGCGGGGTTCAAAACTGATAGTTATTGATCCACGTTGGACCTGGTTCTCTTCCCGGGCAGAACAGTTTTTGCAAATCAGGCCTGGTACTGATGGCGCACTGGCATTAGGCTTTATTAATGTCATTATCGATGAAGAACTGTACGACAAGGAATTTGTTGAAAACTGGACAGAAGGCTTTGAAGAGCTGCGGCAGCGAGCAGCAGAATATCCACCCGAACGGGTTGCGGAAATCACCTGGATTCCGAAGGAAGATATCATTGCTGCTGCCCGGCTGTATGCGGGTGCTAAGCCGGCTGCTATTCATTGGGGTGTTCCAATCGATATGAATCCGGAAGGCTCAACCGTTGCTCAGGCTATCAGCCATTTATGGTGTTTAACCGGCAATTTGGAGGTACCGGGTGGTAATATCATTGCCCGGCCCTCGCATGGTGTAACTACGTATCCCTTCTCTACTCAAGAAATGCATGAACTCTATGGCGAAGATTTTGTAAAGCGTATGAATGAAAAACGGATCGGAGCCAAAGAGTATGCGATGGTCAGAAACTTCCGGGGCTGGGCGCAACCTGATGTAACGGTGCAACAGATGCTGAGCGGTAAACCTTACCCGATCAAAGCCTGCTGGATTCAAACCAGTAATATATTGGGGGGCCAAGCGGTTGATGTGAAACTGCATCACGAAGCGTTGAAAAAGATGGATTTTGTTGTAGTGGCTGATCTGTTCCACAATCCGACATCAATGGCTGTTGCAGACATCATTCTGCCTGTTGCCTCTTTTGCCGAAAAGGAAAGTTTCCGCTCCTGGTGGGCGCCGTTGCAGGTGATTTCACCGGCAGTCAAGGTCGGCGAATGCCGGTCAGATTGGGAAATTAATCTGGAGCTGGCCAAACGGTTTAATCCAGAACTCAAAAGACGTTATGAAACTGTTAAAGATCTTATTAATGACAGGATGAAAATCGCTGGGACAACCTATGAGCAATTGCAGAAAGATGGCGGTTGGGTAATGCCTGCTAGGAACAGTTCCACACGGCCTTACCGACGGCATGAAAAAGGGTTGCTGCGTCCTGATGGAAAGCCAGGTTTTCGGACACCGTCAGGCAAAGTTGAATTTTCCAGCCGAAGTTATGGCGAGTGGGGGCTTGATCCCTTACCCTACTTCAGTGAGCCGCCGGCAAGTGAAGTACGTACGCCGGAACAATTTGAAAAGTATCCGTTAATCATGGTGACAGGGCGTCGTTCATCCGTGTATTTCCACTCCGAACACCGAATGATTCCATGGCTGCGTGAGTGTGATCCTGACCCAGTTGTTGAAATCCACCCCAGTGTGGCTAACCCATTAGGGGTTGAGAATGGCGAATGGGTTTATATTGAGAATGATCAAGGGCGGATTAGACGCAAGGCAGTGGTGACACCGATTGTGCATCCCAAAGTAATTAGTGTACCTCATGGTTGGTGGCTGCCGGAGCAGTCCGGCAAAGAACCAAACTTGTTTGGTATCTGGGATATCAATTGTAATGTGCTGACGCCGACTGGTACTCAAAGCAAATCCGGCTATGGCGGCGGGGCTTATAAAACTACGCTGGTTAAGATTGTGAAGATCAGGGAAAGGCAGGAGCGCAATGGCTAGAAAAGGCTTACTGATTGACTATGAGTATTGTACCGGTTGTCATACATGCGAGGTGGCTTGTAAGCAAGAGCACCATTATCCGCCAGGCAAGTGGGGTATAAAAATAAATGAAGTGGTGCTGGAAACCTTTAATAAAGTAGAAATTGATTATCTCCCCTTTCCCACTGATCTTTGCGATCTTTGTCAGCATAGAACAGTAAATGGCGAGCTGCCTTCCTGCGTGAAACACTGTCAAGCGGCTTGTATGGCATATGGAGAGATTAGCGAATTAGCAAAACAAATGGAAGAAAAGCCCAAAACAGTATTGTTTGCTCCTAGATGAGGGCCTTAGCCTGAGTTATGAGCAGTGTGCTAGTGAATACATTGAGGAGGTATACAAAAATATGGCTGATCAGGAGCAAGTATTTTGTAATTTGACCAATGGTGGTCCGATTTCCGTCTATGTACGAGACGGAAAAATTGTCCGAGTCCGTCCTTTGCAAATCCCGGAAGCGGAGTATAAGCCTTGGGTGATTGAAGCTGGCGGCAAAAAGTACTCTCCGCCTAAAGCGGTGCGTTTATCGCCGCCGGCACATGCGGAAAGAAACCGGCTTGAATCAGAGAATCGAATTTTGTACCCATTGAAGCGGGTGGATTTTGACCCTAATGGTGAGCGGAATCCGCAAAACCGTGGTAAATCAGGGTATGTTCGCATTAGCTGGGAAGAGGCGCTTGGAATTGTGTCAAGTGAAATCAAGCGATTAACCGACACCTATGGCGGCTCGGCTATTACGGGGATGACATCATCCCACCATAACTGGGGCGTTGTCGGCTATAAAATGGGGCCGTTCTCGCGTTTTATGAATATGCTCAACTATACTCCGGTGCTTGACAATCCGGACAGCTGGGAAGGCTGGCACTGGGGCGCAACTCATATGTATGGTTTTCAGTGGCGTCTCGGCATGCCTGAACAATTTGATCTGTTGGAAGACGCACTGCAAAACACCGAAATGATCGTTTTTTGGTCTAACGACCCGGACACCACGCGCGGTACCTATAGCGGTCAAGAGTCGGCAATCTGGCGTGTATGGTTAAAGGAAAAGGGAATCAAAACAGTTTTTATTGATCCATTCTACAATTATACGGCCGCCGCTATGGATGGTACTTGGCTTCCACCAAGGCCGGGAACAGATACGGCACTGGCAATGGCTATTGCATATGTGTGGCTCACAGAAGGCACATATGATAAAGAATATATTGAAGAAAAAACCATAGGCTTTAATGAATTTAAGGACTATATCCTTGGTGCCGGTGATGATAGTATCGCCAAAAGTCCGGAATGGGCTGCTGCCGAATGCGGCATTGAGGCCCGTAAAATTGTTGCTTTAGCACGGGAGTGGGCATCTAAACGGACAAGCCTGAGCAGTGGTGCGCGCGGCGGAGAAGGCAGTGCCTGCCGGACTGCATACGGAACTGAATGGGCGCGGATGATGGTTGCGCTTCAAGCCATGCAAGGACTTGGCAAACCAGGAATTTCAATTTGGGGAACATCCATGGGAGCGCCTGCCGATAGTGATACCTGGTTCCCGGGCTATGCTGAACCGCGGGGGCAGATGGGCAAATCTGATGTAGCGAAAAATAAGCTATCGCTGCAAAACAAAACAAAGCAGCGGTTATTCCGCTTGACCCTGCCGGAAGCCATTTTGACAGGCAAAGAAGAATTCTGGGGTGATGGCTTCTGCGGTCAGAACCTGGAGCAGCAGTTTAAACAAAACATTTACCCGATGGAGGGGCATTCCACTGTCAAGATGTTCTATCGCTATGGTGGTTCCTTTATGGGCACCATGTCAGATACGAATAAATGGGTAAAAATGTACCAAAGCGATAAACTTGAATTTGTTATAAACCAAGACTGCTGGTATGGCAGTGAAGCTAAGTTTGCTGATATTATCCTGCCGGCTTGTACCAACCTGGAGCGTAATGATATAGGCGAATGGGCAGCCTGCGGCGGCTACACTACCAATGCGCATATCGGTAATAATTACCGGGTAATTGTCAGACAGCAAAAATGCGTAGAGCCTCTGGGCGAATCGAAATCAGACTATGAAATTTTCACCCTCCTGGCCGATAAGCTGGGGATGAAGGATTTGTATACCGAAGGAAATAACGAAGACGACTGGGCAAGACTGTTCTACGAGTCGTCCGATGTAGCTAAAACCCTCTCTTGGGACGAGTTCAACAAAAAAGGTTATCACCTCATTCCGGTTCCGGAAAATTATAAATCCAAACCAGGCTTACGCTGGTTTGCTGAAGGCCGGGACGTTGATACTGCAGATAGCGGCAACCCTAAACGCGGTACAGAAAAGGCTAAGGAATTGGGAACCTATTCCGGAAAAATTGAGTTTGCATCAGAGAGCCTGAGACAAAATATGCCGGATGACGAAGAGCGCCCAATTGTTCCACATTATATCCCGTCCTGGGAAGGGCATAGAAGTGAGGGGTATAAGAAATATCCACTGCAGATTATTTCCCCGCACCCACGCTTTTCTTTCCATACCGCTTATGATAATCACACGGCTTGGGTAAACGAGATTCCGCTGCACCGCGTAGAAAAAGACGGTTATCAATGGTGGCCGGTTCGCCTCAATCCGGCGGATGCCAAAGTTAGAAATGTTAAGGGCGGCGACATTGTGGAGCTGTATAATGACCGGGGCTCAGTGCTGTGTATTGCCGAAGTCACCGAACGTGTTCCTGCTGGCACACTGCACAGCTATGGCTGTTCGGCTAAATATGATCCGCTGGTGCCGGGTAAACCAGGTTCGACTGACAAAGCCGGCTGCGTAAACCTGTTGACGACTTCGCGGATGCTGTCAAAACATGCGCCGGGTATGACCCCGAATTCATGTCTTTGCGAATTAAGAAAGTGGGAGGGTTAAAAATGGCTAAATATCGTTTTGTTATTGATGTTGAAAAATGTACCGGCTGTCACTCTTGCTTTCTGGCCTGTAAGGATGAGTACATCGGAAACGACTACCTGCCGACTGCCGCAGCGCAGCCGGAAAAGGGGCATACCTGGATTAAACTGAACGAAACAGAGCAAGGCCAGGGAACAAAAATCAAAGTCGATTATATTCCAGTTATGTGTCAGCAGTGTGCGGATACTCCCTGTGCAGTTGCAGCACCTGCCGGGGCGGTATATAAGAGAGCTGACGGCATCGTCATTATTGATCCGGAGAAAGCCAAAGGCTGCAAAGCAATCGTTAACTCGTGTCCTTACCGCGCAGTGTATTGGAATGATGAGAAAAACTTGCCGCAAAAATGCACAATGTGTGCCCACATGCTAGATAACGGTGAAAAAACAACTCGCTGTGCTGAAGCTTGTCCTACCGGGGCATTGGTATTCGGTGATACAGAGGATAAGAACAGTGCTATTTCCAGGATTTTAGCGGAAAAAGCAGGCAGGGTTGAGGTGTTTAAGCCGGAGTTAGCTGTGGAAGCGACAACAAAATATATCAACTTACCGAAACCGTTTATAGCCGGTGAAGTACTGTTAGCCGACAGACCAGGCGAATGTTTGAAAGGCGCTAAAGTAACACTGACTGCTAAAGAGGACGATACTTTCCTGCTGGAAGTACAAACCGACGTTTTTGGTGATTTTGAGTTCAAAAACTTAGAAAGCAATAAGAACTACATCATAAAAGCTGAATATGAGGGCTATTATTTCACTGAACTCACTGTGCGGACATATGCCAGTCAAAATCTCGGCGAAATAGTCCTGAACCCTCGGTAAGCTAGTGATGTCAGCAGATATTTACTAGTATCTGGTAAAGCAGGATAGAGCCGCCCTAGGCCTTCATAATGTAGCGAATTGGAGAAGGGCGGCTTTACTGCTAAATTGGGTTTTCGCAAAGGCTTGGTAAATGGGGGATTTGAAATGGAAGAGGTAGTAATTGTGAGTGCTGTGCGAACAGCACTTGGAAAAATCGGCGGAACTTTGAAAAATGTACAACCGGAAGATTTAGCAACACTGGTGATGAAAGAATCAGTTCAGCGTGCGCAGATTAAGCCTGAAAACATAGATGAAGTTATCTTTGGACAGACCAAGCAAAGTGCAGATGCGGCAAATATAGCGCGCGTAGCAGCGTTGAGGGCCGGCATTCCCATTGAGGTTCCGGCTTTCACGGTAATGCGCCAGTGCGGGTCTGGGCTGCAAGCGGTGAATAATGCCGCCGAAGCCATTATGTGTGGCCGCGCGAATGTAATTGTGGCCGGTGGTACGGAAAGCATGAGTAATGCGCCGTATTATCTGCGCAATGCCCGGTATGGATATGGAGCAGGAAATGCCGTACTTGTTGATTCCAATACTGAGAGCCAGCCAGGCTCGCAGCCCCGGGAAGTATACGGTGAGCTGACAATGGGGTTAACCGCAGAAAACTTGGCTGTCAAATACGGAATCAGTCGTGAGGAACAGGATGAATTTGCGCTGATGAGTCAGCAGCGGGCGGCACAGGCAATTAGTCAAGGCCGTTTTCAGGACGAAATCGTGCCTGTTGTAATTCCACAGCGTAAAGGTGAGTCGATAGTGTTTGACACCGATGAATTTCCGCGCAAAACATCGCTTGAACACCTTGCTAAACTAAAACCAGTGTTTAAAGCCGGCGGAACGGTAACAGCCGGCAATTCTTCCGGTCGCAATGACGGTGCAGCAAGTTTGGTCATTATGTCGGCAAAAGAAGCGCAGAGGAACAACCTGAAACCGTTAGCCATTCTGCTGGGGCATGCGGCAGCCGGAGTATCGCCGGAGATCATGGGGATTGGCCCGGCACCTGCTATGCGCAGGGCGCTTAGGATGGCCGGCTTATCAATAAGCGATATTGGTCTGATTGAGCTGAATGAGGCATTTGCGGCACAGAGCCTGGCCGTAATTAAAGAGCTGGATTTAAACAAGGAAATTGTCAATGTCAACGGCGGTGCCATTGCCTTAGGTCATCCGTTAGGCTGCTCAGGCGCGAGGATTTTAACGACCTTGATTCACGAAATGAAAAAACGGCAAGTTCGGTATGGTGCAGCAACACTATGTATTGCCGGTGGGCAGGGAATTGCCAGCGTAGTTGAACTGGCATGACAACCGTATGAAAAACTGGACCATGTCAAATGTTGGGCGATGGCGTTTTGTAATTATCGGCTTTAATATGATGCTCGTATTGGGCTTTTTGGATTCCTGGTCAATTTTTGTATTACCCATAGAGGCGGAATTCGGCTGGCGGCGTGATCAGACAACACTGGCTTATAGTTTCGCGATGATCAGTTTTTCTCTTGGCATACTTCTGGGAGGGCCGCTGATTGATCGCCGGGGTCCTCGCTTGACAGCAACTGTGGCAGGAAGTCTGCTTTGTGTTGGCCTATTTGCTGCCGCGTTTACCAGTCAACTGCTTCACTTATATTTCGCCTATGGACTGGTATGTGGTTTGTCTATCGGTTTACTGTATAACTGCATTATTGCCACTGTTGTCAGATGGTTTCCTGACAAACCGGGTTTGGTCACCGGTCTGCTTATGGTGGGAACAGGGGCTGGCAGTGTGGCTCTGGGGATATGGGTGGCGCCATTGTTTGACATTATCAGCTGGCGGGTTGTATTGCAGCTGCTGGGGGCTAGTGCCATGCTGCTTATTGTTGGTGCCGGTCAGTTGCTGCGCGATCCGGGCAGCTCCCCCGTTACACAGC
>Ga0316604_10000470_pt1 | contig 49377 bp, 50 predicted proteins | sample OWC_soil_day20_C_FD_207650 | JGI IMG/M metagenome (GOLD analysis project Ga0316604, IMG submission 207650) | Wetland soil microbial communities from Old Woman Creek delta, Ohio, United States - OWC_soil_day20_CT | ecosystem: Environmental > Terrestrial > Soil > Wetlands | place: USA: Ohio...
GGAATTACCCCGAAATCATCGGAATGAGGTATCATCCATGTAAAGAGAAGGGCGGCGAACTCTGACAATTCGTTTACCTGCTCTGATACCGATATACTTTTACTTACCATTCTTTTATTTGCCATTTTCCCGCCCCCATAAAATCACTTAAAAATAATCTGGCACACCTTCTTGTGCTGATCCAATATACTCAGCCCGTCCCATTTACCAGGCTGCTTAAACTCAAGTTCCGTTTGTACCGGACACCCCATTGCCACATATATCTTCTTACAATGGGGGCCGAATACGTGTGATACTTTTAGCGGCCTACCGCACATTTTACAGCGTTCCATGATTTAAAAAGGTGCTTCTTCTGGATAAGACTGACCTCCAAAACCGTGGTTATCTTGATTATTAAACCGTATATCCTTCCCGATGCTATCCGCGATCAGCACCATTCTGCTTTGCTTTTGTCCATCCTTTTCCCACTTTTCAAGTTTCAGCCGGCCGCATACTATCACGTTGTCGCCCTTGATAATTGAGTTTCCTATTTGCTCTGCAGTTTCCTTAAATGCTTTAACCAAAATACTGAAATACTGTTTATTCCCGTCTTTGTCTTTTCCGTCATACACTGAAATTGATATCTGAGCTATACAAGTTCCACTATTGCCGTATTTTATTTCCGGCTCCCATGCTTTACCTGTTATAATCGATTGATTCATGCTGTTTGCTCCTTCGAATGACAAGCAATGCAAGTACCTTGCTTATCAAATAATGTTTTGGTTATTCCCTTCCCGCACACTTTGCATTTAGGGACTGTATTAATGGTCGCTGGCTCTGCTGTTGTTGTAGGTGGTGTATTTGTATTACCATTGCCTTTTTGTCCGCTTAGAGAAGCTTTATTTCCGTCATCGTCAGCGTCCCACGCTACTCCCAATATTGCTGACAATGCATAACGCCTAGCGTATGTTATCGCGCTTCCTGCACCCTGTGGGTCTGTTTTAGCGGCTTTTAATGTTAATGGTTCAAACTCTATCCACTCGCCGGAACTGTGCATCAGTAAGGTTGTTATCGTGATATTTTGACCATCGCCCCCCGGCGACTGAATGAATGATAATCCGTTTTTTGATAGAACCGGACGAACCGCCGCCAGCAATCCGTCTAATTCTACATATTTGCTCTTGAAAAATGGGTTATCGCTGTCTTTAGCAGGATCTTTTACTTCTGACTGAAACTTAGCTAATGCGGTTGCCAATTCTTTAATTGACTCGCTTTTATTCACTCTCCAGCCCTCCTTAGTCCCGGCTTAACAAATCCTAATGCAAACCTCACATTGAACTGCTCATTGAAAGGTATCTCTCTATACCCTTTGCCGTACATTTCATCTGCCTTAGCATCACATTCCATTAAGCGGTCTTTCGTACGTGATGGAGGCAAGTCCTTAATTTTAAATGGGTATAGCCCAGATGTAGAAGGATCTATGTGAAGGTATATATTATCTAGGGTTTCATATACTGCCGCCCCTGCTCCTGGTGCGTGGTGGTCCATGCGTCCGTTTACATATACTTCATGCCAAGGGTACTCCATCATTCCGCACTCTTCTGCTAGTGACATGTCACATCGCCTCGATCTTCTTAACCTTTATACTGCGAGGTAAAACATTGTGAGCCTTTGATGAATGTTGTATTGCTTGCTTTGTTAATATTGATTTATCATCGCCGTCCATAGGAAACGCATATTCAAATGCTCCCATTGGGTGTTTAACGTTTACGGTTATTTTGTATAGCATAATTAACGCTCCTTTTAATCAAATTCCAGAAGTCTCTATTTGTATTAGGTTTGTACGCAGGAGGCGTTTTTGGTATTAACGGCTGTGTTTTTATAGGCCGAATCATTGTCTTACACGCTCCTTTGTGATAAGATGTTAGTAACAATATTTTTCCTAACTGGCACCGTTGGCGCGGTGTCTTTTATTTTCTATTTCCAGGGCTAACGTCGCTAACCGCAATGTTTTATAATCAATACATAAATCACTTAATATAGGTACTTCATCCGGCGTAATCTTGCCATCGTCTAATATTCGCAAGAGTTCATGCCGTTTTTTTATGACGTTTTCAACTGAATACAATAATTTAACTCCAGCGATAACAGGGTCAAGCTCTACATACTGGTATCCTAAACACTGCCCTATACTGCATCCGTTGCCGCAATGCCACATCATCAATTTGCTGTTAGCATGGTATAGGTCATCCATCAAAACAACTTTATTGGGTTGCGCTTCTTCCTCTCCGTACTCAATCCTGACTATTCGATCCCGGGTAATTTTAAAATTTGCTTCGGCTGTCAAAAGGGATATTCCAGCAGCCTTTCGGCAGTCTCGGTACATCGACTACATTCTCCTTTCTTGGTATAATTTAATTGAGGTTAACGACTCGCCCCTCTCAAGACTGTCCTTCTCCTGGTCGGTTTTTTTTACCATAACCACCGGATAATTTGGCCGACAAAGTAAATAATCGCTACCACTAAAAAAACTGCTGTAAGCTGATCAACTATGCTTGTCTGTCGCCGTACTTCGTAGCTTTCTATTTGTAGTCGTTGCATTTACATCACCTCGCTTCTGCCTTTAATTGCTTGAGTGCTTCTTGAAAGCTATTTCCCTTACCTAATGGGCTCTTTCGTAGAGGCGGGGTCATAATTCTATGAACGATGCGAGGATGACCTATAAAATCGGCAGCTCTCGTCTGTAATACAGTTAAAGCGCCTTTTACGTCGATTCGGAACCCGCGTTTAGTTCGCTCATTCGGAATTTCTTGCTGTAAACAAAGCTTACGGATCTCTTTTTCGGATAGCCCACTAATCAATGCAAATTTCTTGGGGTACACAAATACTGGATAGTCCAAACTGCCTTACCTCCTTTCACCCTGTTTTCTTACGCTTGGGTTTAACGCCAAGTAGTTCATCAGTAGATACTTTGAGTGCTACGGCAAGTTTTATAACGGTATCAGTTTTAGGTTTTTTAGTTCCTGCTTCATACGCCGATATATTACCCTGTCTAACACCGGAAATTTTCTCTAGGCGATACTGAGAAAGTCCTTGTTTAATTCTTATCGCCTTTAAATTCAATATGCTCACCGCCTTTCATTAAATAATTTGTTTCTCTGTGATTATTATATCTCCACAGAGAAGTATAGTCAAGCTCTAAAGAGATATATTTTAAAAACAATTTCATTAGGTTATAATATCTACAGAGATATATAAAGGATGGTTTTTTATGGACTTTTCATCTCAATTAGCCGAAGTTATGGCAAAAAAAAATATAACTCAATATAAACTTAGTAAATTAACCGGTATTGCACAGTCTGCCATTAGTGGTATACTTTCTGGTAAAAAATCACCGAAAGCAGAAACACTAAAAAAAATATGTGATGCCCTTGGTGTTTCTATGGCAGAGTTTGACGATCAGCCTAATTTAAAACGTGCATACGATCTTGCAGATACAATGAATTTAGATGATAAACGAAAAGAAGCGTTAGAAAAAATAAAAGCCTTACCTGTTGATGAACAACAAGAAAGGCTAAATCGGTCTATTGAAAAATTAAAAAGCCTCCCGCCTGAATCGCGAAAGGCCGTAGAGTTATTTATTGAGCTACTTTCTTCTCCTCCTCGTCAATAAAATCGTCTATCATAATGATAATAGCAAGTTTTAGATCTTCATCGCTCACAATATCGCCTCCAATAATAGTACAAGCCGTCAGAACATACGTTCGATATAATTATACTACAATTTAACAATAGTTTCCTGCTACTTGGCAAATAAATTTTCACCTAGCACCCCCAGCGCCTCGGCGATCCGCTCCGCTATTCATGATTCTCTATGTCTCTGCACGTCAAGAAAGAGGAATCCCGGTTAATTGCGAAAGTTGCTTTAATTAAGATTGCGACATTTATGAAGTCTTGTGATGCGTAAAGTCAGAGAACCCTTCTCCTCCCTTTTGCTATCCCGTAAGCAGATTTAATTATGATAGCAATTAGGAAGAAAGTGTCAAAGTTATTTTCTGGCTTTCGACCCTATTTTTTGGCATAAAATATAGTTAGTTCTCGGAATTGTTACACTTTTCCTGCTTAAAATAGTTAACTACTACAAGGAAATTTTCTTACATTTTCAGACAATATGTAGCAAAAGACACAGCACAATTTATTAGGCTGCGTCTTTGTATAAAGGGAGGGTACTTATGAAAAAGCTATTATTCATTACATTGCTGGTACTATTTTCTTTTCAATCCGTAACATTTGCGGCAGATTTAGATCAACCTGTAACAAACACCTCGTTAAAGTCAGAAATACATAGAGGTTTTTTAATGTATAACGTGTTTGCTGAAAAATCAGGTGCAGGAGATGGATATCAATTCGATTATCAAGTACCAAAAGCAATAAATCAAAATGTATTAAACGGACATGATTCTGAAGGCTTTAACTTAGGTGTATATTTTTCTACGTGGATTAAGATTAATAATGCAATTGATACATGGGTTCCTTTATACGTAAAATACCCAAATGATCCTCCGGAAGAATTAGAAAAAGAAAAACAAAGGGACATTCAAGATAGAAAACAAAACGATGAGTTTGCATTAAAATACTATAACAAATTTAGAGAACTGCAGACTCAATGGGGAATTGACGACAAAAAGCTATGTGAAATAAATGATGTTGATTATACCAAGGCAAAGCCTTGGTTTGAGAAGTGGTGGTCAAAAACGCATCCACAACAATAAAATTATTTTTATATCTTTTAGCCGCTAGTCCGCTTTTCTTTTATTGTTCAAAATAACGGTTTCAGTAAAGCCTCACCCTTCATATCAAGATAGTAAAAAGATGAAAGGAATTTCCCATATGGTAAAAAAACGATCCAACAATAGTGGAACTGTTTATAAAGACACTAAACGCGGTGGATATCGCGCCCAATTATTTCTTGAAGATGGTCGCCGCCTGTCAAAGCGCTTCTCCGGTTTGGACGAAGCTATAGAGCAACAAGCAAATGATTGGCTTACAGAACAACTCTATAAAATTTCTAAGGGGCAATTTATAAATCCTACGGGTCTAACCCTTGGCGAATGGCTAGTAGATTGGTTACAAACTTACAGCAAGCAAAACGTCAGGCAGCGTACTTATGAACGTTATTTATCACTAGCTAATCATTGTAGCCCATTAGCCGACTACCGACTGCAAGACCTAAAGCCAAATCATTTTCAGAAGCTTTATGTATCACTAGACCAATATTCTGGTGAAACACGGAAAAAAGTGCATAACCTGCTTCACGCTGCACTCGATCAGGCCGTACACGACCAATTAATTCCATATAATCCAATTACAAGCGTCAAGGCTCCTAAAGTCATTCGAGAAGAAGTTATTACATTTCAAAAAGATGAAATCGAAACACTTTTATCAATGGCAAAACCTCACCGATGGTATCCGCCACTCCTATTAGCTACCCACACCGGCATGAGGCTTGGAGAAATTCTTGGTTTGCGTTGGATGGATGTTGATTTCTCAGCAAAAACCGTTTACGTTCGCCAAACGCTGCAGCATCCAAGTACCGGGATTATATTTGAACCTCCCAAGAGCAAAGCAAGCAAACGAAAAATATCGATTCCAGAAGATACAATCAACGTTCTAAAAGAATATCGTAAAAAGCTTCTGGAAAAAAGTTTTGGGACAGGCATGTCGGATTTATGTTTTACAGCAGAAAATGGCTCACCAATTCAACCGAAAAACTTTGAACGTTGGTGGAAAGAGTTACAGATAAAATGTAATGCAGAGTGGCAAGCCCTTGAAGTCAAGAGAAAGGCGTTATTAGCCCAAAAAGTCGATATTAAAAGCAAGGCATATCAAAACATCGTGGAAGAGCAGAAAGAGACTCAGAAAGCCCATCATAAGAAATTCCACACATTACGGCATACCCATGCTACCGAACTTTTAGCAAGCGGAGAAAACGTTATTGACGTTGCTCGGAGGCTTGGTCACTCAAAGCCATCTACCACTATGGATATATACGGTCACTCTATCCCTGGAAACGATCAAAAAATCGCTGACAAAGTTGGAAAATTATATAACCTACAAATAGAAAAAAGCCAGTCTTCCTAATAGGAAAACTGGCCCATATTTTCATGTTCCGCACCCACGTTGCACCCACTCGACCTACATCTTGGAGATGCAATACTCGCGAACCACTGATTTCATTGGTGTCCTGGGCGAGATTCGAACTCACGACCCACGGCTTAGAAGGCCGTTGCTCTATCCAGCTGAGCTACCAAGACATAAATAGTATAAATATTTTTCAAAAAGAACAAGAGTAATTATATCATTAACATAACGTTTTGTCAACCTTAGCTACATTTAATATACCACAATTGCTTGCCTTTATTCAAATAGCAATAATTGATCCTGATTGGGATCAATTTTCGCCGGGTTAATATCTTTGAGTTGTTCAGCCGTAACCCAACGATCGCAGGGGCGGCAATACACACTAGCGGTTTCATACGCCCAAGCCAGGTCACGTTTGCATTTCGGACAAATAAACTGAATCATAAGCTTTTTGCCCGTTTCTTCCCCCGCACCTTTTTCTGGGTTTACTCCCACGTAACAGCACTCCTTACCCATAGTAACATTAAGATGATAACACACCGATATTATTTGTTCAATACCAGCATAATCATTTTACCTAGTGCTCAAACAAGTGGTTTTTGCTTTGTCGTCTAAAAACAAAACGCAAGCGGCTCACAGTATGAACCGCCCGCGACTTATTTTTTTTTTGGAGCGGGTGATGGGAATCGAACCCACGCAGCCAGCTTGGAAGGCTGGGACTCTACCATTGAGCTACACCCGCATATTAACATATTATTATGGTCGGAGCGGCAGGATTCGAACCTGCGACCCCCTGGTCCCAAGCCAGGTGCTCTACCAAGCTGAGCCACGCCCCGTTAATCACAATGATTATTATACTACACTTTATTGCTTCGTGTCAATATTTTATTTTACATAACAGTTTAACTTTTTTTGATACAACCAAAACATTCGTCACAAGCAACGTTAATATACTATCATTAATATGAAATAGAGTCAAGCTGATTTTGGGGAAAATTGCTGTCTTGGAGAATGAGAGTAATAGAACTCTCATTCTCCAAGACAGCAATTTCCAGCGGAACTCATGAGTTTTCGTTTTTATAAGGCACCGTCTTGCGGTAAACGGTTAAACTGCTTCTGGCCTTCCTGATAGAAGTTGCCGCCATGGGCGTCGATAACCACAATGGCTGGAAATTTTTCCACATTCATTCTGGCCAGGGCTTCCGCTCCTAAATCCCCATACGCCACTACATCATAGCTTTTAACTGTTGCGGCAATAAGGGCTGCAGCACCACCCGTTGCGGCGAAATACACCGCCCCCTGCGCTTTCATAGCCTCAATGACTTCAGGTGTTCTATAGCCTTTGCCAATCATACCAAGTAGTCCCTGCTTAAGCATTTCGGGCGTATACGCATCCATACGCCCGCTGGTTGTCGGCCCTGCCGAGCCGATTACTTGCCCGGGTTTTGCCGGACTGGGGCCTACATAGTAAATAATTTGATTTGTAAAGTCTACAGGAAGCTTCTCGCCGCGGCTCAAAGCTTCCATCATTCTTTTGTGGGCCGCATCGCGCGCAGTATATATTATTCCGCTAATACGTACAAAATCGCCCGCTTTTAAAGACCGGGCCTGTTCCTTAGTGAACGGTGTTGTAATATGTATCGGTTCCATACTGGTTTCCTCCCCTATAACACAATTTCGGCATGCCGGGTCGCATGACAGCTTACATTGATCGCTACCGGCATTCCGGCGATGTGGGTCGGATAGTATTCAATATTGACAGCCAATGCGGTGGTTGTTCCGCCTAGGCCTTGCGGCCCCACCCCGGTTAAGTTGACCAGTTCCAGCAAATCCTCTTCCAATTTAGCATAGTCTTGGTTGGCATTGCGGCAATCGATAGATCTTAGCAGTGCTTTTTTCGCCAGTAGGGCTGCTTTTTCCATGGTTCCGCCGATTCCCATTCCAACGATGATCGGCGGGCAGGGATTGCCTCCGGCGGTTAATACAGTATCAACCATGAATTTCCTTACTCCCGCCAACCCATCGGCCGGTTTTAGCATTTTCACCGCACTCATGTTTTCACTGCCGAATCCTTTAGGCGTCAGGGTAATTTTAAGCGTGTCGCCAACAACGCTTTCAATATGAATAATCGCCGGAGTATTGTCTCCGGTATTTTTCCGCTGAAACAATGGATCAGCTACCACGGATTTTCGCAAATAGCCTTCCGTATAGCCTTTTTTTATCCCGGCGTTGATGGCCGCTTCCAAATCGTCTTCCAATTGCACACCCCGGCCCAGTTCTACAAAAACTACGGCCATGCCGGTATCCTGACACATTGGCACAGCTTTTTGGGCAGCGATATCAGCGTTTTCCAAAAGCTGACCAAGGATTTCCTTACCTAACTGGGATTGTTCCTGGCATTGGCTTTCAGTTAGCGCCCTCTTCACATCTTGTGGTAAATAGTAGTTAGCCTCTATAGCCAACTTTGCAACCGCGTCTGTTATCCTAGAAGCATTAATAACTCGCATAGTATTAACCTCCTATCGACCAAGCTTGATTCTGGCGGCGGCATTTTTACGCACCATTTCAGGCTCAATAGAAATTCTGGCTACCCCCGTTTCCATTGCCGCTTGGGCCACCGCCGCCGCCACCGCCGGAGCTACTCGGGGATCAAAAGCATCGGGTACTACATAATCTTCGGCCAATTCCTCTTCGCTGATCAGACCGGCAATAGCATGAGCCGCTGCTAGTTTCATTGTTTCGTTGATCTGACGGGCTCTAACATCAATAGCCCCTCGGAATATACCAGGGAAAACCATAACGTTATTCACCTGATTGGGAGCGTCGGAACGGCCCGTTCCAGCTACTTTTGCTCCTGCCGCTTTGGCAACGTCATACATAATTTCCGGCACCGGATTCGCCAACGCCAACACTATGGCGTTCTGGTTCATACTTCCGATAATTTCAGCAGTAAACACATCGGCTGCCGAAACACCGATCAGTACATCCACCCCTTTAGCTATGTCCTTCAAGCTCCCTTGCCGCTTTTCCTGGTTAGTTACTTCGGCGAGTTTGGCTTGTACCCGGTTCATACCGGTTTTTCCGGCATACAAAGTCCCTTTGGAGTCCAGCAGAGTAACATTGTTTGCACCGGCACCAATCAGCAAGTTGGCAATAGCTGTACCGGCTGCTCCCGCCCCGTTCACTACAATTTTTACTGCCGATAACTCTTTTTTTACTAAACGCAACGCACCAATCGTCGCCGCCAAGGCTGCAATGGCAGTTCCATGCTGGTCATCGTGAAATACAGGAATATCCATAATTTCTTTTAATCGGTCTTCAATGTCATAACATTTCGGGGAAGAAAAATCCTCTAGGTTTATCCCTGCAAAAGTAGGCTGCAGACGTTTTACCGTTTCAATGATTTCTTCTGTATCCTTTGTGTCAATGCAGATCGGCACTGCATCGACATCTCCGAAAACTTTAAATAACACCGATTTTCCTTCCATAACCGGTAGGGCAGCTTCCGGCCCGATGTCACCTAAACCCAGTACTCGCGTACCGTCACTGACTACGGCTACCATATTGCCACGGCAGGTATACGCAAAAGACAACTCCTTGTCTTTAACGATTTCTAGACAAGGCTCCGCAACGCCCGGCGTATAAGCCAAACTTAAATCTTTACGGGTAGCTAAAGATACTTTGCTGGCTACTTGCAGTTTTCCCTGATTTTTTTTGTGCAATTGTATTGCTTCTTCTTTTATGCTCACAGTGCATCTCCCTACTCTCTTGATAGCCTTCCTTACTTATGTCAAAGGACATTACCCCAATTATAACCAAAATTTTAATGAATCACAACATACTATAATCGAGTAGGAGGCTACCCATTATTTGAGTAACCGACTTCTCACACCACAAGTTATCGCCCATTCGGGGCAAACTAACATAAGGCTGACGCATATTAGCGTCAGCCTTATGTTTAAAACATCAATTACTTTTTAGCAGCAGCTGCTTCTTCATAGGATTTTACAAGTCTCTTGTAAGTGTCTATTCTTTCGGCCGCATCTTTTGCCGTTTTGTCAAACAATTGATCCGCCACTTCCGGATATTGCTGTTTAAGCGAAGAGTAACGAACTTCGCCCATCAGGAATTCTTTGAAATCAGCAGTCGGCTCTTTGGAATCCAGGCTATATGGATTTTTCCCTTCTTCCAAGAGGGCTGGGTTATACCGGTACATGGACCAGTAGCCGGCGTCAACAGCCTTTTTGGCTTCTAACTGGCTGTTGCCCATACCTACTTTAAGACCATGATTGATGCAAGGAGCATATGCGATGATGAGGGATGGACCCGGATACGCTTCCGCTTCAGCGATTGCTTTAAGAGTTTGGTTTTTGTCCGCACCCATAGAAATCTGGGCTACATAAACATACCCATAGCTCATAGCCATCATACCTAGGTCTTTCTTCTTGGTCCGTTTACCGCTGGCAGCAAATTTAGCAATCGCTGCTGTCGGTGTGGATTTAGAAGACTGGCCGCCGGTGTTGGAATATACTTCTGTGTCAAATACGAACACATTGACATCTTCATTCGAAGCCAATACGTGGTCAAGACCGCCGTAGCCGATGTCATATGCCCAACCGTCGCCACCGAATATCCATTGGGATCGCTTAACAAGGAAGTCTTTGTTTTTGTAGATTTCCTTTAAGAGAGCCTCGTTTGATTTTTCAGTTTCGAGGCAGCTAATGACTTTATCGGCCCGTTCACGAGAACCTTTGCCCTCGTCTTTATGAGCCAGCCACTCTTCCAGGGTCGCTTTAAGCTCAGCACTTACGGAAAGACTAATCGCTTGGGTAATAGTATGTGCCAAGGATTCACGAACTTGTTTAGCCCCCAAGAACATACCCAAACCAAATTCGGCATTATCTTCAAACAGAGAATTTGCCCATGACGGACCATGTCCGCGATGATTGGTCGTATACGGCATGGATGGAGCACTGGCACCCCAAATGGAGGAACAACCGGTTGCATTGGCGATCATCATCCGGTCACCGAAAAGCTGGGTAATGAGTTTGGCATACGGGGTTTCACCGCAACCTGCACATGCGCCCGAAAATTCTAAGAGCGGTTGTTCAAATTGACTGCCCTTAACGGTTTCTTTATTCATGGGGTTAGCCTTAGGCGATAAAGTCATGGCGTAATCCCACAGCGGAGCCTGTTCCATTTGCGTTGCGATAGGTTGCATAACCAGCGCTTTTTCTTTTGACGGACATACTTGAGCGCAGTTGCCACAGCCTACACAATCAAGCGGCGAAACAGCCATTCTGAAGTTCAAGTCCTTAGCCCCAACGGCCGGTTTGGTTGCAAAGCCTGCCGGAGCGGCGTCCACTTCTGCCTGGGTAGCCAACACCGGACGTACCGTAGCATGCGGACAAACGTAGGAACATTGGTTACATTGAATACAATGTTCCATCTTCCATTCCGGAACATTAATTGCAATACCGCGTTTTTCGTAGGCGGCTGTGCCTACCGGGAAGGTACCGTCTTCCATACCTACGAAAGCGCTGACAGGCAAACTGTCCCCTTCCTGGCGGTTCATCGGAATCATAATATTTTGAATGAATTCGGGGGCATCGCTGGCAGCTGCCGCTTCAGCTTGTACGCTCATCCAGGAAGCAGGTATATTTACTTTTACCAACGCATCGACGCCTTTGTCAATCGCAGCGTTGTTCATATCGATAACCTTTTGGCCTTTGGTTCCATAGGAATCAACAACCGCTTGCTTGAGATAGCCGATAGCTTCATCAACAGGAATGATGTTTGCCAGCTTAAAGAATGCCGACTGCATGATCATGTTAATGCGACCGCCAAGGCCGATTCCCTGAGCAATTTTCACTGCATCAACCATATAGAAGTTGATATTGTTTTCCGCAATATACCGTTTCATGGAGGCAGGAAGGTTTTCTTCGACTTCCTGTTGATTCCAGGTACAGTTCAGCAAGAAATTGCCGCCTGGTTTCAAGCCTTCAAGTACGTTATATTTAAGAACATAGGACTGATTATGGCAGGCGATAAAATCTGCTTTATTGATAAGATAAGGCGATTTAATTTGCTTTTTGCCAAAGCGCAGGTGAGAAACGGTAACACCGCCTGATTTTTTGGAGTCATAAGCAAAATAACCTTGAGCAAACATATCGGTATGGTCACCGATAATTTTGATAGCGCTCTTGTTGGCACCAACAGTACCGTCCGAGCCTAAGCCCCAGAACTTACAAGCCGTGGTACCGGCAGGAGTGGTATCCACGTCCTTTCCAACGGTAAGAGAGGTATTCGTAACATCATCCACGATACTGATGGTGAAGTTGTCTTTCGGTTGATCCAGTTTCAGGTTATCATACACCGACACAATGTGGGCCGGAATAACATCTTTGGAACCTAAGCCATAGCGGCCACCGACAATAACGGGCTGCCAGTCTTTGCCGTAGAAAGCGCTCTTTACATCAAGATAGATCGGTTCAGCCAAGGAGCCGGGTTCTTTCGTGCGGTCAAGTACGGCAATCTTTTTAACAGTTTTAGGAATATATTTGAAGAAATGCTCAAGGGAGAACGGACGATACAAATGAATTGTCAGCAAGCCGACTTTTTCGCCTTGGGCATTTAGATAGTCGACCGTTTCTTCAATAGCTTCACAAACCGAGCCCATCGCAACAATCAGACGGTCAGCATCCTTTGCCCCGTAGTAATTAAAGAGATGGTATTCGCGACCGGTTAGTTTGCTGATTTCGGCCATATATTCTTCCACAATTTCCGGTGTAACTTCGTAGAAACGGTTAGATACTTCACGTTCCTGGAAATAAATATCAGGATTCTGCGCAGTACCACGTACTACCGGATGGTCCGGGTTAAGAGCCCGACGGCGGAAATCATCCAAAGCATTAGTATCTACTAATTTTCCGAGGTCATTATAATCTAGAAGTTCTATTTTCTGCACTTCGTGTGAAGTTCTAAAACCGTCAAAGAAATGCAGGAACGGAACACGACCTTTAATAGCTGCTAAGTGAGCAACAGCAGCAATATCCATAACCTGCTGAACACTGCTTGACGCAAGCAATGCAAACCCGGTTTGTCTGGCCGCCATTACATCCTGATGATCGCCAAAAATATTCAAGGAGTTGGCCGCTAAGGCACGCGCGCTTACATGAAATACCGTCGGCAATAACTCCCCAGCAATTTTATACATGTTAGGTATCATAAGAAGTAACCCTTGCGACGCAGTGTATGTAGTAGTAAGTGCACCAGCTTGCAAGGAACCGTGCACGGCACCCGCTGCTCCACCTTCCGATTGCAGCTCTACCACTTTCACAGGTTGCCCAAAAATATTTTTTCTGCCTTCGGCAACCCATTCATCAACACTTTCCGCCATCGGTGAAGACGGGGTAATCGGGTAGATGGCCGCAACTTCAGTAAAAGCATACGAAACATGAGCTGCTGCTGTGTTACCATCCATTGTTTTTGTCTTTTTCATGAATCTACCTTCTTTCGCGCAAATTTTCTGGCAAAGGGGTTATATACATTCGTCGTAGGCCGGTTTACCGACCTACGACGATGTTTTTAAAATAAATCTATGAGTTATAACTTATTTGCATCAATAGTATACCATGTTATAGCTTTAAGAAAAAGTAGGAAATTTTATTTATTTCCTTTATTTTATGTTTATATTTTCACATGAAATGCTTCAATAATATTCTGTGTCACTAGCAAAACACCACAACTGGCATGTGACCCGCCTCGCGGCAGCGCCGCGCTTCCAGGATTAAAGACTAAGACATCCTCCAGTCGCAGCATGGTAGGAACATGCGAGTGTCCGTACACAACCGCGTCTACCCCATACTGCCGCGCCCACCAGACAAGCGTTTCTGTTAACTCTCCCCTTTGGTAGCGATGACCATGGGTAAGCCAAATTCTTTTGTTATCGATATCTATAAACTCATCCACTTTTGCATCGCTGGAACCGTCACAATTACCGGCAACCGCTACCACCGGCAAGCCGGAAAGTTTGGCCAGAACCTGGCTGTCTCGACTATGGTCTCCCGCGTGAAACCACATATCTACCTGTCCGACGATGTCTATTGCCCGCTTTATGGTTGAGGTATGTCCATGTGTATCACTAATAACCCCTATTCTCATGATAGTACCTCATTAGTTGCTGAGCTAGGTTTCGAACCGCCTGTCCCCTGTGACTTACTGAATTTTTCTCCTCTGACGATATCTCCGCCAGCGATTTGCCCTTAGCCGGAAGATAAAATAAGGGATCATACCCAAAACCACCTAGCCCGCACCCTTCATTCAGTATCATCCCTTCTAGAGTTCCGTCAGCTGTTAAAAGCGTGCCGTCCGGATCGACATAGGCCAAAACACAACGAAACCGAGCGGTGCGTTGCTCCACCTCTACTCCGACAAGTTCATGTAAAAGCTTTTGATTGCATTCCTCGGACGAAGCTCCCTCCCCGGCATAACGAGCCGAATACACGCCTGGCGCTCCATGGAGTGCATCAACTTCCAATCCCGAATCATCCGCTAAACAAGGCTTTCCGGTAAGCAGCGAATAATGAGTCGCCTTGAGTATGGCATTAGCTGCAAAAGTTTTCCCTGTTTCTTCGGCTTCCGGTAAAGATTCCCTTAGTTCGGCTAGTGAAACTAAGGTTACAGGTAATCCCACCAGCGCAAGCGCCAATTCTTTCACCTTTCCTTGATTGGTAGTAGCAACTATAATTTCCTTCATCCTTCGCGACCCACCCGCCAGGCAAGTTCACCCAGAATATCTTTTTGATACTCAATCAATTCATTAATCCCTTTTTCTCCGGCGGATAACAAGTATTCTAATTCCGCTTTGGTAAAAGGACGTTTTTCTCCTGTCCCCTGAACCTCGACCATTTCACCGTTGCCGGTCATCACAACATTTAAATCCACCATCGCCCGGCTGTCCTCTTCATAACAAATATCCAGCAAGACCTCGTTATCTACAATTCCAACACTGACCGCCGCTAAAAAATCAGTTAGGGGAAATACTTTTCCTTCAGTATAAAGCCCGTTCACCGCATCAAACACAGCAATAAAAGCTCCTGTAATCGCCGCGGTACGGGTTCCTCCGTCCGCCTGAATAACATCGCAATCAATCCATATGGTCCTTTCCCCTAAAGCCGTTAGGTTGGTTACGCTTCGAAGCGCCCGTCCGATTAACCGCTGAATCTCGTGCGTTCGGCCTGTTAGTTTTCCCTTCGCGGCTTCCCGAATATTACGTGATTTGGTCGACCGCGGCAACAATGAATACTCGGCTGTAATCCACCCTTCTCCTGTGCCTTTCATAAAGGGTGGCACCTTCTCTTCCACCGTAGCGGCACAAATCACTTTTGTATCCCCGAATTCAATCAGCACCGAACCTTCGGCATGCTTTAAATAATTACGGGTAATCCTAACCGGTCTAAGCTCCTGCGCCTGCCTGCCATCTACTCTTGCCATGCATTTGCCTCCTTGAATCAATTAAAAAAATCTTTCAACCACATCATTTTCTCTGTCCTGAAGAATATACTGCTGAAATCCGCCTCTTCTTTTTTCTGTTTCCACAGCCTCCTTGGCTTGTTCCCGGCATCGTCTGCAAGGCTGCCGCGGAATCACTGCGGCAAACGCCGACTTATAGGAAGAATGCTGCCCGTTTGATTGGGTCTTCACCGTCATAAATCCTTGACATTCCGGGCACAAACGAAGGTATTCAACCTGTTCTTCCATAATCTCGCTGGAATCGTAATAAATATTTCTTTCCCGTTCCCAATACTCCCCGGCTTGAGTAAGCGCCTTACTTTTTAGCTCATTTCGCCTCAACCACATATTTTTTTGTTCGGCCACAATGCTTTGAATAATAGCCGTATTAGCGGCGCGAGTCATTGGTGCGGCCTTACAGTCCGGTTCAATCACCTTGCTATAATCTAGCCCAGCCATCGCCAATATAATACCTGTATTTACATAAGGAAGGGCCGTTTCAATAGAATACCCGCCTTCCAGAACCGCGATATCCGCCTTAAGTTTGTCCGCCAGCCGGGCATATCCTTGCGCCGTGATTGCCATACCGGCTAGCGGATCGCTGTAATGATTATCTTGTCCAGCCGAATTAATAATAATGTCAGGAGCAAACTCGTCCAATACCGGCAATACCAGTTCATCCAAAACATAATGCAACCCCTCGTCAGTCGTTCCCGGAGGTAAAGGTATATTTATAGTGGTCCCTAAAGCTTGCGGGCTACCCAGTTCTTGGGTAAAGCCACTTCCCGGATACAACGTGCGTCCATCCTGATGAAAAGAAATAAATAAAGTATCCGGGTCATGATAGTATATATCCTGCGTTCCATCACCGTGATGGACATCGGTATCAACAATGGCGACCCGGCCAACTCCCAAATGACGCCGTACATATTCGATCATAATAGCTTCTATATTAATCGTACAAAAGCCGCGTGCTCCATGTACCACCCTCATGGCATGATGTCCCGGCGGCCTAACCAACGCAAAAGCTCTTTGAACTTCCCCTTTAAGCACCGCTTCCGCTGCCGTGATAGCCCCCCCTGCCGAGATTAAATGAGCGTCCGTAATCAAGGAACTAACATCGGGTACGGCAAGATGCACTCTTTCTACATCTCGAACAGTAGCCAAACGCGGCTTATATTCGTGAATTCCCGGTATATCAAGAAGGCCTTCCTCCACTAATTGGTCCCGGGTATATAACAACCGTTCTTCCCGTTCCGGATGTGTGGGGCTGATCGCCCAATCAAAAGCCGGAAAGAAAACCAGGCCTAACGGGTTTGCCTGCATGTCTCTCCCCCCTCTGCCGTCACGCCGGTCAGAACTCCCGGCTTAATCTGCATCTGACAGGTTATGATCTTGCCCGCCGTCCGAAACCCGCGTACTAAGTTAAATTCTTCCTTATATACCATTTCTGCCTGGCCAACGGACATACCTTCCTTCGTTGCCCGCTCGGTTAAATACTTTTTTGCCGCACTCTCTGCTTCGGCCAAAGAATAACGTTTCTCCTCCAGCGGTGCATGAATTCCCAATTCTGCCACCGTAAAATACCTTTTATCGGTATCCGCCCTGAGTGTTACCATCAGGGTTGGCTGCGCTACCGCCGCTCCGACGGCGTTGGCCACCATCGCCCCCTTAGGTACACTAGCAGCGATCCCAAGTTTTTCGGCAACCAAAGGCGAAAGTCCCTCTGCCGCACCGCCTACCCCAACTACCCTGCCGGGGGAAATGGGTTTGCTGAAAACAATATCCTCTACCCGTTCAACCGGTTCGGCGGCTTGCGCCGCAATCATATTACCAATCGCTGCAGCGATTTTCTCTGCCGCCACATCCAATACTTCTCTGGCTACAAGCCCGACCTCTTCTTCCTCTCGTGCTAATACTTCCATCGCCGCTCTTGCTTTGGCCCTGTCGCCAAATGAGGCGAAGCCTGCCACAATCATCGCATCAGATACGGTAGGGACTTGACCGCCAAGTGCCATAGGCGGTCCCAGGCGATCAGGTCCAACCGTTAACTCCCCTCTCGTTTGCCTCCGTACAGCACTGTCGCCACCAATGCCCACCGATTGTAACCAAAAAGAGCGTACCGCTGTAGGATACCCGTTTATCATAGCTCCCCGCTGTACAAAGAGCGGTAACCCATTGCGCCACAAACCAATATCTGTTGTTGTTCCACCAATATCGAGAGACACAGCTTCCCCTTCCGGCGCGTCCAAAGCCATGATTCCCAATACACTTGCCGCCGGGCCGGTAAACACCGTTTCTACGGGATATTTTCGTGCCGCCTCCAGCGGCAGCGTTCCGCCATCAGCTTTTAGTACATACACCGGTGCCGTAATTCCCCGAACCGCAAGTGCCTGCCGGACCGATTCGGCAAACCGACCAAAATGCCGCCATACGGCAGAATTGTAGTAGGCGGAATTGGCACGCCGCCAAAAATTAAGCGCGCCGGATACCTCAGCGCCCAGCGTTAGAAAAACCGGACGGGCGCACTGCCTTACCCTGGCAGCAACCGCCTGTTCCGGGATAGGATTGCGCACCGAAAATTTCCCAACCACCGCGAACACATCGGTATGGGTTATTCTACGGCATGCGTCTTCCACTTGCTCCTTGACCGGGGCGACTACTTCTCTTCCCCGGTGATCCACATACCCGTCTAACAGATAGGGAGTCTCCGGCACGAGAGGAGAAATATCCATTCCCGGTCCTGCCATAAGTAGCAAGCCGACTTTGTCGGTTTTCCCCTCAACTACCGCGTTAGTAACGATGGTGGTCGAAAGCGATACCCGCTTTATGTTATGACATTCCACCCCATTCAACACCTTATCCAAAGCTGTCAACATGCCTTGGATAAGATCTCCATGGGTGGTAGCTGCCTTAGCCTGAGCCAGAATGCTAGTTCCGCTGATTAAAACAGCATCTGTGAACGTTCCTCCGACATCAATGCCTAACAACATATTATTCCCACCTTTCTCCACGCAGCGAAACCAGTTTTAGCTTTAGACTGCCCGCCCAATAAAATCCCCATTAAACACCAAAGAGGATAGTCTCATAGTAGTCTACCCTCTCTAGTCGGCTGCTAAGCAGTTGCTTTTGCTGCAACTTTAGCATAATTTTTTATAATAACTATCGGTGTGCGTTGACTAGCGTTACCAAAAGGATTATCAATCAAAATCTGTGCCAGTTTTTCCGGCTGCAATTCACTCGATACACCCAATACCGCCGCCCGTTTTAGATCGTTGACATCCGCCACTGCCGCTCCATAACAGCCTAGCCGCTGTTTGATCGCCTCTGCAACGCCGTTCGGATCATGCGGTCCATAAACAATACTTTTGTCAAATGGCGGCATAGTACCTGTTACATCATCTATGAGTGCCGCCTGTTCACCGGCCAGCTCATAAAATACGCCATTACGCCCAACCACTTTTGCCAGTAGCCCCACTACCATGGCAAAGGCCATACGCCATTCCCCTTCGACGTTCATAGCAGCCTGCATACCATAAACACTGGACAAACTGCCTTTCTGCGGTACAAACCGACACATAACCTTTGCCAAAAAACCAGGCTTTAATTCTTCTGGGCTGGTCAACCTTCCCTGGGTTATCGCCACTACACTTTCCGCTACTGATACAACGTCGTCCGGGCCAATCTTATCCTTGGCATACTTTTCAATCGTATCAACAATATCATCCTTTGACGTGAGAATCCTCGTCTTTACCGGTATAAGTTCCAGTTCCATCACTTTGTCCTCCTATGCGTTCGCAGTACCGACTTCAAGCGCCTGAATAAGCTCAGTTGCTGTCACCGTCATCCGTTCTTTCGTAATATACCACTCACTTCGAGCCACGATCTGATATACAATATCCAAGGTAAAATCCACCATATCGGCCATAGAAGTCCGAATATCCCCATTTTTAGCAATAAATTTAAGCGTAATCTCAACAGTATCACCAGTAGTTTTCGGCACAATCAAAGCTTCAAAGTAGCCGTCGCGACGCGGGCTTTTTACCAAGGCTATCCAGGACACTAATTCCGTCGCATCAAATTGTTCCTGAGGCAACAAATGGCGGGGGTAACAATCCATAATTGTGCCGTCCTGAGGGCCTTTATTAACAAACGGAACTTGACAGGAAAACACCGCCTGTTCCTTAGTAACTTCCGTTAATGTAAAGGCTGTCCGATTATCAACCAAAAACTTAACTTCCGCATCTCCCTGTTGAGCTATGAATAACCATACCCCAAGGATCACTATAACAATAACCACCAAAATACCTAGTAACCATTCCACCCAAAACCGCCTCCATCTCTTAACTCGAATACGTCAGCATTTCGCGTATTCCTGCATATCCGCTTGGAAAAATTCACAATTTTTGTTTTCTAGAATACTAGCCACAAACGTTCTTGCCGTGAATGAGTCAGCTGAAAAGCCGATTCTGACCGCCCCTTTGCCGGAAGCGGCGGCAAGACAATTTTTTTTGAGCGCATCAACCGCATCCCGCGCAGTCTCTCCCGCCGGGTTGATAAGTGTTACCCCTGGCCCCATAACCTTTAGTATTGCATTGCTAATTAAAGGGTAATGAGTGCATCCCAGTATAAGCGCGTCCACTCCAGCTTGGCTCAGCGGCGTTACATATTCCCGAACCGCCTCTTCCAATTCCGATCCGCATAATAACCCTTGTTCAATTAGTGGGACGAACTTGGGACAAGCCACAGGGTAAAAATCGACTGTTTCATCCAGTGCCTTCATGCTATTTTCATGCTTACCACTAGCAATGGCTGCCTGTGTGGCAACAACCCCAATTTTATTGTTTCGTGAAGCCGCAAGCGCCGACCGAGCTCCCGTATTCATCCCCACCAGTTGAAATGGATATTTGTGCCGTGCTTCCTCTAGCCCTAATGCTGTCATAGTATTGCACGCACATACTGCCATTTTTACTTTTTGCTGGCTAAAAAAATGTAAAATTTCGTGCATAAATTCACGAATCTCTTCCGGCGGCCTTGATCCATACGGCGCCCTGGCTGTATCGCCAAAATATATTATCTTTTCACGTGGCATTAATGCAGCCAATTCCTTAACTACAGTCAACCCGCCAACACCTGAATCAAAAACACCAATTGCCGCATTATTCATGGCGCACCCCCTTTGATATTCTTCTCTTAGCGCCATTTATTCTATGCCTGTAGTATATAACTAGCATAGCTTACCACTGCCGCCTCTATCATATTACTTCCCCTTACAGGATGGTAGTTATTCGTCAACAGCTTTCTTTATCTTTCTGAAATACAGCTTGCAAACGATCAAAATACGTGTCCGGCAAGCGTAGTACTTTACCATTTGCATCGGCAAACGCATTCTTAGTGCTTCCGGTAGCCAATAAAACTCCATCTTCTCGTATCACCTTATACGTAAACACCATTTTGACCTTACTTAGCTCTGACAAAGTCGTTTCAATAATTATGTTATCATCAAACTTAGCCGAAGAACGATACTGACAGCTTACATCCACTATGGGAAACAGAATCCCTTCCGCCATTAGATCCAGTAACAACACATTGGCCTGACGCATATAGGCCACCCGGCCCATTTCGAACCACCGAAAATAATTTGAGTGGTGAACAACTCCCATCATATCGGTTTCCACAAACCGTACCCGGTCTTTCACCGACACCATATTGCTTCCCTTCTTCCTCTAAATATCTACAAACTTCAGACAACGACATGTAGCCAAATCAGTAAAACTCAAAATAAAAAGACCAGGCTTCCGCCAAGTCCGAATAGCAACCCGAAGCCTACATTGCTGGAAACTTTTTTGCCGACTATCAAGCCACCACTAAACCATTTATTATTGTACTTTTAATTTCCATTTTTGTAAAGCTTCCGACCGTTGATTACACGCAAAGCTATCCCTTTCCCAAACGGGTTAGAGATAGCTTTTTCTTTTCCTAACAAATTTATGTAATCGACCGGCACACCACGGAAAGGTTGGGAAAACCGCGCCGTGCCGATCGTTAGTTTCTGCTTTAATTATACAAACGTATTGTAACAATTATGTTGCAAATTTGTTACTAAACCGTAACAAAAAAAAGAAGTCCTTCAGAGTAAAGACTTCTTCTATAGATCACTCTTATTTTTCATCCTATTGCTCGGCTACATCCTGCATCTTAGAGCGTAATATCCAATATAAAACACCCAACACAATCAAACTTATCAAATACAAGCTGCCATCCGCCAGCGAAGCTCCTTCCGAGCTTATCACCAACAACTTGCGCACAAAAGCCGCCACCGCAACTTCGACAAAAATAGTTACTTGAATTCTTTCCCCATTTAAACTGCGCACCTCTGAATGCAATAATTCTGACAGCGTCCATAAAACCAAAAGCGAACCTAATGCATGAATAGTAGCCGTTCCTAACTTACCTTCGGTAAACGCCCCGAACACATCTCCCGCAAACACTACCAGCGTCATTAATACGGTAATTACCAACGCTAAACTAAAAAATACATGAAGCAGCCAATTAAACTTCTGCAAAAATAAGACGAATATAAATTCTGAGCGGGTTTGACATTCGTTTCTCAACAACTCCGTCTTAACATTCCACTTTGTATCTGCCATGCTGTGCTCCTTTCCGATAAGAACTACTTCTTTATCTCCCATCACGATTTTTCTATTTGTTAAATATACTATCAATTTCCAGCATTCATGTCAATATTTATTACTTCATGATAATCATTATTTTTTAAATGCAATAAAAAACCCCGGCCTGTAGCCGGAGTACGTATAGCGCGTACTGTTAAAATGGCAACCCCATAAACCGCATGGCCGCAGTAACCGAACTCCACCAGTTGGCGGCAAAATCAACAAGGGTAGTGGAAGCACCCGCCACTTCGAGGATTTCTTTTACCTGAGAAAAAAGCCCGTTTGTTTTAGCCTGATTGCTAGCGCCACCGCTAACTTCCTGAATAACCTGACGAACAATAGCCGTAATCTTTACTTTCTGGCCTTCCGTTAGCTCACCTTCCAGGATTCCCTGTAGGAACGCCTCTGTTTCAAGTTTAAGATAAGGGAGAATCAATTGATTTGTGGTCCAACTCTTTTCCCCAACGTCAACGTTCAAGGTCTGAATGGGTCCCGTATTTATAATAAAAGTGCTTACAGGATATAGTTTAGCCAACTTTCCCCGGCTTCTTGCGCTTACAGCCTGCATGAAATCGACCGGTTCAGACAGTAGCCCATTTAAACAGTTAAAACCGGCGTGATTTCCCGTTTCTTTTTTTTTAGCTCCACCCAAAAAGCCTGCCGACTTTCTTTATACTCTTCATTAACAAGAAATATGGGCCGTAAATTATTCTCTGTAATTTCTACTTCATCACCACAGACGCTGCAATTAACCGTCGTTCCGACTTCAAGAGGCAAAGTATCCAGTATGGTAACAGTATGAGCGCAACCATAATTCGGACAACATACTTCCCATTTCAGTTCGAGTTTATTGGCATTTACTAAATCCAGTAAATACTCGAAAACAGTTTTTAGAGGTAAGCCCGTACATTTTTCCACATACGTTGGATAGAATCGTTTTACAGGATACATAGTCAATTCGTCAATTACCTTATCGATTAAACCTGAAACCGAAGCCATCAAGCTCCCACCCCCTTGTTCCGGTCTTTTATATTACATTATAACACGTTCTCGTATATAGTCGATAACAAATTCGGAAGCAGGCGTTGCAAAAAATATGCTATTGGTTGTCATGCCTACCCGCACGGTATGGGTAACACTTGCATCTTCCCCTATAGAAAAGCGTATGTAGCCGCCTTGGTTTTGCAAATACGGTTCCAGTACACCGTACAAGGGAGTGGCCCTCAAATCCCTATTTTCACTGCTCACACCCAGCCCCACCTTACCTAGCCCACTTAATACGCGCGCAGCAAAAGGCAGGTGCACGATTTCCACACCAAAAGCTTCCCGGCCCTCTAGCAACCTGGTACGAAGTATCTCTGTATCCTCATTTTCAAAAAAACAGTCAATCGCCGCTAATATTTTTATTACTGCCTTAGCCTGTTCAACAGTCGGCTCATCCAACAACAAATCTGGTTTTGCCGATGCATCAACCAAATTACCATTTAGGGCTTTCGCTATGCCCTCAATCCGGTTACCAGACTTTTCCCCTATTCTTTTTTGTTTGAGTGGTATTTTGATGAGTTGTCCTAAAGCCGCCGCTATTTGGGGCGCCGATTTATAGTCGGCTCGCACTTCAATATAACCGTTAGACTCATTTATAACAACAGTAGCCACAGCACTTCTCGGGTACACGGTTTTTATATCGTAGAAATTCCGAAATATAGGTGACTTATAAATAAACCGCAAAAAATACTCTCCTTCTTGTTCTCCTTTGGCTGCCCCAATCACTTCCGGCGTAGTGGTAATGTTTTGCGGAATCTTAATAGTATTAAATACATCAAAATTACAGTTTTCAGTCAGTATCTCAAATAAGTTGGATAATGTAAATCCATCCGCCGGGGTATACCAGGTGACTGACAACCGTCCGCCAAAAATTCTATTCCTACAATGTTCTAAGGCCGAATTTTGAAGCTCAGGGTTGTCTACCAATTGCCCCCATATCCTGACTGTTAATTCATCCAAGCTCCCGTCTTTGGTAACACTAAGTTTGGTGCATATCTCTTCCAACGTAGTTTTAGGCAAACGTACAATATCTTGCACCAAAACCAAATTTTGAACAGTCATCATCTCGTCTACCTCATCTATAGTTTTTACCTTAAAACATTCGTCATATTCAATTTTTTTCCTGTAATTTTTTTATAAGTTAACCAAATTTATCCATTAAGCCTTTCAATTCAATTGAAAAAGGCAAACCTTCTGCGCATTAAAGACTCTTTCATCGGAAATATTAGCTAATAAATCCATCCGGAGGTGCAACAAGTGCTAAACTGGTTGATGATGAAAATGCTCGATCCCATCAGTGATCAAGCTATGCTGAAAATGCTCACCGAAGACTATCCTGATAATCCGTTTTCTATGGTAACTGTAGCCGAAAAGCTTTCCCCCCGTGCAATGATGGAAGCTTGCATGAGGGCTGAGTCCGGCAAAGAGCTTACCCGCCCCCTGGGAAGTCCCATTGTCTTATCACCTTGGGACAGTATATTACTTAATCCCAGGCAACTATTCCATCTTCCTGCGGAAAACTACACCCAGATTACTACAAGCACAGTTATTGGAGCGACTGCCCCCACCCCCCTCCAACTTGACATTCCGATTATGATAACCGGAATGTCTTACGGCGGTTCGCTGAGTTTACCAATAAAAATTGCTTTAGCCAAAGCTTCCGCCTTGGCTGGAACCTCCACGAATACCGGCGAATCGGCTGTAACCCAGGAGGAACGTTCTGCCGCGAAATATTTAGTTGGACAATACCATAGGGGCGGCTTCCTAAGCGGTCCGGAACAACTCTGCTGCCTGGATGCTATTGAAATACAGCTAGGCCAAGGAGCTTGGGGCGGAGCCGTTGATGAACCCATGAATGGCGAGCAAATCGGCGACCATTTGGGTAAAGCCTGGCATTTGGAAAAAGGCCAAGATGCCACGATCTATTCCCGCATGCCGGGAAAAACAAATACCCAAGACTATATTAAAATGGTTAACACCATGAAGAGCCAGTATGATGTTCCCATAGGAATAAAAATAGCTGGAACCGATTATATTGAATATGAACTTGCCGTAATTGCCAAAACACAGGCCGACTATATAGTGGTCGATGGCTCTGAAGGCGGAACAGCCGCTGCTAACCCCACCCTCCAGGACAATGTTGGACTGCCGACACTGCATACCCTCGTTAGAACAGTAGATTGGTTGACAAAACATAATTTACGGGAACGGTTCAGTGTAATCACCACCGGCGGCTTAACCACCCCAGGGCATTTTCTGAAAGCCCTGGCACTAGGTGCCGACGCCGTATATATTGGCACCGTCGCTCTCATCGCCGCGCTCCATACCCAGATGCTCAAAGCCTTTCCTCAGGCGCCGCCGACACAATTAGCCCTATACACAGGAAAGCTGACCGACCAATTAGACATTGACTTGGCCGCCAAGCATTTAGTCAACTTCCTGAACTCGTGTAAAACGGAAATGCAGTTAGCGGTACAAGCCGTAGGTAAAACTGATATTAAAGAACTATCGCGCGAAGACCTCGTAACGGTAGACAAAACATTAGCGGAGTTCGCCCAAATACGCTATGCCGGAAGTCCTCGCGAAGATGAAAGTATGGCAATGCAAATTCAACCCGCAAACTACCATAACAAACAACTTCACCTCCATTAGAACTTCCAGGACCCTAATCAAAAAGGCGCTTATAGCACCGGAATATACGGGCTATAAGCGCCTTTTATTACCAATTACCCGTCCCCTTACGCAATAGACTTTCTGCCTTCTTTTCGGGCCATAATCAGCCGCTGCAATATGATAAACACGCAGAGCAAAAAGGCAATGGCAATTTTAGTCCACCAGGAACTTAAAGTTCCTTGGAACATAATTAGTGTTTGTATTACCCCTTGAATCAATACCCCAAACAACGTCCCAGTAACAAAGCCAATACCACCAGTAAGAGGCGTCCCGCCAATAACCACCGAAGCAATGGCGTCCATTTCCAGTCCCACCGCATGTAAGCCGTAACCTGATAACATATAAAAGCTAAACACAATTCCCGCAAGCGCCGAGCAACATCCGTTCAGAGTATAAACAAGCACTTTTGTTCTTCCCACCGGTAGTCCCATGAGTAAGGCCGACTGTTCATTGCCGCCGATGGCATAAGCCGTACGGCCAAAGCGGGTATAGCCCAGAATATAAAAGGCCAATGCCAAAACCACTACCGCGATAACCACGCTGAAGGAAATAAACGTGTGAAACGGCAGCGGGATTCTGTACGTAGCCATCCATTGATAAAACGGGTCCGTAATCAACACGGTATCTATACTAATCACATAACATAACCCCCTAGCCAAAAACATACCGGCAAGAGTGACAATAAAGGGTTGCATTTTGAAATAATGAATAAAAACCCCCTGAACTAAGCCAAATAAACACCCTATTGCCAACATCAATGGTATTACCAGAGCAGGGCTCCACTGCCGCACTTCCAGCAAATTGGCCGAAAACATGCAGACCAGAGCAATTACCGCACCAATAGAAATATCGATACCGCCAATAATGAGAACAAAGGTCATACCTACTGACGTGACAATGAGAAATGCATTATCGATAAACATATTCAAGAACACTTGTAAGGAGAAAAAGCCCTTATACCACACCGCTCCTGCAAGAAACAACGAAAAGAATAACGCTATTGTAATAGTTAGATTCATATACTTATAGTTTAACTGTGGTACTTTCACTTACACTCCCCCTTTTCTGTCCCCACCGCGCAAAAATAATAGTACGGAAACTAGTTGACTGCATTAAACATATACAAATAACGACGATGGCTTTTACAACTAAAGTAATTTCAGGCGGCACACCGGTAGCATAAATACTGGTAGTAATGCTTTGAATAACCAGTGCCCCAATTACACTGCCCAAAAGAGAAAATTTTCCCCCATCCAAGGAATTGCCGCCCAGGGCAACCGCCAAGATGGCGTCCAGCTCCATAAACAGCCCGGCGTTATTGCCGTCGGCTGAACTTACATTAGAACAAATAATAAGGCCGGCAACGCCGGCACAGAAACCGGAAAAAGCATACGCCAAAAAGATATACTTACTGACATGGATACCGGAAAAGCGGCTGGCAACCGAATTAATACCAATGGCCTCAATAAATAAACCCAGTGCCGTCTTATTTAGCAGATAGAGAATAACGGCAAAAACCAGAAGCACAATAAACAGCGTAAACGGCACCCCTGCCAAATAGCCCGCCCCGATAAATTTAAAAGGGGTATAGTAGATGGTAATAATCTGCCCCTGAGTAATAAGCTGAGCAATCCCCCTCCCGGCCACCAACAATATCAATGTAGCCACAATGGGTTGGATTCCCACACGGGCCACCAACAAACCGTTCCACATACCTAAAAGTGTCGTAACCGCCAGCGCGGCTACTATGGCTACCGGCATCGGTACAAGAGTAACCAGTTTCTGCGTCCCGTCAACATATTCCAGGTTACCGCCGATCAGGGAAGCGGCCACCGCGCCGGAAATGGCGATTACCGACCCAACGGATATATCAATTCCCTTAGTAGCCACCACTAAGGTCATCCCTATAGCCAGCAACATCAACGGGGCTGCACGGTTTACTATATCAATGAGAACCCCATAAAAATGCCCGTCTTTAATCTCAACAACAAAGAAGTCCTTAGTGTAAAAGAAATTAAAAAGCAGAACAACTGCCAGCGCGGCCAAAGGCCAAAAAAGCCGGGAGTTGGTAACTATTCGCCACAACTTTATCCAAATTTCCATATCGCTACACCCCTGCTATCGTCTGCATTACAACTTTTTCTTCGATTTCTTCGCCTGCGAGCTCCGCGATCTTAACTCGGTCCCGCAAAACAGCCAAACGATCACAACAACGGATAGATTCATCTAATTCAGAAGAAATAAATATTACCGACATTCCCTCTTCCGCCAGTTGCAAAATGAGCTTCTGAATTTCCGCTTTTGTACCAACGTCAATACCTCGAGTCGGTTCATCCAAGATAAGCAACTTGGGCTGAGTAATCAGCCATCGGGCCAATATGACTTTTTGCTGGTTACCGCCGCTTAAATTCTTTACCAGTTGTTCTTTGCCTGACGTTTTAATACTTAACAAGGCAATGTACTTATCCGCAATTTCTTCCTGCCTCTTTCGCGCAATGTATTTCCTCCACCCAAGCTTAGCCTGCAGGGCAAGAATGATATTTTCCCGTACCGAAAGGTTATCAATAATGCCTTCGGTTTTCCGGTTTTCCGGGCAAAAAGCCAGCCCTTGCTTGATGGCATTTGCCGGAGAAAGTATTTTTAACCTTTTCCCTTCAATCCGAATTTCTCCACTATCCGATTTATCGAGTCCAAAAATCATCCGGGCCGTTTCAGTTCTACCCGAGCCTAATAAGCCTACCAGGCCGAGAATCTCCCCTTTTTGGACGGTTAAATCAAAGGGTGCAATAGCACCTCGGCTCCCCAGCCCCCGCACTTGTAAGAAGACACATTCTTGCTCGTTAACTTCGGCGATTTGTGTTTTTGTTTTGATACCGGCGTTAAATTCTTCAAACGTTCTCCCCAACATCTTGGCAATCAACTGTACCCTGGGTAACTCTGCCGTTTTGTACACACCCACTAAGGACCCGTTGCGTAAAATGGTTATGCGGTCGGAAACAGCATATACCTGTTCAATAAAATGGGTGACAAAAAGTATTCCCATTCCGTGCTCTTTAAGCTTTCTTATGACAGAAAACAAATGTTCAACCTCTTTGGCATCTAAACTTGATGTGGGTTCGTCCAAAATGAGTACCTTTGCCGAAATATCCAGCGCTCTGGCTATAGCGACCATTTGCTGTATTGCCACCGAGTACCGTTCAAGCGGTTGCGTAACATCAATATCAAGATTCATTTTGATCAAAAGTGCCGTCGCGCGACGATTAATCTCTTTCCAGTCAATACGACCAATTTTTCGCGGTTCCCGGCCAATAAAAATGTTCTCCGCCACCGACAAGTTGGGGCAAAGGTTGACTTCCTGATACACAGTACTTATCCCTAATTGCTGGGCGTGCTGCGGAGAACGCGGTTGAATGTGCCGTTTTTCCAAAAATATTTCGCCGCCATCAAGAGTTTCCACCCCCGTCAATACTTTTATTAGCGTCGACTTACCGGCCCCATTTTCCCCCATCAAACAATGAATTTCTCCGGCTTTTAACTCAAAATCCACTCCGGTAAGAGCCTTTACCCCCGGAAAATACTTGCATATCCCTTTAGCGATTAGCATCGTTTCAGCCACGGTCTTCTGCCACCTCCGCCACTATATACTATTAGAAATCATAAAGTCCACCCCGAGGGGGCTATCCTTCCAGATAACCCCTTTGCTTCTACCTCAATAGAACTCTGGAGTGGACTTATGGATTATAGTGTTGTGTTACTTACTTCCGTATCGCCTTCTAAAAGAGGCCTCCTAGTATTTACGGTTCGGCAATTCTTTCGCTGCTACATCCGCAGGGAATACACCTTCTTTCGTAACGATGCGCTTATTTAGCGTTTTACCGGCTTTTAAATCCTTAATCGCTTCCATAAGTTGTGCTCCTAAGAGCGGACTGCATTCAACAGTGCAGTTGAGTTTTCCGGCAATCATCGCCTCAAACGCGCCTTTGACCCCGTCAATGGAAACGATAATAATGTCTTTACCCGGTTTAAGCCCGGCTTCTTCAATAGCCTGTATGGCACCAATGGCCATATCATCATTATGCGCAAACAGAACGTCTATCTTTTGCCCTTCCGCTTTCGCCGATTTTAAGAAAGACTCCATAACTTCTTTGCCTTTGGCCCGTGTGAAATCACCCGTCTGGGATTTAATAACTTTATAGTTAGAATGACCTTTAAGGATTTCTTCAAAGCCGTTCTTACGGTCAATTGCCGGTGCAGAACCTACGGTACCCTGGAGCTCGACAATATTGACAGGCTCATTGTCCTTCTTCATAAAGCCAACCAGCCAATTCGCGGCCCGTCTTCCTTCTTCGACAAAGTCAGAACCCATAAAAGTAACATAATAATCTTCGGCATTGCCACTGCTCATTTTGATCGCCCGGTCCGTTAATATGACGGGAATTCCAGCAGCCTTTGCCTCTTGCAACACAGCATCCCAACCGGTTTCTACAACAGGTGAGAAAGCTATAACATCCACTTTTTGTTGAATGAACGACCGAATGGCTTTGATTTGGTTTTCTTGTTTCTGCTGTGCGTCAGAGAACTTTAAGTCAATACCCGCCTCTTTGGCCGAAGCCTTTATGGACTCGGAATTGGCTGTCCTCCATTCGCTTTCAGCCCCAATTTGAGAAAAACCTAATACAATTTTGTCTCCGGGTTTAGCCGCGCCTTGTTCGCTTCCGCCGCACCCGGCTACCAGGATTAGCATGGCTGCCGACACAAGGGCCACAGCAATTCTGATTCCTTTAAACATTCCTTCGCCCCTCCCTAATACGTAATGGTCACACTTTTATTATAGGCGGAGCATTTGTTTTAGTATTTCGAATAATCAGCCATTTCTTATAAAATTCTGACTCTTCTTTTACGTTTAATAGGTTCGATAAGGATATTCTCTATGGGCTGTTTCTTGGGGAAATACCCCTTCGGCTGCAATAATCCGCACAGGCAGTTTCCGTCCTGCCATTAGCCCGGAAATCGCCTGCATGAGTTGCGGCCCTAACAGAGGCGTGCATTCTACAGTACAGTTTAACTTTCCCGCCAACATAGCGGCAAAAGCAGCTTTCGTCCCATCCACCGACACAATCAAAATATCTTTACCCGGCCTGAGGCCAAACTCTTCAATAGCCTGAATGGCTCCCAACGCCATATCATCATTATGAGCATATACGACCTGAATTCCATTTCCGTAAATGCGTAGGGCTTCTTGCATAACTTCTTTACCTTTGGCCTGTGTGAAATCACCCGGCGCAGAATAGATGATTTTATATTGGCTGTATGCGGAAATAATCTCAGTAAAACCTTGCTGGCGGTCTATCGCCGGTGCCGAGCCAACGGTTCCGGCCAGTTCTACAATAGTAACCGGCTGTCCATTCCGGCTGTTTTCGAGCAGCCAGCGCGCAGCGCGGCGGCCCTCCTCCCGGAAATCACTGCCGATAAAGCTTTCATAAAGAGAATCATCATCCGGCTGTATAGCCCGGTCTAAGATAATTACAGGGATACCGGACAGTTTGGCCTCTTCCAGCACCTCTGTCCAGCCATTCTCCACTACCGGGGAAAAAGCTATTACATCCACCTTTTGCGTAATGAAATAACGTATGGCCTGTATTTGCTTTTCCTGTTCCTGATTGGCTTCCATAAAGAGGAGTTCGATATCGGCGGCTCTAGCGGCCTCTTTGATAGACTTGGAATTGGCTTTACGCCAATCACTCTCCGCCCCCAGCTGAGAAAAACCCAGACATATTTTACGATTAGACTTTTGCTGCTCTTTCCCAGTCTCTGGTTTCAAACAGTCAAAAACATTGCCTCTTGTAATCTTCTTACTTCGCAAAATAACCTTTTTGGGAATGCCCCGCTCATGATTTAATATATCTACCGCGTATTGTACCGCTTCTTTTCCACCGGTATCACACGTAAACGTTCCTTGCAGCACCCCTGCCTGTACCAGTTCCAGTCCGCCGCCCGCCCCCGTAAATCCGTCCACCCCGATAATCTCAAAGTTCCTGCCGCACGCGGCGGCTGCTTTATAAGCACCTAATGCCATATAGTCGCTATGGGCAAATACAACATCCACTTTTGACTGCCTGTCCAATAATTTAACCATTTCGTCTTCCGCTTTGTCTCTCTGCCAATCGGCAACAATAATATCCGTAACTTTTATGCCAGGGTATTGCCTAAGAATATCCCAAAACCCCTCACTTCTGTCCCTCACGGAAGGCAAGCCTTTGGGGCCCTGAATTTCCACCACATTCCCCCCCTTACTCTCCAAAAGCTCGGCGGTATATTTTCCAACCTCTCTGCCGATCGCCCGGTTGTCAGGCCCAATATACAGAGTATAATCGTACCCTTGCACGCCGCGATCCAGTACAATAACAGGAATATGTTTGTAAGCTTCGGCAACAATCGGGGTCAATTCCGCCGAGTCATTCGGAGATATAATGAGAAGATCAACGCCTTGCTGCAACAACTGCTCGACATCTTTAATCTGCTTCTGGCTGCTTTGCGCCGCATCAGTAAAAATGATACGGATATTCTTATGCTTTGCTGCTTCCTCGATAATCTCCCGGTTCATAACCACTCGCCAAGGTTCGATCAGGTTGGCCTGCGATACGCCTATGAGAAACTCAACCTGATCGTTAGCCGCCTGTTGGCTTTCTTTATAAAAATAACCCCAAGCCGCCGCAAACAAAACAAACAATAGCAAAACAAGCCCCGCGAATTGTAACCGTCCGCGCATACCAGTCAACTCCAGTTCTCACGTTTACGGTATTCTGCCGGAGAAAACCCCACCACTTTTTTAAACGCCGTACTAAAGTAATGCTGATTACTATACCCCACCTGTTCAGCTATTTCGTACATTTTTACAGTTGAGCTGCTCATTAGCTGAATGGCTTTCCGCACACGCACCTGCGTTAAATACTCAATGAACGAAACACCAATTTCCTGTTTCAACAATCGACTTAGGTAGGTCGGACTCATGTGGATTTCCTCTGCTAGATTTGAAAGCGACAATTCTTCTTTGTAATAATACTTTTCAATATACTTCTGGCAAAGTAATACCACTGGAGTATAGCTGAGTTTTCGCTGAATTTCCGCTTGCAACGTCTGATATACCTTCGCCACATCTGTCAACAGTTCATCCACCTCCTTCTGACAAACCGCAACCACTTGCTTGAGATCCCGTTCCATTACCTGCTGCAAGCGTCCCTCCAAAAGCCCCCACTCTTTCCGATCTAGTATTGCGGTTAAAACAACCAAAGAACCACTATCATCAAAAAACACTACATGGGGCGTATCCTCTTTGAAAATTGCTTCCGTCCTGCTCCGCATCAAAGTACGCAGCCTTTCCCTGTCCCATTCGACAAGCAACTGCCCGTCAAGACTGCGACCGGCCGCGCGCAGCATAACCATCCCCGCCTCAGGAAATAAGGGTAACTCTAAAAAATGCAATTGCTCGTTAATTTCATCTGGCACTACCCGCCTCGCAACCCATTCTTTGCAAAAGCACTCCCTTAACAGAGGTAAATTTTTTTTAGTTTCCTGAGCAACCCAATGAATATACATATTCTGTGCCGTATCGTCCTCTAACTTTTGCCGGGCTTTCTGCAAAGTAGCGTATAATAACTCTTCGCCAACCGGTTTGAGTAAATAGTCAAACACTTGCAGTCTAAGTGCCTGCTGGGCATAAGAAAACTCGTCATAGCCGGTAATAACAATAATAATGCCGTTAAAAGCCACACTTTTGAGTTTCTCAATAAACTCCAGTCCGCTTAAAAAAGGCATGCAAATATCCACTAACAAAATATCCGGCTGCAGTTTAGCCGCCATTGCAAAAGCAATTTCACCGTCTTCCGCTTCGCCGACTACTTCCATATCCAATTCAGACCAAGGAACCGCCTTTCGTATTCCACGACGAATTTTCGGTTCATCATCAGCCAGTAGTACCTTCCACATTTGACCACCTCAATATGTAATCAGTATCCCTAACATAAGTTTACAGGATAGGGTGCCTTACCCGCACAGTAGTGCCCTGACCATACACACTGGAAAACTGTAATCGATAGCCTAGCCCAAAGGAAAGCTTAATCCGTTCCTGTATGTTAAAAATACCAAAACCGGCGGAGGCCGACTCGCCGCTATTATCCAACAAATCTTCAATCTCTTTAAGTTTTTCTGGTATCATACCCATACCATTATCGGTTACACAAAAATACAGACAATTCTCCTCCACTCCAGCAGAAATGGCAACATTTCCTCCTCCGCGCCGGGTGTTCAAACCGTGATAGATTGCGTTTTCCACCAGGGGCTGAAGTATCAGTTTAAGCACCGGATAATCCAGAATCCTTTCGTCACAGCTAATCTCATAGTGGATTTTATCTTCATAGCGCGCTTTTTGAATCGTAAGATAACTTTTGATATGTTCCAGTTCCTCTCTGACCGTAATCATTTCTTTGCCCTTGCTTAGTCCAATCCGAAATAGATTTGATAATGCCCCAACAACATGGACGATGTCTTTCGCGTTATGCTCATACGCCATCCATTGAATGGTATCCAGTGTATTATAGAGGAAATGGGGCTTTATCTGTGCCTGCAAAGTTTTTAGTTCTGCTTCCCGCTTTCGTTTCTGCTCTTCATACACCATATCAATAAGATTGCTAATTTCCTGTATCATGTTGTTAAAACTATTACCCAGATGCCCAATTTCATCGTTGTATTTGCTATTAAACCTGACGCTTAAATCCCCTTCCTCCGCTTTTTTCATCAAGCTGCGCAATTTCCCGATAGGTTTGGCAACGGACGCCGTGAAAAAGAGAGCTGCAATGACCGCTAGCACTAACGTGAATAGTCCAATCATAATAGAGTATTGCCGAATCCGTGTTACTTCCACGAGTGCTTCATTCAGGGAAAACACACCCGACGTTTTCCATTTTGTATAGCTGGAATCCTTAAAAATAATTTGATAATTATTCTTCTGGATGGTCTTAACAACACTGTTGGTTTGCCCGCTAAGCCATTCGTTGCGGACGCGGTAAACGATTGGATTAACCGGAGCATACACGATATTACCATCCGCGTCCATAATATATAAAAAGCCGCTTTTCCCTGATTTTACAGCTTCAATAACCTCTTTAACCGCCTCCAATTTTAAATCGATTAAGATGACTCCCAATATTTGTCCCGTAGCCGGATCGGTTACGGCTTTCGCAATAGCTACTACATCGTCGGCGCTATCATTACCGGTTGTAGTAATATTTCTGCCAATCGGCTTGCTGAAAAGCTGAACCCTGTCCGGCGTCGCAACTGCCTGTTTATACCAAACCTCGTTCGTAAGAGGATCACGGGCTATCCGCCGCATCTCATTACTAATATACTTGTCTTTCGTCGTAACAAGTAGAATTCCGGAAATCTCCGGGTGTGCCTCGGTAAAAGTTCTTAGCAGATGTCTTACTTCATTTTCCGGCAAATGTTCCGAGTCTTCCGTCGGTTCACTCCGAAACAGCTTAATCACATTGGGATCACGGGAAAGATAGTACATTATATTATCCATATCATGGATATAAAACTCTACATTATTGGTTACCTGCTCAATCATTTGCGCCATATAACTATTAGCCTGATCTTCCATGGATTTGCTGTAAATTACATTACCTAATACCCCAAGTGTCGCAATGGGCAATAAAATAAGAGTAAAGAAATATAGTAGCAATTTTTCACGTATATTTTGTCCTTTAAAATAAGACTTGAGTGATTTCAAACCGGCACCATCCTCGCACCCTTCGAAAATGTTACGCCTTGCTATTTTTATTATACACAATTATCCAATTTTTTGATGTCTTTCTTTATATTTCCATTCAATTCAAAACTGGCGCGTACTATAATAACCGGCAGGGGAGCCACCCCTGCCGGTATAAACAGCTACTTAGCCAGTTGATAATACAGTTCATTCCATTTCAGTTCTTTCTTAAATTGGCTGAGAGTAGTGTTTTCATCAATGACCAGATATTCGATCCCGGCAATTTCACTGAAATCCTCCAAATGCTCCTGGGTAAGCGCCTGGCTAAATCCGGTATGGTGCGCCCCCCCAGCCAAAATCCACGCCTCCGCTCCTACTTTAAGATTTGGCTGCGGAATCCAAAGCGCTCGGGCCACTGGAAGATTGGGCAAATCACGCTCCGGAGTCACAACTTCCACTACGTTGACCACCAGCCGGAAACGATTGCCCATATCAACCATAGAAGCATTGACAGCCTGGCCGCAAGGCACATTAAATACTGACCGTACCGGATCGGCTTTACCGCCAATAGACAGCGGATGAATTTCCAAGGATGGTTTCTCCGCCGCAATAGACTCACAAACTTCGAGCATGTGAGATCCCAAAACTTTCATTTTTCCATTCTCAAGATGATAGGTATAGTCCTCCATAAACGAGGTCCCGCCTTTTACTCCATGGGCCATAACTTTCATAGCTCTTAGTAAAGCGGCAGTTTTCCAATCACCCTCAGCCCCAAAGCCAAAACCATCCGCCATTAATCGCTGCACCGCCAACCCCGGCAATTGGGACAGTCCGTGCAGGTTTTCAAAGGTGGTCGTGAACCCTTTGAATCCACCTTCGCAGAGAAATTTTCGTAAACCCAGTTCAATTTTGGCGGCCTCCTCTAATGCCTCCCGCTTTGCGCCCCCTTTCATCAATTCCGGCTGTAATTTGTAGCTGTCTTCATATTCGGCGATTAGGACTTTCACCTCTTCCGGGGTAACGCCATCCACATACTCTACCAAGTCGCCAAGCCCATATCCGTTCACCGAGTAACCCAGTCTTATCTGGGCTTCAACTTTATCCCCATCCGTAACCGCAACGTTCCTCATATTATCACCAAATCGGGCAAACTTGGCCCCTTGCAGATCATTCCAGGCCAATGCCGCCCGCATCCAAACCGCTAGCCGTTCGACCACATCCTCATCCTGCCAAAAACCGACGATGACTTTGCGCGGCTTTCTCATTCTGGCGCAGACAAAACCAAATTCTCGGTCACCATGCGCCGCCTGATTCAGGTTCATAAAATCCATGTCCATCCGGTCCCAAGGAATGTCCCGGTTATACTGAGTATGGAAATGGGCCAGCGGTTTATTCAGCATACTTAAACCCGCAATCCACATTTTAGCTGGAGAAAACGTATGCATCCAAGTCATAATTCCAATGCAATTTTCCGTCGCATTGGCCTCAAGACAAAGCCGGGAAATCTCCTCCGCCGTCGTCAATACCGGTTTTAAAACCAGACGAACAGGTATTTCCCCATTTTGACCCAAAGCGCTTACAATACTCTTAGCATGCTCGGCCACCTCTAATAATGTCTCTTCTCCATACAAATGCTGACTGCCAGTAACAAACCAAACCTCTTTTTCTTGCAGCTTACAATTCATAGGTCTCCTCGCTCCTTTTCCGCCGTTATTCTAGAAGGGCATTCATCTAAACTTTCCTGTCCGTAATACGCCTTACTACCATGCTTTCTTAAAAAATGTTTATCCAATAATACCTGGTCAATGGCTTGAATCTGAGGGTTGAGCGCATATGTATACACCGCCATTTTTGCAACCTCCTCCAGCACGGTTGCATGATATACCGCCTCATGAGCGTCTCTTCCCCATGAAAACGGACCGTGGTTTGATACTAAAATTCCCGGAACATGACATGGATTTAGGCCACACAGTGTCTCCACAATAACTTTACCTGTTTCATGCTCGTACTGTCCCGCGATTTCCTGTTCCTTTAGACAGCGAGTACAAAGAACACCGCCATAAAAGTAATCGGCATGAGTAGTGCCTAGCGCCGGAATCGCTTTCCCAGCCTGCGCCCACACGGTTGCATACGTAGAATGAGTATGAACAATTCCGCCTATATTCGAAAAATGCCGGTATAACTCCAAATGAGTCGGCGCATCGGAAGACGGCCTTAAATTACCCTCTACTTGTTTTCCTTCTAGATCTAAAACAGCCATATCCTCTGGCCGTAGCTTCTCATAATCAACCCCGCTGGGTTTTATTACCACTAAACCACTATTCCGGTCGATACCACTGGCATTACCCCAGGTAAATAAAACCAGTCCTTGCTTCTGCAACCCCAGGTTCGCCTGCCATACAGTCTCCTTTAACCCCTCTAACATACCTCCACCCTCCATTCCCTGGCTATTCTTTAGCTTTAATTTTTATCTCCTTTAGACGCTTCATCACGATATTGCTCCCCCGGCCAAAATAGTCATGCAGGTGACAATATTCCCTGTAGAGCAAAACGTATTTCGCATGATTTTCCCTGTTCGGAGCATACACCTGTTTTATGTGGGTCATGTGGGAAGCAGCGTCCACAATAGTATCATAGCCCCCATTTATCTTTCCCGCGGCAACAGCCCCGAACATAGCCGCGCCTAACGCCGGCGTCTGCAGCGACTGGGCTACATGAATCTCCCTTCCCGTTACATCGGCAAAGATCTGCATAAGCATGGCATTTTTCTGCGATAAACCACCACAGGCGTACAACTGGTCACTCCTGACACCGGCCTTGGTAAACGTCTCAATAATCATATTAGTACCAAAAGCTGTAGCTTCAATAAGCGCACGATATATTTCCTCGGGTGTCGTAGCCAACGTAGCTCCAACAAGCAGCCCGGTAAGGTTAGTATCCACAAGAACCGACCGATTGCCGTTCCACCAGTCTAAAGCCAAAAGACCGCTTTCACCTGGCGCGAGCTTAGAAGCTTTTTGCTCAAGCAGCTGATGCACTGTTACCCCGGTCCGTTTAGCCGCCTCACTAAAACTGGCCGGTACGCAGTTTTCCACAAACCATTCAAAGATATCTCCCACAGCCGACTGTCCCGCCTCATAGCCAAAATAACCGCTTATAATACCATCCTCCACTACCCCGCACATACCATCCACCGTAACCTCTTCCTGCCCCAAGACTAGATGGCAAATCGAAGTGCCCATACTCATCACCATTTTTCCCGGTTCAACAACCCCTGCAGCGGGAACGGCAGCATGAGCATCAACATTGCCTACTGCAACCGCCGTTCCCGGCAGTAAGCCTATCTGTTCCGCCATCTCTCTGATTAACCCGCCGGCTTTGCTGCCAATAGACACGATAGGACTATTGAATTTTTCCCTAACGATATGTTCCATTCTCGGATCCAGAGCCTTGAAAAACTCCGGACTGGGATACCCTGTTTCCTTATGCCATAATGCTTTATAACCGGCAGTACAGCTATTTCGAACATTATTTCCGGTTAGCTGCCATATGACCCAGTCCGTCGCCTCCATAAAATAATCAGCAGCCGCATATACCTCCGGTGCCTCATTCAAAATCTGCCATATTTTAGGCATCAGCCATTCGGAAGATATCTTACCGCCGTACCGAGCCAAAAACGCTTCCCCCCGCCTGGCGGCAATTTCATTGAGCAAATTCGCCTCGGCTTGCGCCGCATGGTGTTTCCATAACTTTACCCAGGCATGCGGGTTATCACGAAATTCAGCCAACTGGCATAACGCACTGCCGTTCTTATCTACCGGCAGCATTGTGCAGGCGGTAAAGTCTATCCCCAAACCTATTACATCCTCAGCCGCTACCTTTGACAGCGCTAGCACTTTCGGTATGCCTTGGCGAATAACGTCTAAATAGTCGTCTGGATTTTGCAGCGCCCAGTCCGTCTCTAACTTTCGCCCTGTACCCGGCAGCACATCATCAATCACCCCGTCAGCATAGGGTACAACATGGGTAGCCACCTCGTTGCCTGTCACCACTTCCACAAGCAGCACACGCCCTGATTGAGTACCATAATCAATTCCCAGACTATACTTTTTCCCGGCCATCTATATCCTCCTCCCATTTACTTTCGCCGTAATAATTAACAAATAAATTAAATCTTTAATTAATTTATATACAACTTTTTCCATTATTTTCCTTTAAGTAAAAGAATTTTTATATCCACCAAATGGTGATTGTTGAACCAAGAGAAGACAACAAGTACGTTTAGAATAGAAGGGGCTGTACCAAAACTAAAAGTTTCAGTACAGCCCCTTCTATTCTATTTATCTAATAAACCTGTAACCAAGCAAGATAAGACCTTTAAGAGCCGCCTCTCCGCTTTCTGCCGAAAACTGCATTAATACGTCGTCTCCACGCTTGCTAAATTTATCAGACCAAACACGATAGTTTTTATCACTATATTACATTACACTAAATCGGTACTTGGTAACCATTGAAAATAGCTCATCCTTGTTAAGAATACAAGAGGGAAAATGCGAATGGTGAATAGAATCAGGTAACCCTTGTGTTTCCAGACACAAGCCTAAGAATTTGCGGGATTGACCGCCATTCAGCCTAAGGGTATCCGGCAATTGACTTCCCGTATAGAGCACCACCCCGGCGGTATCCGTTTCGATCGTAAGTTTGCGTCCGCTTGTTTCCTCCCATAAAACAATTTCTTCGCTGTTATTTCTGCTTAACACAAAGGGATGATCATAGCCTTTTCCAGCTAAAATATTTTGTTGAGCGCTTGATATAACCCCGTCCCGAATGGAACGTCCGGCGCGAAAGTCGAAGACTGTGCCGTCCACCTTGCACAATTTTCCGGTTGGCAGCAATTGTTCATTGATTTCAATATATTCATCGCTGGCTAACCGTAAATTATGTTCTAAGATATCCCGCTTCAGACCGCCGCTCAAATTAAAATACGTATGATTCGTCGGATTGAGCAACGTCGCCTGGTCCGTCCGCCCCTGATACTCAATAATAAATTGGTTGTCGCCAGTTAATGCATAGGTAATCTTCATAGCCACATTTCCCGGATAGCCTTCTTCCCCATCCCTGCTGGTATAAGTGAAAGCAACGCATTCCCGCTGCCCGTCTCCCGGTATCTCCCCCTCCCATACCACCTTATGAAAACCTTCCGGCCCACCGTGAAGATGATTATTTCCGTCATTTTTTGCTAGAATATAAGTTTGATTGGCTAGCTCAAACTGCGCGCGTCCAATCCGGCCAGCCACTCGTCCAACAACAACCCCCAAATACGGTAGATTAGCAGTATAACTTTCCAGATCGCTAAATCCCAAAACAATGTTTTCGTATAGGCCATTCCGGTCGGGTGCAATGATTTTGCTAATGGCACATCCATAGTTTAAACAGTGAACTTCCACTCCGTTTGTATTTTTAAGAACGTACTCATATACCGCCTTACCTTTTTCTTCCCCGATTTTTCTTTTCTCCATGTCGATCCCCCCCTTAGCTTCCATCTGAATCGAGTTTTCCCCTTACTCCATACTACAACAACCTAAAAGCAACATCGTATGTAAAATTATTCCTATTATTTTTAAATTACCTTCGTTTTTATCCCATAAACTCCTGTAACCTACAACCCATAATTAAAAGCCGGAATCCCCTCGTCCTAAAGACGAGAGGATTCCGGTGTAACCATATAGAGGAAGGGTCCCCTCCACTATATATATTTTAGGACTATAACAAAAATACATCATTCTAACCCGCACAACTAAAACGTATAGGTTAACCCCACATTTACCCCATATTGATGGTTCATACTATCCGGTTCTTGGGAAGCATAATAATATCCTATATGCCCTGGAACTGGCACCATACTTCCCCCAATCGTGTCAAAAACAGTATTGCTCTCTCCGATTGCCGAGTATTCATACCAAGGTGTAACCGCCAGCGACCAGTTTGGACTGAGTTTATAAGTATATGGCATTTCCGCTCTAAAACCTACTTTATTGCCTAAAGTAAATTCGCTAGGATCATACGTGCCTCCGCTAGTCTTCAAGTTGCCATTAAACATAAATCTGGCAGAAATATCGATAGCACCGCTTAGTTTTTCGCCCAGTTTAAACTCATTCCGATAGCCAACGGGAATGTAATTCCATGAATACTTCTCCAAATAACCATACTGCCCAGTCAAATTTCTATCCCATTTATGACTGCCAACACCTGTGTAAACAAAAGTCCTTTTCTCTGGGGTAATGGGCACCGCATAAATATACTCGGAATTAACGATTTTATTTTCCGTAGTACCCTGATAGGGCGTACCGTCACTCAGCGCCCCGTCATAATGCGTATTCTGATTGGTCTGTTCATAGGTTACTTTCCAGAATTCCTTTGTCACCGGATCCTGGCTTTTGTAGGTCAGATGAAATCCTTTCAGCCAGCCCCGTTCCGAGTCGCCGATGGATTCCTCATAGTTATACCTGAACCGGTTAAAGCTCATTTCCAGCGAATTATTGCCAGCAACAGTCTCTTCACGATATTCCGCAGGCTGCTTTTCGCGGCTAATGGTAAACACATGATCCGATGGATGCCATTCTTCGCTGCCCAGATTGATATTTTTCGAGCTTATCTTCTTACCATTCAAATACAGTTCAAAACGAACGGAGTCGCTATCAATAACAGAAAAGTCAATGCCGGCCGTCCTAACGCCTTTCACCTTAAACTTCAGTTGCTTATGGTCATCTACTTGAACATTGCCGCTCTCCATGTTTCTGGTTAAGACACCGCTAAACTCCCCATCCGTATAAACCGTACCGGTAAAACTTTCCGGCTCGCCGTCTGCAAGCATTCGAATATGTACCCCATAAGTGTCCTTCCAAATATAATACCCATGACTGTGCTTATCCATCGACGGTTCACCCGTAATATCAGGTGACCATGCGGCAAAAACCGTACTCATGGATAAAATCATTATAATCACCATACATACGGCCATCCGCTTTTTCATTTTTCCCACCTCTTTCCTTCAGAAAGATGCTATGTGCCATTCGCCGGGCTTACCAGCCTGGCCATGGTCGATGATGCCAGGGTCCCGGACCGGGAGGAGATCCCCAGGGGCCATCAAAAACAATTATGGTTTGTCCTTCATTGTCATCAGGGTACCCAGGGCGTTCACCATCGATAGTGAATTTATTGCTTTCGGGATGCCACCCTTCCGCCCCTATATAAATAGAGTTAGGATTTATTTCCTCCCCATCCATTGATAAAGAGAAGCTTAACTTTTTCCCGTCTTGTACATGAAAGTCAAGGCCCGCAACATCTCCGGTGCTTGTGAACCGAAACACAATCCTTTTCTGTCTTCCTTCAACATGGAAATAATCATCATGACAATCCGTCTTGCCAAAAACATCTTTGAACTCTCCGTCCGTACGTACCATACCGCTAAACACATGAAGTTTCCCAGACGTAGTTATCCGGATATGCACTCCTTGCTGGTCACGCCAGATAAAATAACCCTGACTATTCCCCGGCCTCAGCGCGTCAGGCTTGTCTTCCCAATGAAGGAATGGAGCCGCAAATGCGTAACCTGTCAAACTAATTACCATCAGAACCGCAAAAACAATGCTTACGCCTTTTTTTATCACTACTCATAAACCTCCTTTAGTTTTTAAGCGTTTTTTGCAAAAAATGACATTCTTCATCATCTCATTATAATAATAACTACAAATTGTATCAATTGTGTCACAAATTTATGAAATTTTACTGAAACTGATAAAGAACCTTTAGTAGCACAGCAAGTCCGTGCCGAAACCGAAAAGTTTCTTAAAATAGAAACAATGATTCTCTGTTTTTGTATAATCTCAGTACCATCATGTTATTGGGAATTTTACAACCTCTAATAATCGAATAAAAAAATCCCGGTTTGAACGGAATAAAGAAAACCAGTATTGTATAAATCCGGAAAATTGAGGGAATACTATTACTGCTCATAGTAGCAGTAAACTTTATTTCCTCTCCTTAACGAAACAAGGCAACGCCGCTGCCTTGTTTCGTTGTTTTTCCAGACCTGTTTTTTATAAAATAGACCCCCTCAATCGCTTTACGATCGAGGGGGTCCGCTAATTCAGCAGCAAAAATATTATAGATCTATAATTGAATTACCTTCGATATATTGTGTGTTCCAACGTTTTTGAAACCACATCCATTCCTCTGGATGGTTTATAATTTCAGCTTCAATAATCTTGGTCATCTGTAACGTATTTTTATAAAGACCCTGATCTTTATCGGCATTCCGTTGATAGCTAAATGGAGACTTGATTACGATTTTATATCCCCCTTCCGGTCGACGAAAGATAAACCCAGGTACAATAACTGAATCAAACTTTTCGGCAAACACCGCCGGTCCGAGCGGGGTAGAAGCTTTTCTTCTTAAAAAATCCACAAATACACCGTCCGCACCACCGTCTTGGTCTGCTAAAAATCCTAATACCTTACCTTTTTTTAACGCTCTAGCCGCTTTAATCATGTCGTTTGTCCCACGGCTAAACACTTCCACACCCATTTTTTCCCGATACTCATTTATGAACCGGCTAAACTGGGCCTTAGGTTGCTGCTTAACAATCGTAGTGATCGGAAATCCTTCCGCAGATAGTCTTGCCGCCATCCATTCCCAATTACCTATGTGCGCAGTAAGAAAAACTACCCCGCGCCCCGCTTCAACTGCCTGCCTAAGATATTCTTCACCTTCAATAGAAATATACTTCCTAATTTTCTCTGCATTTAACCTTGGCATATACATGACTTCTGCGAACATTTGCCCTAAATTATAAAACAGCCGCCGAATAACCTTTTCCGCCTCGCCATAAGATATTGCCAAACCTTGCATAGCTTGGGAAATACCACGTTTTCGCTGTTTTGACGCCACAATGAAATATATATGACCCAACCCGCGGCCTAACCGCACAACCAGAGAATATGGCAAAATACAAATCAGGTAACTAAAACCTTTTAACAAATAATACTGTCCGTTAGAAAACACTTGAATCACCTACCAAATTTTCTGTACTTAAACACGCATGGTTTATCTTTCACCTTACTACCATTAAAACAACTCCTAAGATTTCTTTGCTTTTGGGGGCAGTTTAATCCGAACGTGTAAAGTTCCTATATATTTATTTCAACAGCTAGACTTTATCGTTTATTTGCTATAATCAGCCTATATTTTTTCGTTCTCGATAACCAGCGTATCTCCTGCTACCGGAGAAAGCCTTTCTCATCAAACCTCATATTTTTTTACAGTGCTACTTCCCCTTTTACCTTGAGACTCCCCTTCTCCCTAATATCCGTACAATTACAAAGGAATGGCAGCAACGCTTACCATTCCTATAATGTCTCATTACTACATTTCACTAACGAAAAGCAATCCTCAATAAGCCATACCCTTTTTGACTGCAGCTATATTAACTTCCCTCATTTGCGGCCTTTTCTTAGCAACAACTTCATCAATGGCCTTTTCAATACTGGATAAATTAGCTGTTGTTAAGCGGTTTAATAACGCCCCTAGACAAACCATATTAGCTAAGCTGGAATTACCTAATTCGCTGGTAATTTCAGTCGTTGGCACCTCAACAATCTCAATATCATCCCGTTTATTGGTAATGTCAATTGCCGAACTGTTAACCACCAACGTTCCGCCTGGTTTAATAAACGGCAGAAACTTTTCATAGGCCGGCTGATTTAAGACAATCCCGGCATCGGCATGCTCTAAAACGGTCGAGTGGATGGCTTGATCCGAGATTATAACGGAACAATTTGCCGTCCCTCCGCGCATTTCCGGCCCATAGGACGGAATCCAGCATACCTCTTGTTCATCAAGTAATCCAGCATAAGCCAGTATCTTGCCAATGAAAAGAACGCCTTGCCCTCCGAATCCAGCCAGCACGATTTTATCGATCATAGGGCTTTTACCTCCTCCGTAGCCTTCAGTTCGCCCATCTGATATACCGGCATCATATGTTCTCGCAGCCACGTTAAGCTTTCAACCGGTGACAGTCCCCAATTGGTAGGACAGGTCGATAAAATACTGACGAACGAAAACCCCAATCCCTTTTGTTGCACCTGAAACGCTTTTTTTATCATTTTCTTGGTCTGAGCAATGTTTTTCGGCGAATCAACCGAACCTGCCGCGACATACACGGCTCCTTCCAGCGTCGCAATAGTTTTAGGGAGATCAATAGGCGGTCCTGCCAATACACAATCACGCCCATAGGGACTGGTTGTCGTCACCTGCCCACTCACGGTTGTCGGAGCCATTTGCCCTCCCGTCATTCCAAAAACTGCGTTGTTTACCATTATGGTAGTAATTTTTTCTCCCCTCGCCGCCACATGAATGGCATGCGATGTACCGATGGCCGCGATATCACCGTCTCCCTGGTAGGTAAAAACAGTTCGCTCGGGCATAGCCCTTTTTATGCCAGTCGCTACCGCCTGCGCCCTACCATGCGGTCCACCGACGAAATCACAGTTGAACATATCCAGAAGAAATCCGGCGCAACCTACCGGCGCTACCCCTATTGTATTTTCAATAAGGTCTAGCTCTTCCAGCACCTCAGCAATCAAACGATGAATAATACCATGCGTGCATCCCGGGCAATAGGTAAAGGGAGTATCACTTAATCCTCTGGTTTTGCCAAATACTTTTTCCATACTTACGCCCTCACCTCCAACGAAAAGACTTCCGCAATCTTTTTCAAAATCGAATTCTCACTCAGCAGCATACCGCCAAGCCGGGTATGGGAAAAAACCGGAACGGAACAATTCACCGCCAGTTTAACATCTTCCAGCATCTGCCCAGAGTTTAGTTCCACCGTCAATATGCCTTTAACCTTCGGGATATTACTAAAAGCTTTTTCCGGGAAAGGCCACAGCGTAATAGGACGGATTAAGCCTACCTTAATACCTTGCTGACGTGCCATTTGTACAGCGCTTTTGGCAACTCGCCCGCAGGTTCCGTAGCCAACCAGCAAATAATCGGCATCTTCCGCATAGTAGTCCTCCCATTGCTGTTCCTGCTCTTTCATTTTGTTAAACTTGGCTTGCAATTTTAGCGCAATTTCTTCTCCGGCTTCATTGGTAAGATTATACATTGAAATTTTACGTTTGGAGCGACCCATACACCCGGTCGTTGCCCAGTCTTTTTCCGGTAGTTCCGCTGTTGGTCTTTCTTTACATTCAATAGGCTCCATTGTTTGCCCCAGCATACCGTCCGCTAAAATAACCACCGGCGTACGATACTTGTCTGCTAAATCAAAAGCCATCATGGTGTAATCATACATTTCCTGTCCCTTGGAAGGCGCCAGCACAATCACCCGGTAATCCCCATGTCCGCCCCCTTTAGTACATTGAAAATAATCTCCTTGGGAAGGTCCAAGTCCCCCCAGTCCCGGGCCATTACGGTTAATATTAACTACAACGGCCGGCAACTCTGCCGCCGCCAAATACGATATCCCTTCCTGCTTCAAACTATATCCGGGACTTGACGAAGCCGTCATGACCCTAGCTCCTGTCGCGGCAGCACCGTAGCACATATTAATGGAAGCAATCTCATCTTCGCCTTGCAATACCGTCCCACCGGCTTTGGGCATATGTTTCGACAAATATTCGATAATCTCCGTGGAAGGAGTTATCGGGTAACCAAAGAACAATTTACAACCGGAGCGAATAGCCGCCTCAGCAATTGCCTCGTTGCCTTTTAGTAATTCTCTCTTCATTAGCATCTCTCCCTCCCTTGATTATTTATAGACATGAATAGCTACATCCGGACACATGGTCCCGCATAAAGCGCAACCGATACATTGCTCCGGTTTAGCCGCTTCTACAAAATAATAGCCCTTTGCATTCACTTTTTTACCTATCCGCAATACCTTCTTAGGACAAATTTCGATACATAAACTACAGCTTTTACAACGTTCTTCTTGTATTTCCACTTTGGGCATTATGCTTCAACCCCCTTTTTTCCCTTTTCCCAACACTGCTACTTTAGGACTAACGTTCCCCCTGACCCTTGGCGGTTACCGCCGCCTATCATTTTTACCCAAATATTAAAGAAATTTCAATACACTAGCCCGGAACTCCTTTTTTTCATTACATAATTAAAGGAGTTATTTGCACGTTTACCTTTGTACGCCTTATAGCGAGTCGATATACAAATTATGGTATAATGTACCTGAATAAGGTTAGTGCTTTCGGAGGTAAGATAACAATGAATTCCTGGTTTACTACAGTAAAAATAGATAATACGACCTACGCAATCAGTGAAAACAGCCATCCACAACAAGTGCATTCCTATCTCTTATTAGATGAGCATTGCGCTTGCTTAATTGATACCGGCCTTGGCATCCATAATATTAAAGAGATAACGTCCCGTCTTACAAACTTGCCTATAAAAGTAATTACCACGCACACACATTTTGACCATATCGGCGGGCATAAATTTTTTGATGAAATATATGTTCATGAAGAAGAAGCAGATTGGCTTAGGAAAGGAAGCCCCATGCCTTTAGAAGAAATTCGAGAATACATTCTTGAGGAGCCATTAACCAAGCCCTTTCCCCTCAACTTTAGCATAAACAATTATTATCCCTATACTGGCGAACCCGCAAGCCGGTTAAAAGACAATGATATTGTTGTTCTAAACAAACGTAAATTGAGAATAATTCATACCCCCGGTCATTCACCAGGTCATATATGTATTTTTGAAGAAAACCGCGGCTACTTATTTACTGGTGATTTACTCTATAAAGGAACACTATATGCTTTTCTCCCGGAATCTGATCCATCTTTATATAAGAATTCCCTAGAAAAAATTTCTAGGCTAAAAAACATTTCGAGAATACTACCTTCCCATAATGACCTAGACATTGCTAAATACTTTATCCAAGACATATTAATTGCCTTTAATGATTTAGACAAAAAGAAGCAATTAAAAAAAGGAACGGGAATTTATAATTATGATAGTTTCAAAATTTCATTATGATAACTGATAGGTTTACACAAATAAGCGCAAAATAAAACCCAGCAAATACACAATTTCCTGGGTTTTACAGTTTATAGAATGGATATTTATCAACTGCTGCTAGTTATTTGAAATAGAGGATTCAGTTTTCCAAGCAGGTAGTTTCACCATCATTGATTTTGCGGCGGACGACGCTGCCCTTTCTTCTAATCCCTGAGTTTTAACAATAAAGTTGGTTAAGGAAATTAATTTCTCTTCATAGGATTGCATGGTTCCATCTGGACGACAGCAATAACGACAGTAATCTTTTCTAGTATCTCCCATAGCAAAATCTTCCGGATTTTTCATTGGCATTCCGCAGGCAATACATTGTTTCATTTTAATCAACCTCCTTATATTTTGGGCCAATTGTTATTAACTTAACGCAAATTGCAAGTGCAAGTTGAACACTTTGGTAAAATGGCAGCGAACTCAAGCAGCATAAAGGCTGTCGAGAAACGCATCAAAAAGTTCTTCTGGCGTTCGATAGCCGAGTCGCTTACGCGGAC